>Ga0194043_1000364_pt1 | contig 24741 bp, 19 predicted proteins | sample JunL4415m_MetaG_FD_161274 | JGI IMG/M metagenome (GOLD analysis project Ga0194043, IMG submission 161274) | Anoxic zone freshwater microbial communities from boreal shield lake in IISD Experimental Lakes Area, Ontario, Canada - Jun2016-L442-15m | ecosystem: Environmental > Aquatic > Freshwater >...
GCTCGTACAGCGTGTGCTGTGCTCCGAGGCGCGGATCAACCTTCAAGACGTGAGAACGGGCCACGTCAAGGACAGCGACTGGTACACGATCCACACGGCGATGGGCAAGCTCGCGCAGCTCGATTTCTGGGTGGACGACACCCCGTCCATCTCGATTCTTGAGGTCCGGGCCAAGGCGCGCCGGCAGCTGCGCAATAAGCCCAAGGGGTTCATCATCGTCGACTACCTGCAGCTGATGCAGCCGCAGGGCCGTCGCACCGAGGGCAATAGGCAGACTGAGATCGCCGAGATATCGCGGGGACTGAAGATACTTGCCAAGGAGCTCAAGGTGCCGATTCTGGCGCTGTCTCAGCTGTCCCGAGCGGTGGAGCAGCGCGCAGGCAAGCGTCCGCAACTCTCGGACCTGCGCGAGTCGGGTGCCATAGAGCAGGACGCTGACGTGGTCATGTTCATCGACCGCAACACCGACCCCTATGCCGACGATCAGGAAGGCCGCCCCCAGAAGGGCGTCGCCGAGCTCATCATCGCCAAGCACCGCAACGGACCAACCGGCCAGGTTCAGCTGGTGTTCAACGACCGGTACACGAAGTTCATCGACTACACGAGCCAGGTGTAGAGGGGTCCCCAAGAGTGCCTTCGCTACATTTTGACGTGGTCATCATCGGTGCCGGTCCCGCTGGCATCTTCTCGGCACTCGAGCTTGCACGCTCGGGTGTCACCGACGTTCTCGTGCTTGAAAAGGGGCACGGGATCGAAAAGCGTCGCTGCCCGGCGCGCAGGCGCACGTGCGTGAGCTGTGAGACCTGCGACATCATGACTGGATGGGGCGGGGCGGGAGCTTTCTCGGACGGGAAGCTCACTCTCACCACCGAGGTGGGCGGGTGGCTCGGCGACTTCGTGGGGCGTGGGGAGCTCGAGGAGCTGCTCGCGTACGCGGACGGGCTGTGGCTGGAGTTCGGAGCTACCACTGAGGTCCACGGTCCAGACCCGGACATGGCCGCAGAACTCGTGCGCGAGGCCACCCTGGCAGGTATGAAGCTCATCCCGATGAACATCAGGCACTTGGGTACGGAGCGTTCACCCGAGGTGCTCGATGCGATGCGCGTGTGGCTCTTGGAGCAAGGAGTGACTGTCCGTACGGACACGCCCGCCGCGCGCATCCTAGTCGACGGCGCACGAGTCACCGGCGTTGAGCTCGCTGATGGCGAGGTCATTACCGCCGGCTCGGTCATTGCCGCGCCGGGTCGCGAGGGAGCTGACTGGCTCACTGCCCAGGCGCACGACCTGGGACTGAAACTGACCAATAACGCAGTGGATGTCGGCGTTCGAGTAGAGTGCCCGGCGCCTGTGATGGAGCGGCTCACGGATGCGCTCTACGAGGCCAAGCTCGTCTACCACACCAAGTCGTTTGGCGACACCGTGCGCACGTTTTGCATGAACCCGAATGGCGAGGTCACTACGGAGAGCTATGGCGACGTCATCACCGTCAACGGCCACAGCTACGCCGAGGCCAAGACCCCCTACACCAACTTCGCGGTACTCGTCAGCACCCGATTCACGGAGCCATTCCGCGATCCCATCACCTATGGTCGTTCAATCGCCAAGCTCGCCAATCTCCTTGGCGACGGCATTCTTGTGCAGCGTCTGGTGGATCTGAAGGCCGGCAGGCGGTCCACTCCGGAGCGCATCTCGCAGTCACTGGCCGAGCCGACGCTTGCCAACGCGACGCCCGGCGACTTAGCAGCGGTGCTCCCGTACCGGCACCTGACCGACATCGTGGAGTTTCTCGACGCGATGGAAGCGCTTGCGCCCGGCATCGCCGGTCCCTCCACCCTGCTCTACGGAGTCGAGGTCAAGTTCTACTCGTCGCGTGTCGAGGTTTCGGCCGAGATGCAGACGCCGATCGAGGGGTTGTACGCGATCGGCGACGGTGCAGGCATCACGCGCGGGCTGGTGCAGTCCAGCGCGAGCGGCGTGATGGCGGCGCGGGCCGTTGTGGCGCGGCGGTAGGGGGAGCGCGCGGTCTGCTACCTGCCGAGGAGAACGGTTGCCTGCGGGCGTCGCTCCTCTCGCTTGCTGGGAGCCATCAAATGAGCCCATCGAGGATCGAGCCGATTTCAAGAACCGCACGAACGGTTTCGTTGGCGGGGCTGGCTACAGCTGCGGGCTCGAAGCCGAAGCGCTGATAGAACGCGACTGCCGCTCGCTTCGCATCGACGACGACCGCAACACAGCCGGTTCGCGCGTGAAGTACCAAAGCCTCCTCCAATGCGAACGTCAGCAGCTTGCGGCCGATTCCGTGATGCTGTGAAGAAACGTCGACTGCCAATCGGGCCACCAGGAGTGCAGGCAGGGGATAGGCGGGCAAAGAATGGGTGGCGTGAGTCTCACAAGACCTGATTGAGGAGCCAGCGAGAGTTACGTACCCGTTGACACCGCCACCTTCGCCGGTGTGCACATACGTGACGCTAATGCCGGCCTCGGCGTTCGAGAGTGCGTGTACCTTCAGGTATCTATCGAGTGCACGTGATCCGCAGGAGAAGCCGGAGGGGTCGTCAGTCTCCGAAAGAGCCCTAATCACCGTCGGCGGCCAGCAGGTCTTTCAAGGCCTGCGTGGCCGGGCGCGGGTATCGGACGCGATGGGACACGTTCGCGAATGCCTCCGGAGTCAGGACGGTCTCGTCGGAGGGGTTGGCCAGCAGTTCCACGGTCTGGCGGTGGCCTCTCGCTGTGCGGAGTGCGGCCAGCCGATCCCGGAATCGGTCGTCCTTTTCGGCGACGGCCAGTAGGTCGTCGAGCAGCGTGAGCTCCTCGATTGAGACAAGTGCGGCCACTGGTCGGTTGTGCTTCTCGATGAGCACCCGCTCCTTGCCATAGCCGACAATACTGAGGATTTCGGCAAAACGAATGCGTGCCTCTGATGCGGTCACCGCCGTCATGGGGGCACCTCCTTGGTACCGAGAATATACGTTTCGTACAGTTCATGCAATATGGATCCGCATTCCCGCCGCCTGGAGACGACCACGATTGTCGGTGATCTCGATTCGCAGAGCGGATTCCCTTCGGGTTCCAGCTGAGGTTCTGGCGCTTCAGCGTCATGACCGCAATGGTCGGGGTTGTGAAGCGAGGCCTGTCGTCATCGACGCCAATTAGACTGAGCGCCCTGCTCGTTGCGCCATCGCCACTCGGTGATGCATTCCCGTCACCTCTCCTCGGGCACCCGCCCACCCGCGAGCCTGAGTCGCCACGAGTTGGCGACCACCGCCAGCGATGATCCCGCCATCGCCGCTGCTGCGGCAACCGGAGTCAGACGGCCAGCAACGGCCAGTGGAATCGCCACCAGGTTGTAGGTGAAGGCCCACCAGAGGTTCTCGGCGATCACGCGGCGTGTGGCGGTGGCTATCGCGACCAGAGCCGGGAGCGAGGCGAGCGGGGAGTCAGGTGCGGAGTCGGTCGAATGCGCGCCGAGGTGCGCGCGCATGCCCAGAAGCACCACATCTGCCGAGAGCACCGCCACGTCCGACCCGCCACCCACAGCCACAGCGAGATCCGCCGCAGCCAGAGCAGCTGCATCGTTGATGCCGTCGCCGACAAAGGCCACGGCGCCGTTCTGGGCGAGCTCGCGCACGGCGCGCTCCTTCTCGTGGGGCAGTACGTCGGCCAGCACGCGGTCGATGCCCAGCTGAGCGGCGATTGCCTCGCACGTGGCCTGCGCGTCGCCGCTGACCATGGCCGTGCGCAAGTCGCAAGCACGCAGCGCCGCTAGGGCGGCAGCCGCTTCAGGGCGCACACTGTCGGCCAGCTGGATGCCCCCGAGCAGCACGCCGTCGGCCGCGACCCACACCACCAACGCGCCCGCTCCTCGCGCGTGGCGGGCGGTCCTCGCAAGAGCTGGCGGCAGCGTGACGTCCTGGGCAGCCATCAGTCGCTCGTTGCCGACCGCCACGTGAACGCCGCCAACCTCGCCAAGCAGCCCTTCACCAGCGCGTCGCTCGACGCTCTCCGCGCGCGACGCGAAGGCGCCCGCGCCCGCCGCCCCGCCGCCCGCCATGCTCTCTGCACGCGCTTGACGCGCCGCAGCCTCACTCGCGATTGCGCTCGCCACCGGATGCGGGTCGCCCGCCTCCACTGCTGCAGCAAGCCCGAGCAGTCGCGCGGAGGTCTCGTCGGTGAGGTCGTGGGGGAGCAGGCCCGTGACGGTCGGCTCACCGCGCGTGAGGGTGCCAGTCTTGTCGAAGGCTACCGTTGCGATGGCGCCGGCGCGTTCCAGTGCGGGGCCGCCGCGCACCAGGAGTCCGCGCCGTGCTCCGGCAGCCATGGCGTTGCTCACCGCCAGCGGTGTGGCAAGGCCCAGCGCGCACGGGCACGACACCACCAGAACTGCGACCGCTCGCCCGATAGCGATAGCCACTCCCAAGCCCGTCGCCAGCGAAATGAGCAGTGTTGCGGCTGCGATGGCGATGACGACCGGCACAAAGACGGCGGCCACGGCGTCGGCAACGCGCTGGGTGTGGGACTTCGCGAAGGCGGCGTCCTCGGCGAGCTCGGCGAGTCTGCCAGCGAGCGTTTCGGCGCCGGTGCGTTTCACGCAAACCATCAGGACGCTGGTGAGGTTGATGGTGCCCGCCCACACCTCGTCGCCCACGCTGGCCACGGCGGGGAGCGATTCGCCGGTCAGGCGTGAGCGGTCGATGTCGCTTGAGCCGCCCAGCACCACGCCGTCGACGGGCACGCGCTCGCCAGGGCGGACAGCCACAGAGTCGCCGTCGGTGAGCTCGGCTACCGGTACGCGCACCGCATGGGCGACGTCTGCCAGCGGGTCAGCGCTCGCATCCGCAGCTGCTCCATCGTGGGCGCTCGTGCGCTCGCCCTCGCCCTCGCCCCCGGCCCCACCCGCGCGCACCAGCCACGCGCTTTCGGACGCGCCCTCGGCCAGCGCCGCCAGCGATGCGCTGGCATCGCGCGTACCCAGCGCCTCGAGCCAGCGGCCCAGCAGCACGATGGTCGCGATCATCGCTGCAGACTCGAAGTACGTCGGCCCACTGCTGGTCAGCGTCGCCCACAGGCTGTAGAGCCACGCGGTCCACGTGCCCAGCACCACCAGCGTGTCCATAGTCGCGCGCCTCACTCGGGCTGCGCGCCATGCTCCGATCAGAAACGGCCATCCTCCGTAGACCAGCACCAGCGCCGAGAGCGCGCCCGTGAAGAGCTCGTACGTCTGAACGCCCGCATACCCGCCGACCGCGAACGCCGGCCACAAGACAAAGAACGTCGGCCACATGACCCACATTCCGATGACGCCCGAAACGAACAGCCGCAAGAACAGCTCGTCGGTGTCGGCTCGAGCTCGCGCGGCCTCGCGCGCCGGGACCGCCGAGTAGCCCAGCAGCGAGATGCGCTCCGTGATCGTCGCAAGCTCGGTGGCGTCTGGCTCCCATGTCACCCGCGCAAGCGAGGCCGCGTAGCTTGCCTCGGCGTCGAGCACTCCAGGCAGCGCCATAAGCGCGTCCTCGAGCACCAGGCCGCACGACGCGCACCACATGCCGTCCACCCGCAGCGTCTCGCGTCGCGCCCCTGCGGCCATTGCGGCTGCGGTCTTGCGCTGCGCGGCGCCAGAGCTTCGCGCTCGCCGCGCTTCGGGTCCCGCTAGCAGGTCGGAGATGCCGGCGTCCTCGGCGGTCACCCAGACACGCCGGCAGCCCTCGCAGCAGAAGTCGTGATGGCGGTCTCGAATCGGACGACCCAGAACTGGTAGTCCGCACAGGTCGCAGGCGCTGGACTGAGGCGCCATCTCGACGCTACAGCGCTCCGGCCGAGGCCAGGCCCTGCGCGACGGTCACGGCGCCCAGCAGTATCACGATCGCAGCCGCAGTCGGCGCGAACCACCCGCGCGCTTTGCCGCCGAGTAGCCCGCTTGCCGCACCAAAACCGGCCAGAGCCGGTACCGTGCCGACACCAAAGGCGAGCATGATGATCGCTCCGTACAGCGGCTCGGCGGTCGCTAGAGCCGCAAGCTCGACCGGCAGCAACGGTGCGCACGGCAGCAGCCCCATCATCGCGCCCAGCGGAAGCCCCCACCAGCCGCCCGACTTTGCGAGCCTCGCCACGGTGCGGCCAAACCACGGCAGGGCGGCAATCGCCGCGGTTGGCTCGGGCAGTCGGGCACGGCGGCCGCGAATCCACGCGACGAGCAGCAGCACGCCCATCGCAAGCAGCATGATCCCTGCGGCGAGCTTGAGGAATCGGCTCACCGCCACCGGGGAGAACGGCCCAGCGAGCGTTGCGAGCAGACCCGCCTCGCCGAGCAACCCCAGCAGTGCGCCCAAGAACGCGTACATGCTCAGCCGGCCCACGTGGTAGGCCACCTGGAATAGCCCGGCGCCGCGCGCCGCCGCACGGGTACCGACGCCGTCGTGGGAGCGTGCGCCACAAGCCGCGCCATCAGTGAGGCTTGCGGCCGCAACCAGCGGCCCGCACATCACCAAGCAGTGTCCGAAGCCGCCCGTCAGGCCCAACAGGAAGGCACCCCAGAGCGAAAGAGCCCCGAGGTTGGCCGACAGTTGGTGCCCCATGTCCACGTCACGGCCTCCGGAAAGCTAGCTGAACGTGAATCCGCGCTGCACAAACAGCACTACATAGCCCACGGCCCACACCACAAAACTCACCATGATGACCTTGACGATGAGAGGCACCGGGCCGTGTGCCTCGGAGATGCCCTCGGGGTAGTCGTGAATCGGCGGCACGGCCTCGGGCGCTACGTTCTCACCCTCGGCGCTCAGCATCGCTCCAGTTCGCCGAGACCATCCGCCTGCAATCACCGCCCAGATGGCAAAGATGATCGCGGCGCCGACGCCCAGCCCCCACCATACGGCCTCGATCTGTTCGGCCCACGGCATCAGGACACCTCCCTGTTCTCGGCGATAGGCGCAGGATCGTCGTCGTCGAGCACGACGAGGGCGGCCCGGTCCAGGTGTTTCCATTGACCGTCAGCAACGGAGTACCACAGCGCGAATGCTGCTCCGACGGTGAACGTCGCGACTGTTGCGGTGAGCAGATAGACAGCCATGTCCATCACTGATCGCCCCCTGGTCCGCCCTTGGCCCCGACGAGCTTGCGGGTGTAGAAGATGACAGCCCACTTCTCTTGCTCGGTAAGGATGTTGACCCACGCAGGCATGGCCGTCGGATGGGCGACGAGCTGTCCCTGAGGCTGCCCGTCGATCTTTGCCGGGGGATCCGTTCCAACGACGCCCTGGTTGACACGCCAGTACCAGAAGTCGATACCTGCCGAGACGGCCGGGTCTTCTGTGAGGTTGGCTGGCGTTGGCAGCAGGGCCGCCCCGTACTCCCCGTTGCCTAGGGCCTTTGCTCCGTGACATCCCAGGCAAAGCCGCTCGTAGATGCCCTTGCCGGCTTCGATCGTTTCGGGAGTGGGCGCGCTGGGAGCGGGATTGAGCGCGGTATAGGCGGGCGGCACTTCGTCGCTCACGTCAGTCGGTTCGCTCGGATTGACGAACGTCGCCTTGATGTACTTGATGGCGGCCCAGCGGTCCTCCTCCGACAACAGCAGGTGCCACTGCGGCATGGCCGCGTTGCCAATGCCGTAGCTGACCTTCCAGTACCACTCGGAGTCGGGGAACTTCTTGGGGTCGGGCTCGGTGAAGTTTGCGGGAATCGGCGCTAGGTGTGCGCCGTCAGGGCCTTCGCCCTGACCGGCATCGCCATGGCACATCCAGCAGCGCTGCAGGTAGACCTGTCGGCCTCGCATGAGGTTCGTGTCGGGCGGCATCGTGAGCGACTCAGCGTTCTTGGGAATCTCGGGATCCACCGGCTTGTTGGCAGGGTCGGGGAATATCAGCATGTTCCTCGCGTAGCCGGCGACGAGCCGGATCTGCTCGGGCGTGAACCACGTGTGCCACTGCGGCATCGCGCGCATGGGGAGAGAATCGCTCACGCGCCAGAAGTAGTCGCCCGGTACCCAGCTCGTGTACGTCGAGGTCTCGGCGAAGCTCGGCGGGGCGGGGAGGAGACCCGCGGCGTCGGGACCATCGCCGTTGCCCGCGTAGCCATGACAGAAGGCACAGTTGGCGACGAAGAGCGCCTTGCCTGCGTTGATGTTGTCCAGCGTCGGCTCGGCGAGCGTCTCATTTGTGTACTTGGCGGGCAGGTCCCCTTCGTCGTTGTAGTCGGGGACCATGTTGATGAAGGCCTTCTCCTCAAAGAGCATGACGAGCCAGATCTCGTCGGCGGTCATCGACTGCTTCCACATGGGCATGACCGTGCCGGGCACGCCCTCGGAGATGCGCCAATAGAAGAAGTTCACCGGCTGGTTTTGGTACTTGGTGTCACGGAAGTTGGCGGGGCGCGCGTTGTTGAGCATCGCGTAGGGCCCATCGCCGGATCCGGAGCACCCGTGGCAGGTCAGACAGCGCTTGCCATAGATCTCGCGACCCTTGTTGAAGTTCTCAATAGTGAGCGGGAACTTGTTCTTCGCAAAGCCGGGCCCGAGAAAGCGGACGGGCACCATGAGGTCGGTGGATGCGTTCTGCTGGTTACCGAGCGTGTTGAGATAGGCCACGATTGCCCGCGCCTGAGCTTCCGAGAGATAGCTGAAGTTCGGCATGACCGAATTGGGCGTGAAGTCGCGGGGCTTGAGGAGGTGATTGACCTCCCACTGGTCGCCGCGCTTCAGCCCGATGTTTGCCAGGTCGGGACCGGTGCGGATTGTGCCGAGCTGGTGTGGCTGGTCGTAGGCGAACTGTCCGGCCTCGCTCGGCCGAGAAGGAGTCACGTCGCCAGGGCGCGTGAACTGGCTGTGGCAGTACATGCAACCATTGGAGACGTAGAGGTCTCGGCCGAGCTGCTCCTCGGCGGTGTAGGGGTGAGTGATGATCGTCGGTGCTGGCTTGAACACCACTGCCGGCAGAAAGACCACGAATGCCACAACAGTCAGGACTACGGCCAGTCCGCCGATGATGATGAGGCGCGGTGTCATCTTCATGGTCGCGTCTCCTCTCTACACGCTCGCCGCAGCGGGCGCGGCGTCGGCGGTCGCGGGCTTGGTCGCAGGTAGTCGTCGAGCAGCGAGCGCAGTTCTCACAATGTTGTAGGCGAAGATGTACTGGGCGAAGATGATGACCGAACCGCTCGCGGCGCGGCCGATCCACAGGGGCCTGATGCCCGGCAGGATCTGCACGATCGGGATGCCTTGCGCGAACCCGCCCGCCTGTACGAGGCCCGCAGCAGTCAACACCGTGAAGAAGCCGAGGAACCCGACCGTGGTGAGCCACCAGTGCGTCCAGGCGAGCTTGTCGGAATACAGCGGCACGCCGAGGATCCTCGGCATCATGTAGTACACCATGCCCCAAAGCGCGAAGGCGACGAAGCCGAGCAGCGCGAGGTGCGCGTGCGCGACCGGCCAGTTGGTGAAGTGGATGAACTGGTTGAAGCCACGTAGCGCCTGGAACGAGCCCTGCACGCTCACTGCGAGGTAGAACGCGGTGCCGGTGAGTGCGAAGCGCAGCGGGATTGAGGTGTAGGCGATTCGCCACGAACCGCGCATTGTCATGAACATGTTCACCACGAAGGCACTCACTGGAATCAGTAAGCCAAGAGAGCAGATGATCGAGATGGTCTTGAGCCACTCAGGCACGGGCGCGCCCAGGATGTGGTGCGTGCCCACGGCGGTGTAGAAGAACGCGATGCCCCAGAACGCGATGAGCGCGAGGGCATAGCCGTAGATCGGCTTCTTGATCTCGCGTGGGACGATGAAGTAGATCAGTGCGACCGTGCCCGTTGTGAACCATAGTCCCAGCACGTTGTGGCCGTAGAACCAGTTCCAGATCGCGTCGTTGAGTCCCATGAGCGCACCGGTTGGAGGAGCCCAGATCACGTTGCCAATCGCGTAGACGATGGGAAACCAGATCAGCGTGCCCATGATGTACCAGAGCGAGACGTAGAGCTCCGGCTCCTTTCGCCGCGCGATTGTCATGAACAGGTTGAAGGCGGTCAGAATCAGCACGATCATGATCGCGATGTCTATCGGCCACGCCAGCTCGGCGTACTCGCGCGCCTGTGACCATCCCAGCGTCAGGCCAACCACGCCGACCGCGAGCGCGATATTCCACATCCACGCCACCACGACGCCGAGCTTCTCGGAATAGATTTCGGTCTTGGTCAGCCTCGGCACGATGTAGTACCAACCGGCCACCATCGCCATTGACAGCCAGCCAAACGCAAGCCCGTTGACGTGTGCCTGCCGGATGCGCGGAAAGACTAGCCACGCGATTCCCGTGAAGCTATCGGGCGCGATGAACTCGATGGCCTGGAACAGCCCCAGCGTAATCGCCAGCACCAGCCAGCAGATTGCCGAGTACACCATCACCCGAGTGGTGTCGTCCTTGTGCTGCGCCATCAGCGTTCCCCCTTGCTCTCCCCGCGGAGCCGCTCGGCTCCTTCGCGTTACCCTCATCGCTATTCTAAGCGGTTGTAGGGGTGAATCGCAGTATCTCCGGCCTGAGAATCGGGGTACTCCGACGACAGATTGCACTGTGTCATTCAGCCTGCAGAGTTAGCTCGACGCCTCCCAGATCGAGAACATCACCCGGAGCTATCTGCGTCGCGTCGCCAACGACCACTCCGTTTACCTTCGTTGTCGCAGTGTGACTGACAGCTTTCACGCTCCAGCCCGCGGGGCTTGCGGTGATGGCCGCATGACAGACCGCGACATCAGAGCCCTCGAGTACGATGGCGTTCTCGGCGCCTGAGCCGATTGTTGTCGCCCCCTCGTCGAGGAGATAGCGCTCGCCGGTGGGAGAGAGCAGCCACGCCCTTGGCGCACCGCCGGCATCTGCCAAATCGGCATCAGGAGTCGATTCTCCCGACTGACTCGCCGTGCGAGCGCGCACAAGGAGTAGCGCTGCCACTGCGGCCGCAAGGACCAGTCCGGCCAGTCCGAGTCGCACTGCCAGCCCGCTCGACGACCCAGAGTCACTGCCAGTCGAAGCAGTAGATGGGGTGGATACTGCAGAGGACGCGGTCGATGATGACTCACCGGCGGCGACTGGTGTGGATGCGGCCACCGCCGTCTGGAACGGGTCGATCACTTCTTGGGCCAGTGGATCGGTGGCGAACTCGACCTCAGCGAGATAAAGGTTGTGGGGGGACTTGGTGCCAGCATAGGACTCGAGGACGGTAACCTTCGCCCATTGGGCATTCGCATTGACGGAGAAGAGCTGCAGACTCGGCACGTCCTTAAGAGTGATTTCTGTCTTGGTCCCGTCGGAGAACTCGACGGCCAGCCGCTTAGGTCGACTGTTGGCGTAGAAGGCTTCCGGCGACGTCGCTTCGCCAGGCACAACTCTGATCTGACGGACGGCCCGGTCACTGTCGAAGGGTATGCGGACCCACGCTCCCCGTCCCGCACTCGCGTTGCTCACCATCCATCCGCTTGAAGGATCCCCATTGGAGACCCACTGCCCAGAACCGTCCTGAGTGTCCCCCGAAGCCGTCACCGGCTTGGGCTCTTTGCCGTCGATGAGACCTGGTATCAGGTAGGGAAGGGCGATGTCATGGTCTTCGTCGGGCTCGAAGTCGGTGAAGGTCCACTCGTATACTCCGGGCTTCGGCTTCTTGACGCTCTTGAGGTTGGCCACATAGGCCTTGGTGAACACTTCGTCTTCCGTTGTCGTGTCGGCGATACGCTGATCGATTCCCCAGCCGTTGAACTCGGGAGTCACGGTAAACCGAAGCACGGTTTGATGGATGGTGTCCTTCCAGCCTGCGCCGGAGTGAACCGTGTAGGGGTAGTTTGCCTCGTAGCCTTTGGATCCAGCGAGGCGCGCGGGCGGCTCAAGCTCCGAGGTTGTGGTCCACCAGCCGGGCTTTGCCAGGTACAGGACGGTTACGGTGGACTTGCCTGTAGGAAAGGTGACGTCGTGTGTGAAGAATGTGACTGGGTTTCCGAGATCCCAGCCATCCTGCTTCTTGACAGGGAGAGCTGCTCCATCTTGCCACGCTTGGAACGCGGCTGCAGTTGTGCCGTCTTCCTCTCCGATCTTGGGGAACGGGAAGCCGAGCTTCACCCGCTGCGGCGCCCCCGAGTTCACGAAATGGAAGTTGACTTGGTAGACGGCGTAGTCCCTAAGTATGGTGACCTGAACCAATTCGCTTTCCATGCGGACGTTCGAGCTGGGGATGAACGTGACGGATCCGCCAGCCCCGCCGAGTATCCCGTCGTTCGCGAAACAGACTGGGGCCGCAAGAACCCAGAGTAGGGTTGTGAGGAGCAGTAGAACGCGCCCGCGACATCGACTCTCGTCGAACACTCGACAAAGCGTCTGTGCGTCCATTCGGCTGTCTCCCATCGTCAGCGAACGGGCTGAAATCTCCCCAAGAGCACTATGTGCGGCGATCGCCCCTTCACGCCAGCCGCTGCATGCATCATGTCATACCTCTGCGCCGAAGAATGCGGAGGGCTATTGTGCAGGTGTGGCTGCGTACAGGCCGGTCTATGGTTTGCCGCTGTTCGGGTAGATGATGTGGGGGAATGAAGCTGAAGCGCAGTGACTCCTGGGGAGGCGATAGCCGTGGCCAAGTGCTCGGTTTGTGGTTCTGAGCTTGCGCGCGGTGAAACATACTGCTCGTCGTGCGGCAGTCCCGTCGGGGGGATTGTGCCGTTGACCAGCGGTGCGCAGACTCAACGCAGGCCTGAAGCGGGCACCCAGACGATTGTGATCGTGGCGGCTGTTGGTCTACTGGCCATCGTGGCGCTGCTCTTGGCATCGTCGACGGGTCTGGGTGGTGGCGGTGGCGGAGCCCTCATCGTTGGTGGGGCAACAACCTCAACCGCAGCAGCGACCAGCACCGCGACTCCCGCGCCGTCACCGGTCGTGCCCCCCGTTATACCGCCAGCCCCAGCCAAGCCTGCCGCACCCAAGCCTGACACCAGCGAGGACGGCAAGTTCGCGACACTAGTGACCGAGGCAGAGTACGGTCCTGGGGGCGCTCAGCAGATCTCCTTCGACTACATTCAGTTCTTCACTGGGGCGGCTGCCGAAAAGGAAGCAGCGAAGCATGGGGACATCGCCGAGAACGGCTACTACGTACTCAACGACAATCCCAAGATCAGGACCTACGATTTGAAGTCTGGCACGAAGATCCTGATTCACTCGATGGGCGATCCCAATATTGAGCACCTGTTCACCTTTGACGAGTTCAGGGACCTCCTCAGTGGCGCTACGCTGACGTACGGGGGCGACGACTACACGGCCACGAGCGGTCTGTTTTGGGTGACCATTTCGAATCACCAGGTCACTGCGATGGAGGACATCTGGCTTCCGTAGCAAGTGAATGGTGTCGGCGCGACCTGCCAGTCACGGCGCGGACTTCGGGGGGACACCTGACCACCCGTTGTCCCAGCGAGCGTGAACAAGTAGTCTGAGCCAGGGGAAGCAGTTCTGGGTGTTCGGGACATGCGAATCGGGGAGGGCTAGTGGATATTGGTCGTGCTTTTGCCGCACCTTCGAAGGATCAGAAGTGGCTAGGCAAGGTCTTGCTGGGAGTGCTGTTTACGTTCATCCCGATCGTGAACCTCGCAGTTCCTGGTTGGGGTATCCAGTACATCCGCAACGCTGCCCACGGGCGTGAAAACGAGATACCGCCGTGGAATGATTTCGGTGCGCATTGGGTGAAGGGCATCGCGTTTGGCTTTGCGAGCCTCATCTACTTCTTGCCGACGATTGTCATTGTGATTGCTTTCGGGATTCCAGGTATCTTGGCGGCGGGAGTGTCGCGCGGGAACCCTCTCGCGGGTTTGGGGGCGGCCCTCAGCTCCGTTCTGTTGGGAATCTTCGTCGCGCTGCTGTTTGCGCTCGCCGTCTCTTTCCTGCTTGAGGCCGCACGAGTCAACTACGCCGTGTACGGCAACTTCGGCGCAGCATTCGACTTCAAACAGATCTTGACGCGTGTCCGAGAGAACCTCAGCAACTACTTCGTAGCGTGGTTCATGGGAATCGTCGCCGTTTGGGGAGCACAAATCATTGGCTTTACAGCGGGTGCCGCATTTGCATGGATTCCTTGTGCGCCGCTACTGATCTTCCCGGTGGTAGGCGGCGTCGGTGTCTACCTGGGCATGGGCGTCAATGCGTTGCTCGGTCAGTACGCGGCGATCGCGTACGGTCTGAGCGGAGCAACGCCGGGCGGGTTTGCATCGGGGATGAATCAGTATCCTGCGTCTTCGGATGCGGCTCTTCCACCGACTCCGAGGCCTTCCGTGGTTGCCTCGCCTGCGACTGAAGGGACCGTTGCGGGCACGATGCCAGGCGTCGGCACCTCCAACCCTGCTGCCGGTCTTACGGGCCCGGCCGCAGTAGCAGCTGCCATTGCGGCGCTCTCGGCGCCAATGACCGCCGCTGTGGTCGCACCATCGGATTCACGGCTCGACAGCGCCCGCGGCGAACAGGCCGCAAGCGAGACCGTCTCGTTGGAGCCGGGAGAGCCTGTCTTGCTTGGCGATAGTGAGTTCACGACCCCCCTGCCCGTCGTGCTCTCGGCCGACAAGGTGAACGAGCTCGAACTCCATTCGGAGGCGGCACCCGTAGTGCTACCCGAGCCGGCACCCGCGCTGGAATCGGCACCAGCACCCGCGCCGGCACGTACACTCGAACCGGAACCGGAACCGGAACCGGAACCGGAACCGGAACCGGAACCGGAACCCGAACCCGAACCAGAACCCGAACCAGAACCCGGGCCCGAGCCAGTGCCCGCGCCGGCACCTGTGCCCGAGCCAACATCACCACCCCCTCTGCCAATCGAGACCTTGGAGCCTGCCATGCCGCAACCTGTGCCCGAACCTCAGCCGACGACCGCGAGCGTTTCCGGATACGCCCTCGTGCGGGACTCCGGCCCTGGTCGGATTGGCGAGCTCTGGATCGTCCCGAGCACTGCGGTCCGTGTTGGGCGTGACACGGAGTGTTTCATCGCGCTTCCAGACGCGAAGGCATCTCGTGCCCACGTCACCGTTTCGGCCGATTCGGATGGCGTCGTCGTTACCGATCTCGGCAGTAGCAACGGCACGTTCCTCAACGAGTCCCGGATCGGCACGGAGCCTGCCGTGGCCAAGCTGGGCGATCGCCTGCGCATCGGCGACACGACGCTTGTCGTCAAGCCTGGCGAGCAGTAGGAGCGCGGCCGCCTTGAGCATCTGCCAATCGGCGTCCGCAGTCAGCGAGAGGTGGAACGGACGCCGAGTTGTGCTCGCCGCAGCCCTTGTCGCGGTAGCCCTTCTCTTGCCGGAGGCGGTCTCGGGGGCACCGACGTCCAGCGCGGTTGATATGGCAAAGGGCGCCACGGTGGCCATCAGCGACTCAAGCGAGGGCAATTTCGGGTCCGGTGTGGTTATTGCGAACGGATACGTTCTGACAGCGGCCCACGTGACCGATAGCGCGGAGTACTACGGGCTCGACCAGACGCTGACACTAGGGGACGGGAGCGAGCATCACTACTCGGTAGAGAAGAGCGACCCGGACCTTGATCTGGCACTCCTCTGGGTTGATGGCCTGGTGGTTGCGCCGGTCCTCTGGGGAGATAGCTCGACCCTGAAATCGGGAGACGAAGTCTACGCGCTGGGCTACCCTCTCGGGCTCAAGAATCTGGTTGTGACAAAGGGCGTGATCAGCGCGCCCATCCAGGAAGTTGATGGCGAGGACTACATCCAGACCGATGCGACGATTAATCCCGGCAACAGCGGTGGTCCACTTGTGGATACGCAGGGCCGACTGGTCGGTATCAACGTCATGAAGGCTTCCCTTGTTGGAGTGGACAACATGGGGTTTGCGGTTCCTGCAGCTGCAGCTCTCGCATTTCTCTCGGGCACTGGAGCCGTCAACCTCACCCCCGGCACTTTGCCGGGCGCGGTTGGAGGCGTTTCGGGGAGCCAGCCGGCTCTCACAGGAATCGCTAGCGCGGGAGGAGGCGGCGCGGGTGGCGGGGGCGAGGCATTCCTGCTTCTGTTCGGCGTCGTGGCTCTGGGAGGGGGAGTGGTCTACCTCGTCTACACGAGCCAGACCCGCGGATCAGTCGCAGCCGCTGGAGTTCCCGTGGCTTTGGCGGCTCCGAGCGCGCAAGGTTTCCCAGTGCAGCCATTGCCGGATGGACGGGACTCCGTGCGGTTTATGGTGAATGGTCCAACGGTCGATTGCGAAGTGTCTTTTGAGCTTCCCGCCGTTGTCGGGAGGACGGAGAACGGACCGCTCTTTGTGGGTGATCCAGAGGTAAGCCGGCAACATGCTGAACTTTCGCGTACTCCCGACGGCAGCGTATTGGTTCGAGACCTGTCGAGCCGAAATGGAGTCTATGCTGGCGTGAACAGGGTCTCTTCGGTCACACTGTTGCGCGGAGATGTGTTTCGGGTGGGAAACACGATTTTTCGATGGCTTGGCTGAGCCACAGAACCGAGGGGGAAGCCGATGAATTGCCCGCAATGCGGGGCCGAAAATATGCGCGGTGCCGAGAAGTGCTGGCAGTGCGGCACGAGGCTGAATGCGGAGCCCGAGCCACGCTCGCGAAACAGCGTGATTGTCTGGTCAGTGATGGCCGCAGTGGCGCTCGCGGCCATCCTGATGCTGTTCTTGGCCACGAGCGGCGGTGGAGGCGGGGGCGGTGCTCCGTCGAGTATCGACAGCACCGCATCGGCGGTGGCGACGTCTACAGCGCCAGCCGTGAAGTAGTAGCTCAGCGGCAGCCACAACTAAGGGATTTTCCGGGCAGCCTGTCCGGTAGGTGAGCACAGACCCGAATCGGGCCACAAGGGGAGGACCACATGACGTTTTGGGAGTTTGCAATCGACAAGGCGGGGTTGGATATTCTCGTCACGCAAGTTATGCAGTACGGCTGGGTGTACGAGTTTGGGATGTTCCTTTTTCTGATTGTCGCGGCATCGGCATCGGCATGGATATTCATCGACTCCTCGAACAAGCGCAAAGCCGACAAGGCGCTCCTTCCGCGGATTATGTCGCTGGTGGGCGTCTTCTTTATTCTGCCGGCGTTCATCTTTCGCTACACCGGCAATGCCAACGGTGTTACGTTGCGCGTGCGCCTGTTGGGTGAGCCGGGGTCGCCATTCTACGAAGGACCGATCGGCTGGAACGTCAAATGGTTGATGGCCGGCTACGGTCCCAAGATTGCGCTGCTTGCGATGCTCGGCATGGCCGTCTCGATTCTTGCCGCCATCATCTATGCGGCCACAGTGAGTCGCCAGCGCCCATCGACAGAGTTCGTGAGCGCGCTCAACAACCAGTTTGGCGAGTTGCGCCAGGAGATTCAGTCGGTCAAGAGCCGCCCGGTTTCCACGGGCGTACCTACTGCCATGCCCGGCGGAATGTCCGCGCCGACTGCGATTCCAGAGACTCGCCGAGCGGCAGCAACGGTGATTGAGCGTCCCGGAGCAGGGGCGGCTACCATTCTGGAGCGTCCTGGATCCGGCGCTGAGCTGCGCGTTGTTTCGGGCACCTCGGCTGGTCGGGTCTTCAAGCTTCCCGCTTCGGACGCGAAGATCGGCCGGGACACGGCCAACGTTGCCGCAATCGAAGACGCGAAAGTCAGTCGCGAGCACGCGAAGGTGCGCTTCGCTGACGGCGTGTACTCGATCGTGGATCTCGGCAGCGGCAACGGGACTTTTGTGAATGACCGCCAGATATCGGGCCAGACGCCGTTGTCCGACGGCGATCTTGTCCGTGTTGGTGATACCACGCTCATGTTCAAGCCGGCCGGGGCGTAGCATGCGTCCGCCGACGATCGTTCGGCGCCCGGCACACGGACACGCGTACGTTGCACTCGTGGTGATGCTGGCTTTGGTCATCATCACCACGAGTGCTGTCGCCGCTTGGGCAGAACCGCCGGGTCCTCCCATCGCACCCGACAAACTGCCGGTTCTCCTCCTTGACGGCGGGCTTGGCGACGGGCGCTTCTACGTCACGCACTGGCTTGGCAAGACGCAGGAGGTCGCCGCCAACGGCCCGGTGCGACTGCTGACGAGTTCGACACCAACGTGGTGGGGCTCCTCGGGCGGTCCGGACACATATCTTCTGACGGCTTCCGACGCGAGTGGGTCCTTGGCCGCAGCGCCGTGTGGACCGAGCGCGATAGCGTGGGCTCTCGACCGCCTCGCAGAACGCCACCCCGAGCGCAAGGCGATGCTGGTCGCGCAAGGGGCTTCAGGCATCGCGGCCCGGCTCTATCTCGAGGACCTTGGCGACCCAAAGCAGTCGGCCCGTGCGGATGTCGTGGGCCTGGTGATGCTGGGGACGCCGAACGCAGGACTCACGCTCCAGCCGCTCTACCCGGACTTGAACTTCTGGGCTCCCTATGCTGCTGGCGTGGGACTCACAGCCGTCGACCTCCTGCCGAGCAGCCCTTTGCTGGCCTCGCTCAACAGCGGACGCTTCCCGGCTGTGGTCAAGACGCTCGTGGTCCAAGGAGTGCCGGTCAGTCTCGCCGAGTATGAGACCGACGGTGTTGCTGTGCGTGCCGATAGCGTGCTGCCTGCGGAGGTGGCGTTTGGTGCGGTCGACTATGTTCCTGTGAAGAACAGCGCGAGCGAGTCGTTCCCGCTGTACAAGTCCTGGCTGCCCAAGACCAAGAAGGGCGGAGCTACTCTCAACCGCGTCGATGACAACGCCGTCGCCAAGCTTGCTCTGGTGCGAGGCTACTCGACATCGCCGGACGTCCGAAGCGCGGTCAAGCGCTTCTATACGGCATGGTTCTCAGGTGCGATTCCCATAACGCACATCAGTACTCGTCTGGTGCTCGACGTTTCGGGAAGCATGGCTGAAGGGTTCGGGAAGGGATCCAAGCTCGATGCGGCGACGAGCGCCGCCGGTGACTTCGCGCATTCGCTCGCATCGCGACAGACGATTCCGGGCGCGGTACCGGAGGACATAGGCCTCGTCACCTTCAATGAGGGCGCAGCACTCGTGGTGGCGCCCAGCGCGAATGCAGCGGCGATTGGCAACGCACTGAAGAAGCTTGAGCCTAAGGGCAACACCAACGTCGGCAAGGCGCTTTCTGTAGCGGTTCAGTCACTGGCCGCAGCACCCGCACCCGCCGAGAAGGTGGTCGTGCTGCTCTCCGACGGCGTTAACACCGCTGGCCTCGACCAAGAAGACATCCTCAGCGGACCGGTCGCGAAAGCTAAGGCGAGTGGCGTGCGCATCGAGACGATCGCACTGGGCAGTGTCGACTCATCCGATGTTGGATTTCTGAAGAAGGTGGCGGCGGCGACCGGAGGCTCGTTCCATCAGGCGCGCGACCGCTTCGAGCTCAGGCGTGACTTCCTCCGGGCCAGATACTCGAGTCTCGGTACGATGACGGTTGATGCCGACATCGCGATGCCGGCTGCTTCGCCGGTGCCGATCGGGCAGGTCGCCGACGGCGCCAGACTGCTCGAGATCGGTGTGCTAACCGACGGCGCCGGCTCGGCGTGGCAGCTACTGCGTGACGGGAAGCCAGTTTCGGAGGCCGAGGCCAAGGTCGCGACGTCGCCCGATGGAGTTGTCTCGATCACGGCCGTGGCGCCCAAGGCCGGTCTCTATGCACTGCATATGGTCGATGCGAAAGGGTCGAATCGGGGCCACGTCTTTGCGGTCACACAGGTTGATGCTTTCCGAGTGCGCGGCAGTTCTGCGCTTCAAGATGACACCGCCACGTTGCTCCTCATGGCCCTCGGTGTGGCGGTCGTGGCTGGCATCGCGGTGACGATCTACCTGAGCAGCCGTGGGAAGAGCACGCCTCGGACTGTGCCCGCAGATGAGAGGATCACCCCGTTCGGAGCAGCCGAGCCGGACGATCCTGCGCAGGGGGCACCCAATCACGAGGACGGTGGCTGATGGAGCTCGGTGGCGTTTCGGTCCCCGGGCCGCGGCCCTACAACGAGGACACCTACCTGCTGAAAGACCTGAGCGCCTACGAGTCGCAACTCGGCGGGCTTAAGGCGTTCATCATGGTCAGCGACGGCATGGGTGGTCACGAGAGCGGTGACGTAGCCAGTCGGTTGGCCCGAGAGTCCGCCGAGGCGTACGTTGACGATCTGGTGAGCCTGGCCACCCAGAAGCCGCTCGCCATCGAGCCTGCCATAGCACTCACTGAGATTGTCGCCGAGGCGCACCAGGCGGTCGTCAACGCTGCCGCCGCGGCAGGTGGCTCGAGCATGGGCGCTACCTTCATTGGCGCCTTCGTGTCAGAGAGCCGCGCCTGGATAGGCCACGTGGGTGACAGCCGGGCCTACCTGCTTCACCGGGGCGAGGGCCGGCAGCTCACGGTAGATCACTCTGCGGTAGGCAGGATGATTTCCGAGGGAGTGCTGACGGAGGAGCAGGCGCAAACCCATCCTCAGCGCAATGTCATCGAGAAGGCCCTCGGGTTCGAGGGATCCGACGCCGAGGTCGACATTGTGGACTTCGACTTTGGCGACGTTCTTGTGCTGTGCAGCGACGGCCTGTCGACGGTGCTCAGTGGGATAGATATCGCCGAGATCGCCGCTGCGGCTCCTGATGCTCAGGCGGCAGCCGCGAGTCTCGCCGATGAGGCTATCAAAGCTGAGTCGGATGACAACACGACTGCGGTGATCTGGTGCGATGACTGGGCGCTCTTCCAGAGAAGCTCGCCGCTGGGACAGCCGTCGCGCCGGCGGGTGTCACCGGCGGTTCGCGCGGCGTCGCGGCATCGGAGAGCACAGTCGTCGTCGCTGTGGATTGCGGCGGGGCTGGGGGTGGCGGCTGTGCTGCTCATCGGCTTCATGGCGTTGTCCCCGAAGCCGGGAGGCGGTGCCAGCGGGCCATCGACGGGGTCAGTCTCATCGTCACTGGGGACGAGGCCCAAGCCGTCCGCCCCGGATGCGGCTGCGCAGGGTCCGGGTGTCGACAAGAAGACAGATCCGCCGCAGGCTGAGTTCCCGGGTCTTGTAGTCCCCAAAGATGTACCAGACGGTGGACTCAAGCTGCGGGAGGAGCCAGCGAATCATGTTTTGGCAGTGTTTCAGCCCGGCGCGACAGTGACCGCGATGCGCAGAGTGGATGAGAAGGGCGATGGGGCACCGAAGGGCAAGTACTACGAGTTCCGCCTCGAAGACATCAAGCCGGAGCAGGTCCATGCAACCGACTCCAACGAGCCTCTCTCTGAGAGCGAGTGGCCGCCGCCGCAGATTGAGTTCGGCTACGCCCTCGTGTCCTCTTTCCGGCCATGATCCTTCAGGCCAAGCACCACCCTGGTGACCTGACGTGACCGCCTTCCTCGGCCCCTACGAGATTCGCGGGCGTCTCGGCACGGGTGCCATGGCCGTTGTGTGGCGGGCATGGGACCCCAAGCTTGAGCGCGAGGTCGCCATCAAGGAGCCGGTGCGTTCGCCGACGATGTCGGAGTCCATGGCAAGCGAACTCGGCGAGCGGTTTGTCCGCGAAGGCAAGACGTCGGCTCACCTGAGCCATCCCGGTATCGTCACGATTTACGCCGCCGACGTGTTTGACGGGCGACCTGCCATCGTCATGGAGCTCTTGCGGGGGCACTCACTCTCGGCGCTGATTGACCGCGGAGCACTCCCCTTCGATGCGACGATATCGATCCTCGATCAACTCCTCGACGCACTCGACTATGCGCACGGGATGGGCGTCGTGCATCGCGACGTTAAACCGGACAACATCCTCGTGACCGACGACGGGCGGCTCAAGCTCACCGACTTTGGCGTGGCCCACGTCAGCCGACTCGACACCGGCGCCGAGCAGATCATCGCGGGGACACCGGGCTACATGGCACCCGAGCAGATCCGCGCCGAGCCGGTCGACGCGCGCGCTGACGTTTTTGGCATCGGCGCTATCGCGTACGAGATGTTCGCCGGACGAAATCCCTTCGGAGCCACCGATGGTCTCGACTCGCAGACAATCATGTCCCGTACGTTGCACGGCGGCCCCGTCGCGTTTTCCTCGGTGGACAGCGTGCCTTCGGCGGTCGAAGTGGTTGTGCTTCGGGCTCTTGAGCGTGATGCTGCGCTGCGCTACCCCTCGGCGGCCGCGATGCGCATCGATCTGCAGACCGCAGCGCTGAGCAGGGGACTTGGGGGTACCGGATCGCTTGCCGATCTCATTGAGAATGCCGGCCCGATTCGCGATACGAGTGTCTCTTTCACGACCACCACCGTTGACGTCATCAAGGATCGCGTCCCCGAGAAGGGCTCGGCGGGATGGGTGGTCGGAGCTGCTGCTGCCGCCGCAGCCGCGGTGCTCATACTCGTTGCAGTCATGTCGGGTCCTGGTATGGGTATCGGCATACTCGTTCTTGGGGGTCTCGGAATCGCCGGATTCTACTGGTACACGTCGAAGCGGAGTCACGAAACGGCGCATGAGCTGCCACCCGAGGCGATCGCCATGTCTGCGGGACTCCAGAGCCCCAGCTACGACGCCGCGCTTCAGTTGCGCGGCCCGAGGGAAGACCGCGTCACGTATGTGTCACTTCCCTGCACCATGGGTCGTTCGTCGGAGGCCGAACTCATTGTCGCCGACGATCTCGTGAGCCGTCGGCACGCTCGTATCGAACGCCGAGGGAACGAGCTCTATGTCGTCGACTTGGGCAGCAGCAACGGCGTGTTCGTCAATGGTGTGCTCGTCGGATCGGCGATGCCCGCGGGCGTGGGTTCGATCATCGTGGTCGGCAGTACAGAGGTCATCGTCTTGGAGTCAAGGTAGATGAGCTCTTCTCGGATTCAGGTTGACACGATCAGGGGACGAGGATGACTGACTATCTGGGTCCATACGAGCTGAGAGGGGAACTCGGCCGAGGTGCGATGGCCGTGGTCTGGCGAGCCTGGGATTACAATCTCGAGCGAGAGGTCGCGATCAAGGAACCCATCCTGCCGCACGGTACTGATCCCGCCGTCGCAGTCGAACTTGCCGACCGCTTCGTGCGCGAGGGCAAGGCGATTGCGGCTATGCAGCACTCCGGCATCATTACGGTGTTTGACGCAGGGGTGTACGACGGCCGGCCGGCGTTGGTCATGGAACTGATTGACGGCCTGACGCTGGCAGATCTGATGAAATCAAAAGGGCAACTCAGCTCGTCGGTGGCGGTCTCGGTAGCAAGTCAGCTGCTCGATGCTCTTGGCTACGCGCATTCCCGCGGCATCGTGCATCGCGACGTTAAGCCCGACAACGTCTTCGTCACGTCCGAGGGGCGGGTCAAACTCGCCGATTTCGGCATAGCCCGAATGGCCGATAAGACCCGCTTCACGCAAGCGGGCACCGTGATGGGCACACCCGGCTATATGTCGCCCGAGCAGGTGCGCGGACTGCCCGTCGATGCACGCGCGGATGTTTTCTCGGTAGGCGCAATCATGTACGAGATGCTGAGCGGTACCAACCCGTTTGGAGCGAGCGAGGGCATCGAATCCACATCGGTCATGTACCGCATCGTCCATGAAGACCCGCCGCCGATAGAGGGGGTCGTACCGCAGCTCGCGGGGTGGCTTGGGCAGGTGGTGGCAGTTGCGCTCGAGAAGGATCCCGAGAAACGATATCCAACTGCCGAGATGATGCGCGATGATCTGCAGGCAGAATCGGCGTCACTGGGGGTGCGCCGCCCGCCGAGCTGGAATCCCTTCGTCGCTCCAAAAGGGACCACCGATTTGACCAATCAATCTCGTGATGAAGATGCTGCGCCGAGCTCGCGGGTCGTTCTCAAGCTACTCGGCATTCTTGCGGCTGTAGGGATTGTGGGGTGGTTGATATTTGCTTTCGGCGCTTCGATTAGTCCGCCTGGCTCGTCCGGCTCGGCCGGCCCGCCCGCGGCGCCGGTAGCGGGCAGCGTGACCGCTGCTCAGACGACGCCTGCTGCGCAATCCTCGAAGTACGCGCTCGTGACGCCCGGCGTGCTGACCGTCGGTTCGGACACCGCCTTCCCGCCGTTCGAGTCGATGAACGGGGCCGCCGCCGAGGGCTTCGACGTTGACCTAGCAAACGCGATTGCCAAGGAAATGGGCTTGAAGGCCAACTTCACGAGCCAGACGTTTGACACGCTCATTCCACAGCTCAAGGCCGGCGGCAAGTTCGATGTTGTCATGTCGGGGATGACGATCACGCCTGAGCGCAACCAGGAGCTCACATTCTCTGAGTCCTATATCGACTCGAACCAGTCGATTGTGGTTGTCAAAGGGGCCTTCCCAACGATCGATGGCGACTATCTCTCTGCAATCAACGACACATTCCGCGGCAAACGCGTCGGCATCCAGTCGGGGACCACGGGCGAGGCCTGGGCCAAAACGAACCTCAAGGGAGCGAAGAAGATCGTTCCGTTCGACGACACACGTGCGGCCTTCACGGCGCTCAACGCTGGCAAGGTCGACGCCGTCATCAACGACCTGCCGGTTTCGGCATACCTGATCAATACCTCCTATACGGGTGACGAAATTGTCGCCGAGATTAGGACCGGCGAGCAATACGGCATCGCCATCGGAAAATCCAATCCCGAGCTGGCTGCGGCCGTGAACGAGGCTCTGGGCAGGGTCAGGGCATCTGGTGGATACGCCGCAATCTACAAGAAGTGGTTTGGCATGGCGCCGAAGTAGGTGCACTGGATTCTGTCGGACAGACAACAAAGGGGGTTCGATCATGATTGGTTCTGTGGGCACCAATGAACTGCCGCTCGAGACCGGGGGCTGGCCCCGGAACTCAATGGGTCTCGGTGGATGGGCGATGCTAAGCGC
>Ga0194043_1000366_pt1 | contig 24693 bp, 13 predicted proteins | sample JunL4415m_MetaG_FD_161274 | JGI IMG/M metagenome (GOLD analysis project Ga0194043, IMG submission 161274) | Anoxic zone freshwater microbial communities from boreal shield lake in IISD Experimental Lakes Area, Ontario, Canada - Jun2016-L442-15m | ecosystem: Environmental > Aquatic > Freshwater >...
TCCCTATACTCATAAAACCTCTTGCCGAACATAAAACCATCAGGCGTGATAATAAAATCAACTATCTCCTGCTGTCTGACATCATAAAAAATTACTAACAAATAAAATAAAACCAAGAAAATGGCAAAAACATAATTTTGATCCAAAATTAGCCACCAAACGGCAAAAATTAAAACCACCAATGTGATTACATACCACCAAAAACTTTTTTGGTATTTTTCGTACTCGGGAAATTGCCAAGCAAAAATAGCTTCGGCAAATTGCATGTTTTGATTTTTGTCACCTTCCATAGGTTTAAAAATATCTTTTTAATTTTAATTTAAAATAATCTACAATCGGAGAGGGCGAGATTCGAACTCGCGGTCCTTTTAAGGGGACTTCAGTTTTCAAGACTGACGCATTCAACCGCTCTGCCACCTCTCCCTATTTTAAATCTTCGGAGAAGGGGGGATTCGAACCCCCGGAGCGCCAAAAAGACGCTCAACGGTTTAGCAAACCGTCGCTTTCAGCCACTCAGCCACCTCTCCAGGTAAACCTCTACCACATATTATCATCTTTCCAACATTTTTTCAACCCCTAGCCAGCGTCAGTCCCCAAACGTTTTTCCAACCGTTATTTTTTAAGATTTTGGCGCATTCTTGCAAGGTGGCGCCAGTAGTGCAAACATCATCAACCAATATAATATTTATTTTTTCAATAGTTAATTCCAAATTATTATAAGCAAAACTACCACTTATATTGGCCCAACGATTTTGAGCCTGACTCACCTTGGCTTGCGGTTTGGTATATTGAATTTTTTGCAACAACGGCTGAGCTAATTCATTACCACTGATTTTTTTAATTAAAGTACAAATTAATTCAGCTTGATTAAATCCCCTTTCTCGCAGACGCTTGGGATGAAGCGGTACGGGCAACAATAAAAAATCACTATTCCAATCTTTATTTTTTTGCAAATATTTTTTCAAAGGTTCTTCAAAAATTTCTACCAACTCAGTGACAAAATTATATTTTAATAAATGAATGGCCTGATTAACAATTGGCTGTTTAAAATCAGTCGCTACCAACAAACCGTCCAAAAATGATTTTTGTTCGCAAGTCAGACATGCTCGTGCGTTAGACTGTTCAATACCACATAAAGGACAAAAATATATTTCATTTATTTTTAGGGTTTGACGACAATTATCACATAAATAATTTTCTTCCTTTTTACAACCAAGACAATAAATAGGAAATAACAAATCTAAAAATATTCTTTTGTACTCTTTTATTGCCACTTCGCTGTATCAACTAGCCATTTATCACCAGACTTTAAAAAACTAAGCGACAAATTTGGATAAATCATTGAAGTGCTGGTGCCAATAGTATGTTTTTGTTGTACACTCACTGTCACTTTAGCGCTCACCGCATCAACAAGCAACAAATTAGCACTGAGTGCTTTAGTATCAAAACTTTCAAAAGTGTTCGGAGAAAATTTCACAGCTCCGGCCATTTGATTGGCCGTGGATTGCATCTTGGACGTCATATCTTTTCTAAGTTCAATAAAATTGTTAAGCCCAGCATCACTGGAATAAGTGCCTAGTCGTTCAGCAAACGAAAAAGCCAATTGTTTCAAACCAAGCGGATAATTCTTTTCCTGAGCCAAACGTTGTGGCGAAGAAGATGGCAAATTGCTTAATTGATTATTTAATTCAGCACCAAGATCAATACTACCAACAACAGGAGGTAAAACCACTGGCGCTGGAGCTGGCTTACGCAACATTAACCATAAAATCAAGGCTATCAGAATAATAAATACGACCACCAAAGCAATAATAATGTTTCTTCTTCTATTGTCCATAAGAAATAAATTAATTTAATTTATGTTTTTGCGACGGTTTGTTTTTCCGCCTCAGCTGGTGTTTCGGTTTTTGTTTCATCAGTCTTTTCTTCTTCACTTTTTTCTGCCTCCTCTTCGGGCTGTTCTTCTGCTTCATTTTTCATGGATTCAGCAAATTCTTTTTTGGCTTGTTCAATTTCCAAAAGTTGCCGTGGATCAGAAGTAATCAGTTGGTCTTCGGAATATGACGCTACTACTTTAATGGCCGCATGCTTGGAACCAGCAAAAAAGATGCCTTCTCCGACAGACGATTCTAATAACAAATATTTTTCACCTTCGGTAAGCATGAAAGTTTTTTGCACCAAACCCACAGCTGCCGGCGTTTGCTTTAAGAGCACTTGCATAGCTGAATTATTAACAATAGCCTGGCCATAAGGTGAAGTCAAAAAATCGTTCACATCTTGAGTGATGGTTGTCACTCCCAAAAAATATTTTCTGCATCTTTTAACAAGAGCAAAAATAAATTTAGCACTATCTTCTCTTTGCATCAACCACCAAGCTTCATCAATAATCATAATTCTTTTTTTCATTTCACTGCGCACCACATTCCAAATGTAATTAACAATAGTATAAATAGCAATCGGCTTAAGCTCATCTTCTAAATCACGAACACTAAAAATAACCAACTGATTAGCCATCTCCACATTGGTCGGACTATTAATAAGCCCGGCAAAAGTACCTTCAGTGTATTTTTTTAGACGAAGTGCTATATTTTCCGCGCCTTCCATACCTTCCAAAATAGTTTGAAAATCAGACAAAATTGGCGGTTCAATTTTGGTCAAATCAACATCAGGCGTAATATCTTTTTTGGCATAAGTTTCCAAAAGCGCTCTATCAATAATAGAATCTTCTTCATAAGTGACATTGCCGATCATCAGACGGATAAGTCCTTTTACAGTAATAACAGCACTACGGATAATATCGGCAGGCTTGGCATCTTCACCCATGGCGCGAGGCAAATCAAAAGGATTAATCTTGCTTTCTGAATTAAGAGAAATATCAATATAAGTACCACCCACAGCATCGCACAAATGTTTATATTCACGCTCAGGATCAATAATAATAACATCTACTCCTAACATTAAACTGCGCAAAACTTCTAATTTAATAATATAAGATTTGCCAGCACCGGAAGTGGCAAACACCACCATATTAGCGTTTTGCATAGAAAACCTATCAAACAAAATCAAGGAATTATTATGGCGATTAATACCATACAAAATACCACGGTCAGATGTCAAATCAGATGAAACAAACGGAAACGAGCTGGCCGCCGGCGAAGTATTCACATTTATTAATATTTGTAACTCATCAAAAGCCAAAGGCAAAGTTGAATTGAAACCTTGTTCAGCTTGATAAAAAACACGTTTGGAATATATCAAAGTTGAACCGAAAAAATTCTCTACACGATCACAATTTCTATCCAAATCCTCTATTGATTTGGCATAAACAGTAATATAAAGTCCTGTCTGAAAAAAATGTTCAATACCCTGGGTCAAATCATCACGCAATTTTTCCATATCACGAAGTGCGGTTTCAAGCAAAGGATCTCTAGGCGCTCCTTTTTCGGCACGACTAATAAGATCAGCTTCTACATTGCCGACTTTCTTTTTTAATTGTTTCAAAATCACCGGAGCCTTGACGGGATAAAAGAAAAAAGACATGTCAGCTGTAATATCCATATTAATAATTGGCGCAAACCAACCAACCGAAATATAACGCGGATATTCCACTATAAAAAGTGTACGCACATATTTATCATCCAAATGAATATAAGAACTAGTGATTTCCAAAGAAGACGGAGAAATCAAATCACGCACCGAAACAATACCTCGGCGATAAATTAATTCTTCCTCTAAAACTTCTTTGGTATTAGACGATTCATTGCGCTCTAATTGCTTCTTTTGTTCCAAAGTGACTTTGACCTGATCCTCCGGACGAATATACGGCTGAGCGCCAGGTGATGTGTTATTTATTTCATTAGGATCAAACATAAAATAATTATTCTAAATTTAATTTTGACAAATCGCTTAATTTTTCACGGCGGGAAACCGTGGGGTTATAAGTATTATAAAACAATTCAATCAAAGCCTGAGTATCAAGAATAGAAGCGCGAAGTCCCATGCTGGACAAGCCCGACAAAACCTTATCAACAATCATAAAAAGTTCTTTGTGTTCTTTGGCAAATTGTTTTTGACTTAGATTAATAACACTAGTTGGAGAAATAATATCACCAATACGCTTAGTAAAGCTTCTTTTTTTATTGGAAAGAATATTATAAGGCACCACCACATAAAAACGTTTAGTCATAATATCTCCCAACGACACTAAATCACTTATATAACGCCGATATTCTGCTGTTTGTAATTTTAATAGTTCATTGGTTTGTTTTTCTTCAGCCGATTTAATACTATCCAAATAAGTATCCAAATCCAAAACACGAGATTGAACCAAAATTTGCAACGGAGTATCAAGAGAATTCAAAAAACTTATATAACCTGAAATAATGGCATTTTGTTCGTCTTCGGCTTTGAGAGCAAAATTAATACTAGACACCAAAAGCACCGCTCTGAGCGAGCCCTCTTTTAAAATTATAGCATTATCCCTGATTTCAGCAATATTCAAATACATTTGTACAGATGGAGTTTTTTTTGTCGCTTTTCTATCAGCCATATTTTTTAATAATTTTAAAAATTAAATAATTAAGCCTAGCTTTCTCCATGATAAACTCCTCCCGTATCAACTATCAAAGACAATTCTGATAATTTTGAAGAAGTGACAGGCTGACGCATCACATAATTAGGCATAGCTGCCTTAAAATCAGCAGGACGCAAGGCATTTTTTATTTCTTCTTTAGTAAACATTTTTTTCCAAACTTTCAACTTGGGATTTTTTATAGTGCCCAAAAAATTTAATAAAAATTCATGAAAAGGCTGACCGTTAATTTTTACAAAAGCCAACACGCCGGTAATTATTCCCACGACAAAAGCAGACAAAACAAACAAAGAAAAATCAAAAATTTTATTAAAAATAAAAATCAACAAAGCGCCCATCAGCATTTCAATAAACTGCCTGATAGTAATAGGCCCAAAAACCTTATCTTCAACATCCAAAAATTGTGGCACTACAACTTGATACATTTTTTCTATTTAATATTTATAAACTAATATCTTAAATCACGATTAAGCTCCATTACCGAATGAAATTCTTCTAGAGTAAGCGTGGGCAAACCTTTTTCTAAACGCTCCTTAATAATACTTTCCACTTCTTGACCGCTCACCAAACTTTCCTGGCCAAGCAAACGATAAAATTTATTAATTTCATTTTTATTCCAAGCTTCTATTCCCTGCAAACGTCGGCCATAAGAATCTTTTTCCAATAAATTTAATTTTTCTTTTATCTTGGCTATTCGGCTTTCAGTTTTTTCTCCCAATCGTCGCCAATCAATTAGCGTCATATTGTTCAGTTCTTCAATTGGGCCTTGTAGCTTGGGAGTAAATTTCACATCATCAAGCGACGGACGACTACTACTAATTTTTGATAATTTCGGTGGCATTGATTTTTTTGCCAAATATGGCACCGGTTGCGCCATCATAACCGGTGGTTGTTTGGCGTTATTATTAATCACTGGCAATTGCTTGGCGTGCAGTGTCGGCTCTGGTTTTTTTTGATAATCAGGTTTTTTTTCAATCGGTTTATCTTCACTTAGAGACTGGCTTTTTTTCAAATCCAATTCATGTGGAGGAATCATCAATTCTTCCGGCATTTTGAGCACTGGCAAACCATCTTCCATTTCTATGCTGGGAGTATTTTCCTGAGTTGATTTTATTTCAACTGGTTTTGCTGATAAATTTTTAGGCGACTGATACTGTTGGGTTTCTGTTTGTTTTTTTGCCTGCAAAGTAATAGCTGGCGTCTTAATCGGTTCAACTTTCTTGACCGGAAATTCTATTTTTGTTTCAACTTTGGTTTCAGTCGTTGGTAAAATCACTTGATCAGAAATTTTTTTGTCAGGACTTTGGCGAATTAATTTTAATAATTTATCTATTTCTTCTTCGCCCAATTCCATGCCACCCACTTCTTTATTTTTTTTCAAATGTTCTATGAGTTCAAATTCATCACGCACATCTTTGAGCCTGGACATGATCAAATTTTTTAATCTAGTACGTAAAGATTCATCTTTATTTTTATAACCAAATTCGGCAATAACATTTTCAGCCAATGCTTCATAATTTTTAATTTTAATTTCTGTTGATTCCAAATCCTTAAAACGGCTGACATCGGCGTCATCTTCTATGGAAAAAGAAAAACCAGCTTCACCGCTACGATTTTTTGAAGTCTCCCCACTGACTCCAGCTACTACCGGCGTCAAACCAACTCCAACCAACAACCTAGAAAGTCGTTCTCGTATTATATCAGATACATCTTTATTCAAATTAAATTTTTCACGCAAATAATCATTGAATTCTCCGGGACGCAAATCGCCAACTGCCAACTTCAAAAAAGCCAAATTTAATTTGACGCCATATTGCACTTCCAATTGCTTGACCACAGCCAACATAGACGGAGAAGATAGTTTATTCCGTATTTCCGCCGGCAATTGATTAAATTTTTGCAAACTTTGTTCTGGCATAAATATTATTTTTTCATCTTTTCAATTTCTTCATCTGAAATATCATACTGTTCTTGCAAAGCGCTGATTTCTAGCGGTGTCATATTTTTTAAATCATAATTTTTCAAAGGATTGCTGGCAATTTTTTTTGACGGCATAGCACTAACATTTTTTTCTTCTGCTCGCGGACGACCCAGCGGAATTACTTGCCAATTGTCCGGTGGCACATTACCCATGGAACCTGGAAAAAATTTGATATTACGATACAAGGTGAGCAGTTTTGCTAATTTATTTTTGTCATGATCTGCTAATTTTTTGGCATTTTCCGAATTGGCCACATAGCCAGACAGCACCACATTATCAAAAAAACTCGTACCACTTTTTTTCAAAAAATCCTTGAGCCAATTACTGGCTGTGCCCGGAACCGGCTTGCCTTCCAAATATAAACTGCTAGTAGTCAAAATATCAGCATTGAGATAAAGCGCTTCTTCCAGCTCGCGTTTAAAAACTTGATCTTCCAAAAGCATCAAGGCCAATTCCCTATTCAGATCTTCCATCATTTCCAACACTTCTGGCGAATCAACTTCAAAAAAATCAACTACGCCTTTTTTAAATACTTCCAACATGCCTTTCTTTTCATGAGCTGGTGGCAAATCTTGGAATTCAATAGTCTCGGGAATAATTTTTCTTGGTGTTTCTGGCAAATCAACTTCCCCGCCAGTCGCTTCAATTTTTAAAGCTTTTTGAGTGTCAGAAATATATCTATCATAATCTTCTAGGTGTCCGCCATTATCCAAAATAAACTTTTTGGCTTGTCCGGCAAAAAAATCACCGGCAGACAAACATCTTAGTCCCACAATATCAACGGCTAATTTTTTGGCCAATTCCAAATTAAGACTAAAATTATCAGCTAAAAACTTTGGCAAATCAATAATTTTAATCTCGCCTAAAAAAACCATATCCACTACATTGTGCAACGACTCCTTGTCATCAATTGTTTTTAGCTTATATTTGTCAATCAAATAAATATTAAGCTTGCGTCCATAATCAAGGGACAACAAAGCCTGAATATTTTTTGGCAACTGATTGAATTTTTGTTTAAAATTTTGAATCATTTTAATTTCTATTTATTATGGTTTTGCATGAATAGCTAAATTTCTAGCCAAGATATTAGAACCTCCTTGTCGTCTAACATTTTCAACATCATTTTGATTCATATTATCATTAACAGCTACATGCAAAACATTATTAATAAAGGTATGTGCATGAGTGGGGGTAGTAGTTCCTGTACCCATTTTTTTCTGAACCTCTGATTCTGTAAATATATCATTATCAATATTAGCAATTTCCCTATTGGAAGCTCGACTAAAGAAATCATTCATAGCTGTTTTAGATTCAGCAAGCTGAGACGTATTACCCAAATCAACTCCCTGCATAGCTTTAGCTAAATCTCCAGAGATCATTGCCATAGCACGACGAGAAACAGACATTTTATCCTTATCTTTAGTATCAACAATACTGCCATCTTGTTTTATCATTTCATCTAAGCCTGTTAATAAAGATTTTTCATGATTTTTGGAAGAATTCTTAACTTTCTTCATATGTGTAATATATTCTTCACTGGTCATATTTTCCTGCAAAGATTTTAATACTCCAGGATCTTTGTAAGCCGACGAATCCATAACATCATTAATTTTGCCAGCATCACGGCGTTTGCCAAAAGTGGCTCGGCCACTAGCCGTGTTTAGATTATAATTAAAATGAGCAAATTTTTTGTCCACTTCATCATTAAATTTTTTAATTAAAACATCATTACTGCCAAGAACTGCTTTAGCTTCTTTTACTTTATCTTGGCCATTTTTAAGATTCATACCTTTAAATCCATCCTTGATAGCCAAAGTCATAGCAATAGCCATTTTCTTGCCTTGATCTATTTCCGTAGTCAATAATTTTTGTAAAATACTTTCATTGAGGTGTCCATAATCATTGGCCAATTTTGAAATCTTATCAGCTTCGGCTGAATCTCTAGCTGCTGCGGCCTTGCCAGCTCCTGAGCCATAATATGTACCCATATAAGTTTCCCAATTTTCACTGATTTTACCGTCTTTGGTGACTGCCGAATAAACTCTGTTTGATGGTTTTAAATCTCCAATTTCATTGCCACTGGCATCATGTTTTTGAGCATTGCCCAAATGCGATATATCCACCGGGCTTCCTATTTTATCCACCCATTCTTTTTCGCCTTGAGAATTTTCTTTATATTCAATTAATTCTCCTTTTTTATCTATAAACTCACCTTTATCATTGATCTCCATAAAGATGCCACTTTCATGTTTTTTAAACTTTCTTTTCTGTTTTTCATATTTATCAGGAATAAGATTGCCGGCTTCATCTTTGGCCTGCACATAATCCTCAGTTTCATAGCTTCCATTAATAAGATCCTGACGCATTTTTCTGCTTTCACGACCAGTTTTAGTCATTCTTTGCGCTAAAGCTTTAATACCTCTATACCCACCATAACCAACTGCAGCGGCCATAGCGAGTGGTGCTGCACCCACCGCACCTAAGCCAAGCGCTCCGGCTGTGGCTGCAGCACCAACCACGCCAGCGCCTTTAACTCCGGTATCTACCATGCCACTGGCTTTTCCTGCCTTACTACTAAGAACAGCCAATCCGGCCCCGGCCGCGCCAACCGTGCTTCTGGCTGCTCTAAAAGCCAAACCGCTTCTATTTCCATTTTTATCTTTTTTATAAACCAAACCGCCAAAGGCTTTACTAGCTCCTTTATTGGCTGTACTACGTATCAACCCAATTCCCTTGCCAGCCCAAGAAGCGCCAGCCACGCCAGTTTTTTGTCCAGCCACCAAACTACCAATCATTAATCCGATAATAATCATAAAATCAAATATATTTGCTGGTTGCATCATTGATGACTTTACTGCTGTGTCTGCTGTATTGGTAGTGCCGAAAGATGTTCCTACAGCGCTTGGGGTGCTGCCCACTAACGCTGACGCTGTGTGATCATCAATGCCTGACGCATCTCTATAACCACTAAAAAAAGATAGATACAAAAAAAACATCATGACAGGACCAACCACTAAATATTTGGTAATCTCACTCCACCACATACTGGCATAGCTTTCGCCTTTGGGAAAAGTGGCCAACAAATATGGCGCTGGCGACAAAATAACCAAAAACCACAGCATAACAATACGATAAACAAGAATAATAGTAATACAAGCCACCACTACGCAAGCAATTACTGCTAAAATAATAGCAAAAAACAAACCAAAAATAATTTGCCAACTTAAATTACCTATGTCTGCGCTGCTTGCTTGTCCTGCTTGTTCAAGTTGATATAATTTATGTAAACCAACACTGCCCAAAATAATGCTAGGGCCAGTATCACCAGCAAAAGGAGACACAAAAAACATCATGATCATTTGTGAAAAATCAATCATAATGCCGGCAATCATTTTGGAAAAATTAATCAAGACCGCCATAATCAGTAATTTTGGCAAAAGCTGTTTGTAATGATAAGCTGAAACGCGAAAAATTGTGCCAATAGCAATGGCTAGCAAAATAATGATAAAAAAATTATTGCAAATATCACGCACAATACGCCAGCCATTAAGCACAATCGGTTGGGTCAAAAAATCATTTTTTTGCGCTACATTTACCATAACTTGAATAAGTAGCCCAGCCAGCTTAGCAAAACAAGTGGCCACATAATATAAGACCCAACCAATAAAATTAGAGACGACTCCACCTGAATCTGGTTTGTTATCATTAACACCATCCGCCACCACCACATTACTCTTCAAAAAACCAACCTGCCCGTCAAAAACATTAACATTGGGCTTTATGGGCGCCAAAACACCACCCATCACAATCAGTGACAGGCTAAGCGAAAAAAATATTTTTTTTCGGAGTGTAAGCATGGATTATTGTTTTTTTGACTCTTATATTTTAACATTTTTTGACACTCTACGCCAACTAAAAATTATTAAGGTAAAACATTAATTCTCATAGGCTTACCAGTACCAACAGCTCCCCAATTATCAGTCGCATTAATTGTTATTTCAGCAGAACAACTTAAAGCACTGCAACTAGCACCAAGCTGTTGCATTTGCCAAAAATCATAATTATGATAAAAAACAAATTGATTATTAGCCTCGGAACTGGTGGCATTACGACTGCGCAAAGAGGCGCCGGAAATCTCTATTCCGCTTTCTCCACCTCCCTCATCTCCCCAATTAATAACATAAGAACTTAGCGGCAGTTGATCTTTTTCCACCAAAACATTAAAAGATAATTTTACTGAACCGCGACCATGAATCGTAAGTGGCATATCACTATCATCATCATTTATTTTAACATTATCAATTTTTGGCTTAACCAAGCAAAAAGTTGTTCCTACTGTGGGCCGTTCGTCACTACCACAAAGATTAGTAGGCAAATTCCAATTGACAGCGCCTGAAGTATTATCAGCTATATAATAACCGCCCGCATCAAAGCATGAGTTATCAGGCTTATTAGTAGTATTACAATCATTTTTATTCCAAAACCACTTCCATGTACCATAGCTTCTAGCAAATAACTGTTGTAATCCTTTTTCTGGATCACTAGCAGTGTGTAGTTGCCCCATACGTGGCTGATATGGAAAAGATAAAGTAGTGTCCTGCAATTGATAAAATAAAGGAAATCCTCCTTGACTACTCCACCATCGTGGGTTTTGAGAAATGCCAGATGGCACAACTGCTCCAAAAATTTGAGCATCAGATTCATACTTAATATCAGATTGACCTACTGGCAAATCTGTTGGGTGATTCAAAAGTTGATTAAGACATACAATCTCATACCTATTGGTGGCAGGATTATAACAATCTTTATCAGTTGATACATATGATGACCCTTTTTGTACTCTACTAAACCAAGCTTTATTTTTGCCACCAGCCGTCACCACTCGCACAATTTTTGAACAATATGGCACCTTCATATTCAAAGTAAAAGAACCAACCACTCCTGATCCATACACATCTGATTGGGTCAAAAACCACACTATACCCAAAACATCACCTTTTATGCCAGGTATAGGATCAGTAAATTTACTAGCATAATCAGCATCTTCATCTGTCACCACTTTCATACCAAACATATGGAACCCCTGAAACATATCTGTAATCTCTCCAAGCTTAAAACCAAACACTTCAACTTTTCCAGCCGCCTTTGCCACACCAGCAGCTATATTCATTCCGGTCACACTAAAACCGGCGGCCGCATGAAAATTCATGGGAACACCAATGGGTACTTTTCCAGAATTACCACCAAAAGCCGTACCAAATACTCCCCAACCACCCCATTCATCAGAACCTTTTCCTATACCAGTCTTAAAGTTAACTACATCAACAATACCATTAATAATATTGCCTAAACTATTACTTATTAGAGTCAACCAATCAGTATCAGGAGTTGGAGGTACAATTATTGCTGTTGTACTTGCCGCACATTCTTTATATTTATCTGTTTCTTCACAAATGGCGGCTGAATTATAAGAGAGATGATTGGACAAATCACAATTTGCACATTCGCCTGATGTCTCTGATACTGGAGTACAAGTTGGGTCCTCGGTTAAAATAGTCTCTGTTGGAGCAATATAACATCTTTTACAATGTGGAAACATTATAGAACAATAAGTTCCTCCACCAGAAGATCCGGTAGTAAGAGAAGTATAATGACCTCCTTCCTCACTTCCTAAACAAAATGCTTGACCAAAAATTCCACCAGGATTAAGACAGGCCTTGCCTGGATACATATCAGCTTGCAAAGGAAAAGGATATAAATTTTTGTCCATTCCCACAGCGCCAAAAAGACCAGCAAAACTGACAGACTGAAGAAACGGATAACGCAAAAGAGGCCTTAAATAACTACTAACCATTGAAGAAAAATCTACTGTATTGAATTGTTGGCCAGCGCTATTTACTCCTATCACCTGAGCAAACTGCTTGCCTTTCTCTGGTAAATTTTTGGTATCAACATTAACAATTCCACCAGCCCCAAAAGCCACTTTGTCTGACACTTTGCGTTCTACACAATAATATAATGGTCTTACTTCATTATAGCCAATTTCATCAGCCACATCGCCTCTAATATCATCTACTGGCCACCACTGCAGACAACCACTTGGATTGAGAGGATCAGGCACCAAACAATAACCATATTGACCATAATAAAAAACACTTCCTTCAACATATTGGCAAGACGGAGAATTTTCATTCGGATAAATACGGCAAGTTCTGACAAGCTTATTTGAATCATTGGTTTCGTCAGGATCAGCTAAAACCGGCTTCATATCAATAGCATCAATCATGGAATAACCACCAACACTACTACCAAAATTCTGTATTCTTAAAACAATAGAAACAGCAGATACTGTGTTTATTTTTTTTATAAACTTTGTCCAGTCTTGACCAGGACTCATTGAAATTAAATTATTATCATTAACCACTTGCACTCCTCCCTTATCATAACTGAAGTATTTAATAACAACATTGGCATTCCCCTTTAAATTAAGAGTGTTAATAAGGCCAGATACATAATATTCTGTACCAGGAAGAACATCAATAACATCTGAATCTACTATATACATGCCATTCAAGCGAAGATAGCCATTGCCTTGGCGCAAATACATGGGGTCGCTTTCAATACTAAATTGTGCACTTCCCCATTTCAAATTTCCATTTGATGGATACCAACCCATGGGCTCTGTTGTCATTTCACTGGCCAATTGCTCAAAATCACCGTTTGTAACAAAAGTAGATGCTCCTTGCTGTTTTAGTTTTGACAAAGCAATATAGCCAAAAGATGATGAGGCATCTAATCCTAAAATTGAATATCCAGTCTTATTAGAATCTCTACCAACCCTAAAATAACTTGAATTATCCAAAGTAGCAGACCGATTACATGAACCATTACTACCAAGCGAGGAACAAGCGCCAATACTCAGACAGTGGTCATTATTACCAAAACTTGGATTAATGTCGCTGTTATTGCTTTTTTGATAAGTATTGCAATATAGCCAATTTGAACATTGGCGATTTTTTGATACCTTAACAATACTGTCAGAATTATTTTGAGCACTGTCATCAGCCATTTGCGGACTCAGAGCTTGATGCGATGGATTTAGCATTTGGCTAAAATAGGTTTTATCAGTGTCATAAATCAAATAATCTTTGAATCTAGTAGAAGTTGAATAGCTAGAATAATTAATATTAGAGCGATTATTCACTAAAATACAACCATTATCAAAATCAACCGAACCATTACAAGCATTGCCTTCATTGGCTTTTTCAACTTCATCAGCCAAATAATAATAAACACCAGCCGGAGCTATTTGAAGAGTCTTCTCGTCAATGCCTGGACTATACGAAACAGTACAATTAAAACTAGTGTAATTATTTGTACTTATTAAATAAAATCTTCCACTTACCTGCTCTTTAGTTGTAAATTGATTTCTATCCAAGCTAATACTTTCACCTACACCAGTTGGTGATTGCATACTCAAATCTGGTGATAAGATTTTTGAACCAGGACAATAAACACTAATATTAGGTGTTGTTGTCCCCGCACTATATTCAACTGTCTTAGCCGAAACCACATACAAAACATCAGCATCCAAAGCTATTGACATTTTATGCTCTACAGATACTAATCTAGTATCAATCATGTTGCCATAAAATTGTCCCAAAGGATCAATATATTCTGTGCAACTGCTTTGAGTTGGTGGACATAATCCTGCCCAACCAGTTGCATACCGTGTGCTTTCTCCTCCAAAATTAGAGTTTGCGGGATCATTTTCCCACCAACCAACTGGTTGTTTTTTCTCTTCCCTATTGCCCACGCCAATAGTTTGATAATAATCCACTGCACAAGTAGTAGAAGCATTAACCTCATACCACTGACCCAAATTAGACAAACCATCAATACTTGTACCAGCTATTGAATATTGGCACAATTTTCCTCTAGGATCCTTGAAATACACAAAAGAACTATTAACAGACTTGGATTGTTCTTGGAATTGCTCGCACCATAATTCATTGGATTTGCACAAATCAGAATTATAGCGATCAGGTTGATTTTTCAAAAATATAGTATTATAGCCAACTGTTTCATCATATCTGGTCATATTAGGCAAACCATATGCTCCGCAACCCATATTTTCTGCCTTACATTCAAACGGCTTGTCATTGACCATATAAATTTGCGAATCAGCAGGTACTTTCACCTCAGCGCCTTTTTGATCGCCAACATTATATGTTATTCCAAAAGGCGAATCAGAATTATAAGTATCAATCAAAGCCTCACAACCAATAGCATCTGGACGGCACAAACGCTCAAACGATTTTAGATTCCAAACAACATTTTTTCTGTCACGATAAGCGCTACAACCCACCATTTCCCCAGGATAATCACGCACCGCATTGTAACTATCATAAACAAAACTCGGATTAGTACTGCTACTGCCATAAGGCGTTTCAATTTTGTTGTCGCAAGAAAATGGAGTCACCCAAGAGTTGTCTATGGCATAAATATTTTGATTGACTTCTTTTAGAATTACATTATCAATAAAAATTGTTTTACCAGTTGGTATATTTAATTCTAGAGTATTTGAAAAATATTCTTGATTGCCACCCCAATCAACATACACCGGTCCCAGCTCATAACGGCGCCATTGATCATTAACTTCTACCACGGCCAAGGTACTAGAAACACCCTGAGAGGAAAGGCCAGCTTCACTAGCCTGAGTTGAAGATACCGCAAAAAAACTATGATAATCATTAGTTCCACTCATAGAAGATGTGGCCAACAAACGCACAGAGTCCAGAGAAAAATCTCCGTCAATATCTCCGCCTCGTACCCAAAAACTCAAAGTATATGAACGATTATTGCTTAAATAAATATTTCTGATCACTTGTCCAAAGTTTTGGCCACTAGCCGCTTTATTAGAAAAAGAAGAACCGCCAGGATAAGTGGCTGCGGCACTGAGTGTGCCATATTGCCAGGAGTCGGCTCCGCTTTCAAAATCAGTGTTTAATACATTTTGCACATTATTACCACGATTGCCTATATATTCACGACAACCAACGGCCGTAGCCGAACAAACACGACCACCTTTTGGCACCGCCATGTAAATACAAACATTATTAGTAGTATCCCAATAACCCTGATAATTATCACAATCATTTTGAGCATCAAGAAACGAATATTGTGTCTGAGTGCGACGATAAGCATAACAATTATTGGTGGACATAATAGTCTGATACAGCAAACGATAACTAACATTACCCATATCATCATAAAACTCACGGCAATCCGGGTTAATTGGCGTATACACCAAACTATCATCAGTGGTAGTGGCTGGCGTGCCATTATCTGAAAAATAATAATAACCTTTCACTTCTTGCTTGGCGCACAAACCATATTTGTGTAATTCTGTTGTAATCAGTGGATTCAAGTCTGTGCTGGTGGTAATGACATCATTATTTAAATGAGTTAAATAATCTTTTAACCTTCCAGCTTTAACAACCGGACCAGCCAAAGGACTAGGTAAAGCAATTCTAGCATCACCATCAGTAATAAGATCTTTACAAGCATTAGCTCCACCACTACCTGTTGGATAAGTCAAAACAGTGCAAGGTGCCGTAGGATCAACACTGCTAGTTTGGCTATGTTTCAGACGATATGATTTCAATTGATAACCAGTGGTGTCGCTACCTTCCCAAGTGAAATAATCACTGTCATCACTGGCTGGCTTTTGACAAAATTTCAATTTGGAATAATATTCCCTACTCTCTCCACCTCTGGTCGCTTCATCAATATTTGTAAATTCATCACAACCAGCCACAGATGCCGAACAAGTTTTTAAATTGCTATTAGCAATAAACTGACGCTCATCAGGTGACAAGAAACTTGTTTCTGATTGGCGATAGGTTTGGTAATTTAGACACTCGGCCGGACATAAATCAGCTTTGGTGGCCACGCCTGGCACCATAGGATCTTTATTAACTGGTGTAAAAGCCTCACAACCAACTTCTTCTGGAATACAAACACCAGCATAAGCAGAACATTCTGGCCTTCTTTGCTGTAAAACTTTTTCCAATTGATTGCGATTTAATGGCCAAGCTGAAAAAGTTGAAGTGGTATAGCAACGATAATAATCAGGTGCTTTTTTCACATAACCCAATTGATTGCTCGGTCTTTGAGATGGTGCATAATCCGTATAAGACGAAGGATACTCAACACCATAAGCAACTTCTTCTAATTGAATATCACTTATAAGTATTTGCTTACCAGTCGGAACAAGCAAATCATTCGCAAACATCTTTATACCAATTTGCCCAGCTGTGGCTGGCGTTTCAAACCAACAAGAACTTCTTTCCGGATCCGTACCTGCTGGTTTAAAAATTAATTCCGTAGTTTTAGCTTCTGCTCCAAAATAATTATTACCTCCGGCTGACACTGTACAATTAGTAGCAATGCTTTTTAAACCATACCCTGTAACATTATTGTGTGAAATATTGGCATCATTTGACTCAAATAATTGGGTTTCTATTCTAGCTTCACTAGTGGAAACGGTTGAAGTTTGAGCCGCATAAACAGAAAGAACATACCTTGTATTTGGTTTGACGCTTATCACTGTTGCGTATATGGTCTCAGCATCATAATCTACCAAAACCTGCCCATTAGTAGAAGTCATATGTGATGCATGTGCTCCTTTTTCCCAGCCATCTGGCTTGTTGTTATTATTTTCATCAATATTAAAACCACTATTTGGTATTAGATTACTGCCAACTCCAGGCACGGCACGTATAAACTGACTACAACCACTTTCTGAACCATCGCAAGCCTGAACCTGACGATTAAAATAAATGGTCTCGGCTCCAGGCATAGTTGATGTTCCCAAAGTGAGCCAAGTGGAAGATCCGGTCAGACATTTAATTCCACCATAAGGAATTGTGCATTTATCATCAGCGGTAAATTTACAATTATTAGTGTCCAGACAAGGACTTCCCAAAATAACTTTGTAATCTGGACTAATACTACGCCAAGCGCCTACTTGTTCTCCTGTGCCTTTAACATCACAGCCTCCATATTCTCCACATTTTGTCAGGGCTAAAGTAGAAGAAGCATCTGATGAAGGATAATAAGATGTCTCATGCATCCAATCATTGGAAACTGGATTCAAAGTGGCACTATACCAACGGCAACCAGCGTTTTGCGCATTGCAATAACGGAAATCAAGCGTATTTTTTAAATAAGAATTAGTCCCACCAAGACGACTAGTGACTGTTTGGCAAGTATTATATTTTGGTTCGCAAGGCGTGGCATTAAAATCCCAATTGCGTCTTTCTTCAGTGCAATAGCCATAAGCCAAACAATTTCCTTGATAATCTTCTTTTATACACTGTTGTTCATCAGAACAATATTTATTTCTTTGAATTGTACCATCTTGAGCATCAAAAAATAAATTGGTGGCGCCATATCCTTGCCGTCGGCAAAAAAGCTCTGAAGCCTTCAAAATCCAAAAAGGATCAATCATTCCTTCACACCATGGGGCAAAATAGTCAGTATAATTATCATTTGGATCAAAACATGATATTAAATCATTTAGGGTGACATAAGTGCCAGTGGCTTTTGCCAAATACTGAGCCGCCACATCCCAACCGTCTGGCACAATGCGATATTTTCTAAGTATTTCAATATTACGCCAAGTAAAAGCCAGTTGAGGATTGGTGACATCATTAGCAGAAGGAGCAAAACGACGTTTTTTAATACTATCTGGCAAGTCCTTGACAAAAACCCTATTACGGATGCCAGAAGCAAAAGATTCGTCTATTACACAATCGGTTGGTCCGGGATTTTTTCTGGCAGTATCTGAACAAAAAATTAATTTATTAATAATATCATACGGACCTGGATTGGCAGCAGAATCTTGAGCCTGAAATATTCCTGTCAGTCTTCCGGCCGCACCAGCCTTACCTTCAATAAATGGTTGGGATTGAGAATTAAACAAACCAGACAAATCAGTTAAGTTTAAGCCAGCTAAACTATTGCCACTACTACTATCACTATTATTAGAAAAATAACCATTTTGCAAATTACTAAATAATTTAAAAACCAAAGTCTGAGCAAAAGTATTAATAAAATCAACCACCGTACCAGTAAAAACTTTTTGTTCTTCCATGAATTTGTTAATATCTGCTCCACCTGAATTCATGGCTAACTCTTTAACCATACTGCCAGGAGTCAAGATTTTTTTGGCAAAATTTTGCACATCTTGCCAACCATTATCGGTATTTAATTTTAGAGCCGCCTGAAACAAAGCCCAATTTTTTTCATCAATAACTCCGGTTTGCAATTTAAGAAAAACACCAAAATCATTTTCTGAAGGCGATAAATAGGCGTTATAATTGACAGTAAAGCTGGCATCATTGATAGCCGAACCCCAATTGGTGATCATTTTACTGAAACGGCATTGAACTGGAGGAACATTCGGATTTAGTCCCAGCTTAAACAATAATTGAATTTGTAAATTTGGCGCGCACAAATTGACGCCATATTGTTTGTCTATAGTATCAATAAAAGCACCCACCGATTCGTCGGCCACGCCAAGCATATAAGGGCCAAAACCTTGAGTCACAAATAATGGCTGTTGCCCTTTGCCACCAGAAGCCAGCCAACTGGCAGTGTCATAAGCTATTCTTTTGGAAAATTGACTCCACATGTTTTTCCAGGCTGCAGCAAAAACATCTTTAAATATTTTATCCATTCCACTCTCATTGGTTTGACTCTGACGTATTTTAATATCCGCCTCAATCTGGGCTCTAGTAAAAACAGCATTGCCCTTCAAAGATTCAGCCATACAATTAGTCAAATTTTGAATATCAGTATTCATGGCTGGTGTTGGCTCTAGTGGAATAGCCGATGCATACGGATCATCATAATTAAAACCTGACCCATCTTCACCAGAAGTATTACTTTCTGGTTTTACAGGACCTGGCTGATCTGGTTTTGCTCCCTTATCATTATTCATACAAATTTTATAAGCAGCATTAAGTCCCATTGTAACCAGGCCATATTTAACAGCAGTATCTAATAAAGCTGCATCATAGGCTCTCTGAGTTGCTGTTATTGCCACAGCACTTTGCGCCAAAACTGGCATCATCGGCACAAAAAACATAACTAAAAACAATAAAAAACCAGCAATCAACTGTTTGAAGCTCTGATTTTTTATAAATGAAAACAATTTATTTAACATTAAAAATAAAATTATTTTAAGGTTGAAGTGGCAGTACTACTAGTTACTGATTGTAATTGCTCTAAAAAGATAGTTTTTATTTCATCATCGGTAATTTGATTTAAAGTATCAGTTGCTACGCCCTGATAAATCATAAGTTGACGCAATTGAGATCCTGACATTTTTTTAAAATCTTCTAGTGAATTAATGCCTAAAGTTTTAAAATCAACGTTATTGCTATATTGAATTTGACTAACACCACTATTCCCCGATGTAACCTGCTGTACACTACTCAAGCTGGTTTGTTCTGAGCCAACCTGCTGATACATAACTAACAAATCAGCATCACTGAATTGATATATTTGATCAGGAGGAACACCATTATCTAATAATAACTGCTTAATAATATTCAAGGTGGTACTAGCATCGGGTACAGCTGTTTGATCAGGCAAAGACATAACAGAGGTATCAAAAGTTGGCGGAGCCAAAGCCACCTCTAAACTATGATCACACATTTGTCCGGTGGGGCAACGAGGATCGGTACCGTCTTTTATTTCCTGTCCATCAAAAATACCATCACCATCCGTGTCTTCTAAAAATTGACTGGTGTGATATTTGTATAATTCATCATAATCAGACAGACCATCACCATCCGTGTCTTTGCTTTTAAGCTCTGCCATGGACAAAAATTGATCTTTAATTGCGGAATTACTGCCATTATTATCTGTCGCAACAAAAGAACTTGACGCTATACTGGTAGCTTGCATAAAAGAATTAAAAGGACTGGTAACAGCCAATGACAACTGATAATAAACAAAAAAAACAGCCACCAAAGCCACAATTAAAATAGCTCCGGCAACGGCTTTTTCTTTTCGTGGCCTTTTTTCGTCTGAAAAAACAGTATTTTCATCAACTGTTTCTTGATATTCTTCCCAATTTGACGGATCAACTTGCAAAGAATCAGGCCTGTTTCTTTCTTCACCTTCCATTGAAGTGTGGATAATTATTTTATAACTAAATTATACCACATTTAATATAAAACTAACAAATAAAAAACAAATATATTAAACCATAAAAATTAAATCATTCCCAAATAAATATTATTTAGAAATCATCTGCTGAATTTTAATCCAATCAGCCACTCCCAAATCTTGCGCTCTGATTTTTTCATCAAAACCCAAATCCATAATAATTTTTTTTAAATCTTCACTTTTTAAGTTCAATCCCGAAGCCAAATTATTATGTAATTGCTTGCGACGGGAAGAAAAACCCATCTTCACTATTTGAAAAAACTTTTTTTCGCTAATTTCAGGTAAATTTTCTTTTAACTTTATTTTAATTACAGCTGAGTCAACTTTCGGCTCTGGCCAAAAACAACCTCGCCTGACCTCAAATAAGACCTCTGGCAGGCCATAGAACTGGGCTGAAATACCCAAAATACTCATTTCACCAATAGGCGCACAAATCCTTTGGGCCACTTCTTTTTGTACCATAAGAATCATTTCACTGGGCTTGGGCGAATTAGTCAAAAAATTTCTAATAGCCACGGAAGTAATATTATATGGCAAATTAGCAATCAGACGATATTCAAAATCTTTTAAATTCAATTTTGCTAAATTCAATTTCAAAATGTCGGAATTAATCAATTCTAAATTTTCAATTCCTACAAACTCAACTTGTAAAAAATCAAACAATTTTTTGTCCAATTCCACGGCTATTACTTTTTTGGCTGATTTTATCAACTCCCCTGTCAACACGCCCAAACCAGGACCTATTTCTAAAATCGTTTCCTGTTTGCTTATTTTTGCCACTTCAATTATTTTTTCAATCACTTTAAAGTCAGTCAAAAAATTCTGCCCTTTGCTTTTTGATGGCATCAGGTCGTATTTGGCGCAAAGTGTTTTGATTTGGTCTTTAGTATACATATTTTTTTAAATATTTTTTAATCTCTATCCATATTTTAGCTGACTGCCACAAAAATACAAACAACAACAAATCAAAAACAAAAAACAAAAACCAATTGAAAAAATTTAAACCTAGAATAATCTCAAAAACCACAACCACTAAAAATAAATGCCAAACATACAACACAAGCGAAGCCCGACCAAAATCAATCAAAAATTGCAAATTTATTTTTTTAATTTCAACCAAATAATACACAGCAGACAAGCAAACCATAATTCCTGACAAGATAAAAATCATCATTGCTCCTGATGGCAACCAAAAACCGTTCAGGTCATAATCCCCGCTAAACAGCCAAAGCGTCTGCGGATTTATCATTTGTACACATATAAAAACCAAAAAACTACAAATACCTAGACCTAATATTTTTTTAAAAAACAAACTAGCCTGATTTTTTTGTACAGATAAAATAAAAAAATTGCCAGAGACTATGCCTAGCAATATAACACCAAACCATGGCACCAACTGAAAACCAGACAAAAACATTTGCGCGATAATCTGATGCGACAATGAAAAAAATACAAAAAAAAGATAAAGCCAATAAAAAGAAATTATAACAATTATGGCCAAAAATAAAGTCAATAAACGGCCAATGGACTTTTGACTGAAGTATAAAAAAGGAATGGCTAAAATAATTCCTTCCCCAATGGTGTGTAAAACATTGCTAGTCAATGACTGTTCGTCCAAAAAAACGCAAAAGCTAAGAAAAAAACCAACGGCTGTAATTATTAACCCTCTAAAAACATATTTGCTGATTATTTTTCTGTTTGACTTGATATTTTTTTTGGTCGCCTCAAATGACAAGGCCAGTGAAAAACCCACCAAAAACAAAAAAACAGGCCCAGCCATAATCATGGTGCCATAAACAAATTGTTCATAGCCAAAAACAGAAATGTCCAATAGGTACCTGGCCGTATGATTAAAAACCATTAGCACTATGGCCAATCCCCTGAGCACATCAATAAATTTCCAGCGACTCGCCATAAATTAAAACAATAAATAAAGCAAACTCATGAGTCCGGCCAAAACAAAAAGCGGATTCCAACTGAAAGCGAAAAATTGCAACAGTAATAAACAAGCAATCATGGCTATAATTTTGCCGGCTACTAGCGACATTTCAAAAAATAAAATAGTACCCATGGTGGATGAATCTTTTTCCATAGCTTTGCTATAAGTCATAGCTGTAATAGGCACGCTAAGCGCTTGCTTGCCCAGACGAGAATAAACATCAACAGTAAAAATGCCAGGCACGGTGCGGGTAAAAAGCCTTACCAGCCAGCTGAAAAAATAAAACCAAGTCCCTAGTCGCAAAATAGATCGCCCGTCTTGGCTGTCTGTCAGACGACCGATAAACAAAAAAATCAAGGTGGTGGCAAATAAAGAAACGGCTGTTAAAGCGCCCAGATCAAGAAAATCTTTGACCACCACATAAATAAAAATCGGCCAAATTACTATGGCGATAAATTCTTCGCCATATCCCCAAAGAGAGAAAAATTTGCGTCTTTTGGCTTTTGAAAATAAAAATTTATAAGCGCCAAAATAAGAAAATTTTGTTGGTTCAAATTTTTCTTTGGTTCTAAGCATGGGAATATTAGAAAGCAAAATTAAAACCGCGGCCAAAACAAACAATACAGGAAAACTATAAAATTTTAAAATAAAACCGCCAATGACTGGCGCAATAATACCGCCGATTGATTGCAAAACACCCAGATTGCTAATTTCCCGACCGCGTTCACTGCAATCTGAAAAACGGGCAAAGTTAGCATGATAAGCCGGCCAATAAAAAAGTTTGGCCAAAGTATAAGAAACAATTGATAAAATAATAGCTGGCCAAAACCAAGTTTTCATTAAAATAAATCCCAAATAAATTAAAACTACAAAAACAGAACTTAATGACATGGAATATTCATAGCCGAAATGCTTGGCAAATTTGGCGCCCAGTGGAATGGTAAAAAAATAAAGAACATAAATAGCCAAATAAAAAATAATCACTTGCATTAATGCTATTGGCAAACTAGCTCCTCTGCCAGAAAAAAACAAAAACAAAAAAACCGGCTCAAAAATTGCAATCAGCGATTCAGCAAAAACCAAAATTAACGAAGAAAAATATAGCTCCCTGACTTGACGACTTAAACGCCTAGGAAAACAAGATAAGATCATGTCTTTGACTTCAAAACTCATTGGGTATAATTTTATTTTTTAAATTTTCGCAAACCAACATAAGCCTGATGCCAAAATTTTTCATAAGACAAATCATAGGCACCGACATATTTGGTAAGTTGAGTGTTCGGAGCAAAACCGATTTTAAATCGACTCACACCCGGCCATTTAATTTCGTCCACGCCCCAAAAATCATAATACAAACATTCATGCGCCTTGGCTTGCAGTATAGTTTCCCATTGCAATAGATAAGGCGCCATTTTTTCATGAGCCGAATAATCAGAAGCGCCATGCAAATATACACACCAATCACCGCTATAAACCACCAGATTGGTGGCAATTACTTTGTCACCGTCTTTGGCCACGAGGAGTTTTAAATTTTTAGTCTCACTCAAAACTTCCAACATTTTTTGATAATATTCTTTTTGATGCGACACAAATTGATCACGCTCGGAAGTATTTTTCATTAAATTCCAAAAAGCTTCAAAATATTCTTTACCCTCATCTATCTTGATGCAATGCTTTTGAGCTACCCTGATATTATACCTAGTCTTTGGCTTCATAGCTTGCAAAAGATCTTCTTCGCTTTTTAATAAATCCAAAACTAAAGTTGATTTTGGCTGAATTTGGCCAATGGATTTAAAATTATTATTTTTCAGCCAGCTGATATTTTCTTCACTCTCCTGCCAAGCCGGTTCCAAACGTAAAAAAATAGCGTTTTCTTGTTTGGCTATTTTTTTAATTTCAGAAAATAAAAAATCAATAATTTCTTTTTTATTTTTATTA
>Ga0194043_1000369_pt1 | contig 24599 bp, 24 predicted proteins | sample JunL4415m_MetaG_FD_161274 | JGI IMG/M metagenome (GOLD analysis project Ga0194043, IMG submission 161274) | Anoxic zone freshwater microbial communities from boreal shield lake in IISD Experimental Lakes Area, Ontario, Canada - Jun2016-L442-15m | ecosystem: Environmental > Aquatic > Freshwater >...
AGGACGAGACGAGGCCTTGGCCAAGGGTGTCAACCTTTACAAAGGATTCGTCACCCACGAGAATGTGGCTCAGGCTCTGAATTATCCGTTCACTCCGCTGCATAAAGCCATGATAACCTAATCAACATTCCAAAGAAAGTGAGTTTGTTATGGACAAAATCTGGTTTAAATCGTATGCCCCTGGGGTTCCCCACACGGTAGATTTCTTGGATATAACTCTTCAGGAAGCTTTGACTAATACGGCGGAAAAATTTCCTGAAAGTCCGGCGCTTGTGTTCCAGGGCAAATCAATCAATTACAAGGAACTGAATGATTTAGTCTCCAGATTTGCTGCTGCCTTGCGCGGGTTGGGAATTGAGCCTGGAAACAGGGTCGCACTTCTCTTGCCTAATCTTGTTCAGACCGTGGTGGCGATTTTCGGAGCGTTACGTCTAGGCGCAGTTGCCGTTCCCAACAACCCTCTTTACACAGACCGAGAGCTTGAACACCAGTTCAATGATTCAGGGTCCCAAATTCTGATCTGTCTGGACACGCTTGTTCCACGAATGATGAAGTTGATACCCAAGACGGATATCAAAAAAGTCGTATCGTGTCACATTCGTGACTATCTGCCGTTTCCTCTTAAGCAGCTATTTCCTTTTGTTAAGAAAGATCTCCACTTGAAAACACCCTCCGGTAAAGACATGTACGAATTCACCGATCTGATAAAGCAGTTTGAACCAATCGGCCGGAATTACGACTCGGACATGGATGATACCGCTATCATTATCTACACTGGGGGAACCACCGGGGTGTCAAAGGGAGTTCAGTTAACTCAAAAGAACTTGTCTTACAACTGCCAGCAAGCAAAGGCATGGATACCGACTTTTGTCGACGGCCGGGAAATCTGTCTTGGTTGTCTTCCTTTCTTCCATGCTTACGGGATGACTGCCGCGATGAACATGTCCATCTTCTATGGGTGGACGGACGTACTGATACCCAAACCTGAGGCCAAGGCCATCTTGGAAGCCGTCCACAAGTTTAAGGTTACGTTTATTCCAGGAGTGCCTACTCTTTTCAATGCCATGATAAATTTTCCGGAGATCAAGAAGTTTGACCTGAACTCAATAAAAGCGTGTTTGTCCGGAGCGGCTCCCCTGGCTCTGGAAACGATTCTCGGGTTCAAGGATCTTACCGGGATCATGCTCCTGGAGGCTTACGGGTTAACCGAGACCAGCCCATGTACGCACATTATACCTGTGGGCGGCAAAGAGAAACCAGGATGTATAGGTCTGCCCGTTCCAGACACCGATGTCAAACTGGTGGATGTTGACGATTACTCTCGGGAGATTACCGTGTTCGGCGAGTCAGGCGAGCTTTGCATCAAAGGTCCTCAGGTAATGAAGGGATATATGAACCGGCCGGAGGAGACTGAGGCAGCGATAAGAGATGGATGGTTTCTCACAGGTGACGTCGCCACTGTTGATGACGAGGGTTTTTTCAAGATTGTAGACCGGAAAAAGGACATGATCATTTCGGGTGGTTTCAACGTTTACCCGAGGGAGGTTGATGAGGTCCTTTACTCCCACCCAAAAATCAACGAAGCGTGTGCCATTGGAGTGTCGGACGAATATTCGGGAGAGCGGGTGAAAGCATTCGTGGTTCTGAGGGACGGACAAGACGCAACAGCGGAAGATATCATTGATTTCTGCAAAGAACATCTGGTGAAGTACAAAGTGCCCAAGTACGTGGAATTTGTAAATGAACTCCCCAAGAGTGCTGTCGGCAAGATTCTGCGCAGGGAACTCAGGAACATGGATCTGGCCAAACAGCAGAAAAGGGAAGACTGAAAATAGTACGGAATGATTTCTGGTTCAATTCTGCCAGTGGCTCAGAATGATTATTGCGATTGGTTGTGCCTTCTAGGAATGAGTGGTGGTGTCGAGTCTATGACGCGCGGAACTTCACAAGACGCCGGGGAGGAGGTCTACAATGGATAAAGGTTTTCAAGGCGATCCGTATCGTTGTGTATTCAGTTTGAAGCCCCTCATTGACTACTGGACTGAAACCACTGCTCGTTCCGATCCGTATGGGATGGGAATTTTGGACGCAATTCGGACGAGCCTCTCTAGGGCTCCGGAGCTTCTGGAACCGGTGGAGGATTTGTCCATTCTGGAAACTCACCAGGATCTGTTTCGAACGCTCATGAGCGCGGTCTTCCCTGCAGCGCTATGGGACATCGAACTCGTAGGAGCCCTGGTTCCCTTCACCCTTAGCCCTGTCTTCGTCTCTCCTCTGTTCCAGCGTCTGCTCCTCAATGACGATGGATCTTTCCGGGGCAAACTCCATGTGGAATGGGATAAGTTTGTCCGGGCAAGGCAGATCCGGTTTTTCCTTTTGATTCTGAGCAGGTGTTACGGCATTGACAAGGACTTGGACTACCCGCTGGTGAGGACCGTGGCAGATCCGGAGACAGGTCTGGACCGGCACTTCCGGTTTAGCCCGAACCTGCGTTTCGTGAAAGTCCACACTGTCGGTGCCCCGAGGCGCCTGACAGATAATGATCTTTCCACAATCATGCAGCACCTCAAAGAACCGGAAGTGCTACAGGAGTTTCTTCCCCCGGACAATTTTGAGTTCCACGGATTTACCTTAATCCATGCGGTGGACGTGACGCTGTCCGAAGTTATCTCTGCGCTGGAAATGGATCTGATTGACAAGAGTTCGATTGCGTCGCAAGACGGATTCTCAAGGCTACAGGACAGGCTTAGGACCCTTCTGCGTCGTCCCGACCTGATGGTAGGGCTGGCAGCCATCAAGAATGACGAAGTCCTCCTGCTTAACAACGGCTGCGAAATGACTCACTGCTGCATCTTTTCAGACTCGCGGCACAAGCCCATCAGCGAGTTCAAGGGATCAGTATTTGATAAGGCCGTACAGGGCGATGGAATCTTGGCGGTCCGAGATCTGGCGGAGAATCCGGCACCCGGGAGGATGGATAAGGAAATCCTTCAGTTTGGTATCAGGTCAATCATGGTTGCTCCACTTCGGTTCCAGGGAAAACTCATTGGAACACTAGACCTTGGTTCTCCGCGCCCTGGTGACTTTGGTCCTGGTGAGGAACTGGTTCTGGGCCAAATCCTCCCGTTATTCTCAATGGCTCTTAAGAGATCCCTCGATGAGCTTGAAAACAACGTGGAAGCAGTTATCAAGGAAAAGTGCACGGCTGTGCATCCGTCAGTAGAGTGGCGTTTCCGAAAGGCTGCCTTTCGTCACCTGGAGCACTCCGGTAACGGGGAATCATCGGAACTGGAGCCCATAGTCTTCAGGGATGTCTTCCCCTTGTACGGTGCATCAGATGTCCGGGGATCATCTGAGGCTCGAAACAGTGCCATCCAGTCGGACCTTATTGAGCATCTCGACCTGGCCCTTCAAGTAATCCATTTTGCGGAAGAAGCCAGATCTCTCCCCATTCTCAGTGAGGTATCCTATCGAACTGAACGACACCTTGAGATGATTCGCAATGGGCTTGGTACAGGACAACAGACGTCGATTCTGAAGTTCCTTCGCAACGAGGTGGAACCTCTGTTTCCCCTGCTCCGGGATTTCGGGCCTCAAGTAACAGATCGCATCGAGGTTTATCAAAAGGCCATGGATGACACCCTGGGAATGGTTTATCGCGAGCGGAGAGATTTTGAGCGAAGTATTTCTTTTTTCAATCAACGGATTTCTACCTACCTGGACAGGGAAGAATCTGGGGCACAGGAGGTGTTTCCCCACTATTTCAACAAGCATCAGACTGACGGTGTGGATTACATAATCTATGTCGGGGCATCCATGGTAGAAAACGGTACCTTCGACGCGCTCTATGTGAAGAACCTTCGTCTCTGGCAGCTCATGATTGCCTGTGGCATTGCCTGGCACGCGGAGGACGTCCGGAAGTCAGTGAAGGTTCCCCTGGAGGCCACCCATCTTATACTGGTCAATCACAGCCCCGTGTCCATAAGATTCCGGTTTGATGAAAAACGCTTCGATGTGGATGGAGCCTATGACGTGGGCCACGAGATTATCCGGTCTCGAATTGACAAGGCCACAGTAAAAGGCAGAAACGAACGTCTGACTCAGCCCGGGAAAATAGCCATTGTCTATTCACGACCTAACGAGTATCAGGAGATGACGCATCACATCAATTATCTTCAGAGCCAGGGCTTCCTCGATGACGACCTTGAATCCTTGGAACTCGATGATCTCCCCGGTGTGCAAGGCTTGAGAGCCCTGCGAGTAGGCATAAACCTTCGCTCCACGGAGTTGGCGGAAAGAGCTGCGAGGATGATCGCGTAGAAACAGTTGCGCGAACTCGAAAAAAGGTTGGAGAGGATGCTGACGCACAGTTCCTGGGAGAATTCTATAGCTGTGGTGTCACCGTCATGAGCTATTGTTACGGCTTCGCAAAAGGCATGAAAATAATTGACGATCGGAATCCCTTCAGTCACATTTTGTCCGGCCTAATGACAGGGGCGACTTAACAATGCTGTTCTTATCGATGAAAAGGGTAAGATTATCGAGGCTTGGTACAAAGTGAGCCCTGCGGACACCGTCCCGAACGTTAAGAAGACCCTCGACGCTGCATCTGATTAGAGTCATCGAGTTCCTTTGTATATATTTTGTGCGCTCCTGCCTCTCAATCTCCACCGGCCCTCAGAGCGCGGTTGAAGGCCCATCTCTCGAGTTTCTTGATCTGTTCTTTCATGGTGGTGGAAAGCGGAACAATATTCTCTAGAGATATGAACAGGTCGTTGTGCTGCACTTCTCGGCCGGCTGTAAAAGCTCTGAACAATGCCCCAAGAACTCCCTGCTCCAACTCCGCTCCATTAAATCCCTCGGTTACTTTCATCAAAGACGGATAATCAAACCTGTCTACTGGAATATTTCGCTTTTCCAGATGAATCTTGATTATGTCAGCCCTCTCGTAATCCGCCGGCAACTCAACATAGAAAAGTTCGTCGAATCGACCCTTACGGAGAATTTCAGGAGGCAGGAGTTCGATATTATTCGCAGTGGCTCCTATGAAAACCGGGGAAGTCTTTTCCTGCATCCACGTTAAGAACGAAGCTAGAATCCTTGATGCCGATCCTCCGAGAGATTTTTGTCCGGCGTTGGCTATGCCGGCTTCTATCTCGTCAATCCAAAGCACACAGGGAGAGGATGCTTCTGAAGTCTTGATTACCTTACGAAGGCACTCCTCAGGCGAACCCTGTAGACCATCATAAAGTCTTCCCATGTCCAGACGCAGCAACGGTATTTGCCAAAAAGCGGCTATAGCCTTTACCCCGAGGCTCTTACCACAACCGCTGATTCCCATCAAAAGAACGCCTTTGGGAAAGCTGAGCCCGTAGTCTCTGGCCCTCTTTGAAAATATGTCCTTTCTCAGGATCAGCCACTTCTTGAAATTGCCGAAACCTCCCAACTGTTCGAATTCTATCCCCGGGGGCACAAGCTCCAATAACCCGCTTTTCTTAACTATTTGTTTCTTCTCTTCAAATAGAATTTCCAGCTCCGGCCGACCTATTGCCTGTCTCCCGGAAATAGCTTTACGGAAGGCCTGAATGATCTGCTGGCTGGAAAGACCTGCTCCAGCCTTGAGTAACTGGTCACGCACGACTTCCGTCAAAGATTCTTTTAGGCTTTCCTGATATTTCTCTTTGGATATAAGTTGACTGAGGATTCTTTCTATTTCTTCTTGTTTCGGAAGAGGCACGTCTACCAAAACCACTTCACTTACCAGTTCAACAGGAATTTCCAATGTGGGAGCAATCATGAAAATGGTTCGGTAACTGTTTTCGATCTTTTTTATGGCGTCTTTTATTTTCCGAATAACAGGCGGGTTATCTTTCAGGAAGAAATGGACATCATCTATTATCAGAAAGGCTGTCTCATCGATATTCATAAACCAATCCAGCGCAGCAATTATGGATTGGTTCGGAACTACTATCGAGTCATCCAGAGAGATTCCAGTGGTGCATGACCACACGTACACTTTCACTGCCGGTCTGAACGAGGCGGCAAGGATCTTGATTTCCGACTCTACGCGCCTATCTTCATCGGAAAGCAGATACAGAAGCGACGTCTTGGTAATGACCATGTCCCGGAGGACAATACGCAATCCTTGAGTTTCTTTTTCGGCCATTTTTCTCCTTCCGGCCTAGGCCCCGAGACGTACTGCCTCAATGGTTAGAGGAAGAAAGGTTGAGGCCTACCACCCCCACGATGATCATGCCCAAAGAAACGACCTTGAGAATGGAGATGGGCTCTTTGAACCATCCTATTCCAATCACGGCTATAATGGCAGTGCCAAGCCCCGACCAGACCGCGTATGCCACGCTGACGTCAATACTCTTGAGAACCAGAGTCAAACCAGTAAACGACAATCCGTAGAACACGAATACTGCTACTGAAGGCAAGAGTTTTGTAAAACCTAGCGAAAGCTTCATGGAAACAGTACCGAAAACTTCGAACACAATGGCAGCTATGAGCAATAACCATGTAGTCATCATGAAACCCCTTCTCTTTCGTGACGCGTACGCCGCCACCATTTCACAATGTTGTCAGTCCCGTCAACCCACAAATAAGCATGCACAGACTCTTGGCTCAATGAAAAAACTTTAGTAAAAAGATCGTGCTTGCCGAACTTCCCTGCGCAGGGAGGGTAAGTTTGACCATGCAGTGTTTGGGAGTCATCCTCCTGATATAATGGTCGATTAGTATTGGGATACAATGGATTTTTCTCAGGCAACGCTATTTCCGGAACCCAGGAGGCTACCAAATGAAATCCCCCGACAACCAGTTTAGATTTGACACGCTTGCCCTGCATGCGGGTCAGGAACCAGATCCATTCACTTTGGCTCGCGGGGTGCCCGTGCATAGGACATCCTCGTATGTCTTCCGGGACACGCAACACGCTGCCAATCTTTTTTCTCTGAAAGAACTGGGGAATATTTACACCCGTATAATGAATCCTACAACGGACGTACTGGAAAAACGAATGGCAGCCCTGGAAAGGGGAATTGGATCTCTCGCACTGGCCTCGGGCACTGCTGCCGTGTTCTACTCTTTGCTCAACGTTTTGAAAGCGGGGGAAGAATTCGTCTCCAGCCGTAACCTTTACGGTGGAACGTACACAATGTTTAACGATGTTCTGCCCCAGTTGGGTGTAACTGTTCGATTCGTAGATTACAATTCCCGGGCACAATTCCGGGATGCCGTCAATGACAAGACCAGGGCGATATTTATTGAGACGATAGGAAATCCCATTCTCGGGGTGCCGGATTTTCAGGAGATCTCAGAAGTGGCCCAGGAGGCTCACATCCCGTTGATAGTGGATTCGACTTTCACGCCGCCCTGCTTGTTTAGACCGTTGGAGTATGGCGCTGATGTAGTAGTCCATTCTCTCACCAAGTGGATCGGCGGACATGGAACAGGAATAGGCGGCATAGTGATTGACTCGGGAAGATTCGATTGGACCGATCCGAAATTCACTCTATACAGCGCGCCCGAGCCTTCCTACGGTGGTCTGCGCTTTGGTCACGACCTTGGTGATCTCCAAGCCATGGCATTTATTTTGAGAATGAGACTTGTTCCTCTCCGTAATCTTGGGGCTTGCATCAGTCCGGACAATTCGTGGATGTTCTTGCAGGGTCTCGAAACACTTTCACTGAGGATGGATCGCCACTGTTCCAACGCGTTGGCCGTTGCCGAATACCTGGGAAATCACCCTCGGGTGGCCTGGGTCAGGTATCCGGGTTTGCCTTCAGATCCGTCTTATGATTTGGTTCAGCGCTATTTTGTAAACGGAGCCGGCGGTGGCATGGTAGTGTTTGGGATTAAGTGTGAGACCTGCGAACCTGATGTATTCATAGACCATCTTAAATTGTTTTCACACTTGGCCAACGTCGGGGATGCCAAAAGTCTCGCTATTCATCCGGCCAGCACTACTCATTCACAGCTTAGCCGCGAACAACAGATTGCAGGTGGTCTTGCACCTGATCTTATCCGTCTGTCAGTGGGTCTTGAGGATATCAACGACATTCTGGAGGATTTGGAGCAAGCCTTGCGTTGATGTATAGGAGCCAGTACCTTATTGTCAGTATTCCTGAAAAAGTCTTTCGACGCAAGAGGCACGTATCCGTCGTAGTGGTATACAGGCCAGGATAATTGGTACAGTTTTTTGGTACTGGAGCCTGCTCGCCGAATAGAAATACGATTCGGTCCCCACAGCCAGTGAGGTAAAAACAATGCCGGATGCTCCCATTAGAGAATACGCGGACTCGGACGGCCGCTATGGTCTCGTGCAGACTCAGTATGCTGATTTCGAAGGGATTCTATTGGAGTCAGGGGTTTTCTTGGGGCCTCTGAGAGTTGCATACGAAACCTATGGCACACCCTCTCCGGAAAAAGACAACGCTGTTCTGATTCTCCATGCCCTATCCGGTGACGCGCATGTGGCCGGTGTAGATGAAAATGGGAGATTGGGGTGGTGGGACGCATTGATAGGACCAGGCAAAGGAATTGATACGAACAATTACTTCGTGATTTGTTCGAACTGTCTGGGAGGATGCAAAGGAACAACCGGACCACCCACCATAAATCCTGCCACAGACAAGCCTTACGGAAGATCATTTCCTCTGATCACCATGGGAGACATGGTGAATGTCCAAGCCATGTTGGTGAAACAGTTGGGCATAAACCGGCTTCACAATGTTATCGGCGGATCAATGGGAGGAATGCAGGCATTGGAATGGATCACACGCTATCCTGATGCCGTTAGATCGGCCATCGTGATCGCAGCTACCGGTCGGCTTTCCCCCCAAGGAATCGCCTTTAACTGGGTAGCTCGAAATGCGATTTACAGCGATCCGGCACGGGTATGCACTGATTCCGACCAGGGAGAGGATTCTCAGAAAGCCGCAAGAGGTCTCGCCGTGGCACGCATGATCGGCCACATCACCTACCTGTCTGAAGATACGATGGAAGCTAAATTTGGGAGAAAGCGGACTCTGAAAGACGTAGACGGGTACATGTATATTTTAGGTGAGAACGGAAAAGAGGGCGGCGAGTTTGAAGTTGAGTCTTACCTCGAACATCATGGAAGCGCATTCATGAGGAGGTTCGATGAGGACTCCTATGTAATAATCACCAAAGCTATTGATCTTTTCGATCTAGAGGTTGTCCACGGAGATCTAGTCACTGCGTTCAGGAATGTCACAGCCAAAATGCTCGTTATCTCTTACACTTCTGACTGGCTTTACCCCACTTCGATGTCTCTAGCCATAGTGCGAGCTTTGCAAGCCACAAATAAACACGTCTCCTTCGTGGAGCTTGATCTGCCCTATGGGCACGATTCATTCTTGGTCAATGCGGGTATTCCTACGTTGACCCGGATTGTCAGAGGATTCCTCTCCGGAGTCCGATGATCAGTTCAGGATTGGCAGGATATCAGGAAATGCTTTAAACGATACGTGATTATCGACAAGCAATTCCTAAACATAATTATTTGTGACCCGGTTCAGCTTTTGAACGCCGCGTTCACGATTTTTGGTAAGCGGATGAAAATCATATTTAACGGTTTTGCGGAAGAATTGGAAGGCGGTGGCTTGACCATTGGGGACCTGTTGGACAGAACCCAGGAAGATGACCCAGCCGTCATAGTAGAAGTTAACGGTCGTTACGTGCACAGAAAAGATTTCAATTCGGTGAAAATTATAGAGGGAGATAGGGTGGAGTTTATTCATCCTTCATTCGGTGGGTAGCGTCCACGGTCCGCATCTTTCGTCGGCGAATGGGGTTTGGCCGTCAACCAACCAACCGAGGTGTAGAAGACGCCAAGGTAGTCATTTTATTGAATGTTCCGAACTGGCCGTACGGCAAATGCAGGCTGGGTTCGCTTCCAAGGGTACGATGTGGAACTGATTGCCCCAAAGTTCCATGACCACGAGTCCTGATAATACGTCGTCGTAACGTCCAACCATGATTTTCATGGCTTCGCTCACTTCGAATGAAGCGACCGCAGTGGCAACGGCCGAAAGCACACCCACTGTTGAAGCCCTGGGGTGATTGTCAACCGCTTGGGGATCCGGCCACAGGCATCTCAGACATGGCGTTCTTCCTGGAATAATAGACATCACGTTTCCCACTGTCTCAACAGCCCCCCCAAAAACGTAGGGAACGCCTCGATCAATAATCGCGTCGTTGATGAGGTATCGTGTCCTGGTATTATCAAGAGCGTCAACCACCAGATCCATGCCTTCAAGCATATCTGCCACATTATGAGGCTCGATAAATTCAGAAACAGATTCAACCGTGATTTGGGAATTTGCAGCTATCAGGTGTTGCCTGGCGATCTCGGCCTTGGGTCGTCCTGATATTACATCAGCCTCATCATAGAGTATCTGCCTATGGAGGTTGTGCAGTTCGGGAGAGTCGCCATCCACGATCCTCAAGAATCCTACCCCTGCCCTGGCAAGAAGAATTGCAATGAGTGAGCCAAGAGCCCCCAGTCCGGCGACCAGAACTCGAGACTGCTCGATCTTTGCCTGTCCTTCTCGGCCCACCACTTTCAGCAGGACATGCCTGCTATAGCGGTCTATCGGAGACTCCATGACGCTTTGCCTCTACAGCCCCAGAAAATTTGAACAGAGTCCATATTTGGACTTCCAAATCCTGATCACCGTTTCCTCTCGAATCTAACGAGGTTATCCTACACACGCAAGACAAAAGCAACGAACCCACAAGTTAGTTGTCTAATTTCATTGAGCGGATTGACGATTCTCTGGAAAGAAGAAAAAGCATGAATATGGTCTAACTTCCTAAAATGCAAACATGACGATGGTTTTCGAGATGACCCTTCGATCTCATAATTGCTATCATTAACCATTACAATTACACGATAATACCCAACAAGCAGTAGCATAAAACTTAAGGATTATATTGACATGGATGGGCCAGTACGATAAAATACAACGAGTTATAGTATGAATGTCTCAGTCTGTTCCTCTTAAACTTAATTCGGTTCGATGAACTGAGCTGAGAGGAGTAAAATATGACACGAAGAGGGATAGTTTTATTGTTCTTGTTTTTGGCTTTTCAGGGATCCGCTTTTGGTCAGGGTTTTCTTGATTCGGTCTTCGGACCGAGCGGGTTCGGGATCACGGGCGGAAGTCAGGCAACCACGCAGTTTGACAGTCCTCGATACTACGGGGCAAACACCGATCCCACGCAGCAATTGTCCCAACAGCCGCAGATGGGTTATCCGCAGGGCGCCCAAGGCTCTCCTCCGCAAGGGTATGCTCCACAAGGCTATCCGCCACAAGGGTATGCTCCACAGGGTTATCCTCCGCAAGGGGGTGGATATCAGCAAAGCCAGCAATACGATTACAATCAGTCAGGCATCTATTCTGACTGGAATAATCAGCCTTTGGCAACCAATCCTCCTCCGGTGCAATACAGCCCTCCAGGACCGCAGGCAGCTCCTTCGGGACCTCCTCCTGCACCTGCCGCCAGACTGGCTCCTCAGAGGTCTCAACGTACAACCGCCGGTACCCGGCCTGGCGTCTCTCGCGCACCTCAGGGTGGGGTTCCGTCGGGCACCGGCCAATACCCGGCGGATCAAGCCGGTAGGTTTGGAGATGAACTACCTGCGGGAGCCGTGAGAATTACCACGACTACACCGGAAGGAACCACCGTGCAGTTGTATCCTCCGGGGGGCCAACCTGAATCTGATGATCAGTCGGCTCGGCCACAGTCACGGCAAGCACGGCCTCGAGCAGCAGCATCCAGACCTGCGAGAGGACCGCAAGCGCAAGAGGGTGTATCTCAGGAGCAGCAAGGCGATTCGCGGCCGTCTTCAATAGCCATGCCCAAACCGGTAGCCATTCCCCAAGGTCAGGATCCGAGATCCGGATGGGGCGCGGCTGTTAATCGATGATCTGCTGCACCGAACAAGGACCGAAAAAGCCGTTTCAGGGCCTGTTCATGCGATGGAAGGTACCGGATCAGCGGCATGAATTGTCAGGTGAGTTCTTTAGTTAGATCTCATATTGTGTAGTGAAAGTAGTAACATATTGGTTAGGGCACCTCTCGGTTGATCCAAGTTACTCCCCCCGACAAGATGATTTCTATTACCTTCCGGTGGCTTTCCGGGTCGGTGGATGATTTCCTGCGCATTGCCGATAAGCTTCCCTCAGACTCATCTTCGACAGTGCTCACTTTTAGTGCAGTTGTAAGTAATTGAAATCAGTGTACCCCATTTTTGAGCAGTCCGATAACTGACTGTAATCACTCGATGTGGTTTTCGCGGTGAATTTGAAATGTAGTGCCGAAGAAGTGTGTCAAGGCCGATAATATGGCGGGGCAACGGAAGATCCTGAAGACGTCGGTTCAATATGTCATCAAGGCTCAGTTCAAGACCCGGTGTTCGGTTGAAAAGATCCAGAGCGGCTCTTGATATCCTCATGAAACCGCTATGGGGCAGGTACGTGAAGAGCCCGAAAGGTCCAGACTCCATCAAGGTGTCGCACTCTTGCGCTCTCAAGGTTTCCATGGGGTTAAAAAACAGTGCCACAATTTGCCGGGCTAGGCCGTAGTCCAACAGATACCTCCCGGGGGATCCTGAGACAGCATCGAGAGAGCCTCGTGGCCATTCGTGCCGCATCAACCATCACATAGCCCAGTTCGGCAGCCAGAGCCTTTCGGGGAGTGCCGGTCTCTCCGTTTGAGTATCCGATCCACAACAGTCTGTAGCTTGACATGAGGAGCCTTCAGGTTATATTGTTGAGAACAGTCAAAAAGTGCACTCCGAAAGGCTTCAGGCCTGACGTCTCATAGATATGGGTGAAATGTAATTATACCACAATGTTTTGGGGGTTCCTACGAGGCTGATTTGGTGAACACCACGGGTAGCATCCAGGTTTATACTGGGGAAGGGAAAGGTAAGACAACTGCGGCCCTTGGGCTGGCATGGCGCGCGATAGGCCGAGGGCTTAAGGTTTTCATGGTTCAATTTCTGAAAGCTCCTGAAACGTCGGGTGAACAATTCGCGGCGGAGGCGTTCGCCCCGATGCTGACAATAAAACCTATGGGGCGAAAAGGCTTTGGCTGTGAGCCCCTAGATGTCATCATGGCTGAACGGGGCCTGGAGGAGGCCCGTAATGCGATGCTCTCCGGAGAGTACGGTATTGTCATACTTGACGAAATCAATATTGCCGTCCATTTGGGCCTCGTCGAACCACAGACTGTTTTGGAACTGATGGACGCCAAACCGGAAAATGTGGAGCTAGTGCTTACCGGACGTTACGCCCATCCAAAAGTTATCGAGCGTGCCGACTGCGTCTTGGAGGTGAAAAAGATCAAGCATCATTTTGACAAGGGAGTGGAAGGCAGGGAGGGAATTGAATATTGACCCCTCTGGGCTACATAGTACTTATGCCCTGGTTCCTACTTCAACGATCCTGACATCAGCCCTGGTCTGGTTTCTTTAGACATCTGAAAGAGATTTATGAGTGGTAAGCTGGGAAGTGGTTCAGGAACACGAGATGTTGACAAGGGTAGCCGTAAGTTCCCGAGAACAAGTTGTCACTACACTTTTTTTAGCACTATCCTCAAAACAGAGTGGGCTTCACTACACTCTTTCCAAACTTCCATCTTCTTTGATCCCTTGACGACTCGAGGAATGCGGGATAATCTTGCTCTGATCTAAGTAGAAAAGGGATTTCCGGTATCGGGAGAGCCTGTTATGTGTGATTCGCCCTCCAAGAAAGAGGCCTGCGGAATATTTGGTATTTTCGGAGTGGATGATCCGGCCCGTCTCATTTACTTGGGGCTTTATGCGCTTCAACACCGTGGCCAAGAGTCTGCCGGTATCGTAATTAGCGACGGTACTGAGGTCAGGGCTCATAAGGGTATGGGTCTGATTTCGGATGTTTTCAAAGAAGGGACGTTGGACAGCCTGAAAGGATCGATGGGAATAGGGCATGTCCGATATTCTACGACCGGAAGCTCCATGCTGCGCAATGCCCAGCCGTTCCTGGTGGAACAGATTGATCGTATCTTTGCTCTGGGGCACAACGGCAACATAGTGAACATAGCCAATTTGAGGAGGCGCCTGGAGTCCGGCGGGGCCATATTCCAAACTTCCACAGATTCAGAACTCATTGCCCATCTCGTGCTGCACAAGAAAGGATCGCTGGAAGAAAGACTGGTAAAAGTCTTTGACGAATTGAAAGGAGCTTGGTCATTAGTTGTTTTGACGCCAGGAGGCATACTTGCTGCACGGGACCCTCACGGGTTCAGGCCCTTGTGCATTGGTCGGAAAAAGGATGCGATAATTTTCACCTCAGAAACCTGCGCTTTGGACATTATCGAGGCCGAGTATGTGCGCGACGTCCAACCCGGTGAAATTGTTATCGCAGACCGCAATGGTCTGAGATCGATCCAGGGTCCTCGTAAAGCCAACTCTGCGATGTGCATATTTGAGTATATCTATTTTGCCCGTCCTGACTCCATGATCTTTGGGCATGGCGTGTATAATGTTCGGAAACGATTAGGGCTTCAGGCGGCTTTGGAGAGTCCGGTTGAGGGCGCGGATCTGGTGGTGCCAATGCCGGCATCTGGGAATTACGCGGCCCTGGGGTATTCTCAGGGGAGTGGACTCCCGTTGGAGTATGGAGTCATAAGAAACCATTATGTAGGGCGCACTTTTATCCAGCCTTCGGCATCCATACGAAATCTGGGAGTTAGACTGAAGCTCAATCCGGTTCGCGAAATACTTGACGGCAAGAAGATCGTGGTTGTGGATGACTCGATCGTCAGAGGCACCACGAGCAAGCTGAGGACCGGGGCGCTCAGGGAAGCTGGTGCCCGCGAAATTCACATGAGAATAAGTTGCCCGCCCATCCGCTACCCATGTTTTTACGGAATAGATTTTTCGAGCAAAGGGGAATTGATTGCCTGCAACAACTCTGTACAAGAAATTTGTGGTTTCATAGGGGCTGATTCCTTGGCTTATTTGAGCCTTGAAGGGATGTTCAAGGCGATGCCGTTACCGTCCAAGAACTTCTGTACGGCCTGTTTCACCGGAAAATACCCCATAAAGATCACGGATGATTCATCAAAGGGCTGCTTGGAGTGTCGACCTTCGGATTCACTTCAATGGCCTTAACACGGGCCGTCTGTTCGTAATATCATTCAAGCACAGTGCTGCCGTACGGTCGCTCTCTTCGTCTGAGCAATAGAGCAGCCAACTCCAAATCCGTCGGCGTGGTAATTTTGATATTATCCTCTGAATCCTCCACTAGCGTTACCGTGTGGTTCATTCGTTCCACAAGCACTGCATCGTCAGTGCCGGTGAAACCTTCCTCCAATGCTTTTTTATGAGCCGTAATTATCAGAGAGGTCTGGAAAGTCTGGGGTGTGTGAGCAAACCAAAAGTTGGAGCGGGAAATTGTCTCAAGACAGGAACCGTTCTTTTTCTTCACTGTCTCACGGACAGGTACGCAGGCAATTGCTGCCCCTGAGTGTAGTGCCGCCTCGATGGTACGAGTAATTACATCTGATGTTACCAGTGGACGTACGCCATCGTGAATTACGACGATATTATGATTCGCTATGTGTTTCAGGCCGTTGTAAACTGAAGCTTGGCGTGCAGCCCCACCGGATACAATTTCAATAATCTCGTTGAACTCAAAGGACTCAAGAATTAGATTCCGACAATATTCTTCCTCGCTCGGCGGCGCCGTCAAAACTATCCTTTCAATCATGGGATGATCGACAAATGCCTGCACGGTTCTGACTAATATTGGAAGTCCCTCAAGATGCAAATATTGCTTCGGGACATCAGCCCCCATTCTTTTCCCGTAACCCGCAGCTGTTATCAGGGCTGCACATGTCATGTAGGGATCCCCCAAACAGCCCCTCCTCAGGCTTCACTTGGGGCCGAATTGATCATTTCACTCAGTAATTAATATTGCTTGAGTAGCGACCCCTGACAAACCAATCCTCATGTCATGTGGCGCTCTTCCGGCTCACCCGATGATCGCCACCGACAGCTTCTGCGGTCTAATACAGAAATCGTGGTCCCCAAAGAAAATCGTCCGATATTGCTCAATCAGAATCGTCATCACCGCAGGTGCAATTTGAAAGGATCCACCTCCTGATTTGGCCTACGCTCTGGAAATAGTTAGGTTCCCCGTAACCTCTTCTCTTACACTTACGAATCGCCTCTTCTTCATTCTGTACAGAGAAATAGTCCGAACACTTGTTGCAATTCTTTTCAGTCACGTACTTCCAGCAGACAACGTAAATCACCTGCAAGGTACCGGACTGACAGGATGCCAGTTGTGGAATTCCAAACAAGGCCACTGCCGCCACAGTAACGATGAATATTCGCAAGCGTTTCATGGTTGGTCCCCTCCTCCGTAAATTCGGTTGTCAAGTGATCTGAACCCTTTCTTAATAGGGTAATTGAGCGCCAATTTTTTGTCAATCAGCATCTGCATGAATTGTCCTGTTATAGCCAGTGCCGCAAATAATGTCCGATTCGTCCTTCTGCTTAGCAAATCGGAGGCCGGCTATTCATACCATGTTTGCAATGAGCCCCAGGATCTCTTCGGTTTTCGCTTTCAACAGGTCCTTATCTTGCCTTACTTCTATGTTCAACCTGATAACAGGTTCGGTGTTGGAAGGCCGGAGATTGAAGCGCCAGTTCTTGAATTCCATGCTCACGCCGTCTAGGTAATCCACTGAAAGTTCCTCACCTTTATACTTCTGGGCAATCTTGGCCATTACACCCTTAGGATCGGACACGGTTCGGTTGATTTCACCGCTGACCGGAAATTTGTGCATCCTGGCTTGCATTAACTCCGACATGGGACAGCCCTCCAGACTTAATATTTGAACTAGAAGAAGCCAGGGTATCATCCCGCTGTCACAATATGCGAATTGTCGGAAATAGTGGTGGGCCGACATTTCTCCACCATAAACGGCGTCTTCCAACCGCATTCTTTCTTTTATGAATGCGTGACCGGACTTGCTCATCACCGGAACCCCCCCGGCATCTTGAACCATCTCCACGGTATTCCAGATCAGTCGAGGATCATGTACTATCTTTGAGCCGGGCCACTTGCGCAGAAACGCCTGAGCAAGGAAACCGACTATGTAATAGCCCTCGATAAAATCTCCCTTCTCGTCGAAAAAGAAGCATCGGTCGCAATCTCCGTCCCAGGCAATGCCGAGGTCCGCCTTGTTTGCTAAAACTGCTTCGGCGGTCACGCTCCTGTTTTCAGGGAGGATGGGATTGGGTATTCCATTGGGAAAATGCCCGTCAGGCTCTGGAAAGATTTTGATGAACTCCACTGGTAACTTGTCTTCAAGTTTGTCAAGTACCGGTCCTGCACAACCGTTGCCGCAGTTCATCACGACTTTTAATCGAGACATTTTCTCGACGTCCACGTATGTCAGCAGATGTGCGACATAGGCATCCTTTAAATTCACCGACTGCACTGTCCCTGCTTTGTGAGAAGTGAGGCCGAAGCTTTCATCAATAACGACCCGCTCAATGTCTTTTAGGCCAGTGTCTGCACTGATTGGTCTTGACTCTCCCTTCACCAATTTCATGCCGTTGTAATCCATAGGATTATGGCTTGCTGTGACCATTATACCGCCATCCAGCTTCAGGTGGGAAGTGACAAAATAGATCTCCTCGGTAGGACAAAGACCGATGTCCACTACGTTGCACCCCTGAGCATTCAAACCCCTTTCCAGGGCCCTGGATATGGCGGGACTGGAAAGTCTTATGTCTCTGCCCACACATACTTCGTGCGGAGAGAGCAGAGAGGCATACGCCCTTCCTATCTTAAAAGCTACGTCTTCGTTAAATTCATCGGGGATCCGCCCTCGAATGTCATAGGCTTTAAAACTATTGCTCACCTTGGTACCCGCGTTCATTGTGAAGACTCCTTCCGCATGTATAGCTAAGGCCGGCGCCAATGATTCCCCTTGTCTCGAAGAATTTTGGACGGGAAACTTGTCTTCTAAAGGAGATTGTCATAACCCAAATCCCGCAAAAGGTGTTGAAGCTTTCTAACATCCTGCGAACGACGTTTATGGCATACCAGAATAGCATCAGGAGTATCAACCACAATCAAATCGTCTACCCCCACTATTGCTGTAAGCTTGTGAGGAGATGAAATTACACAACCCTCGCTGTCCAGAAGAACCGCTTCTCCCTTTACTGAATTCCCGTCCAAATCGGTTCCCCAGACTTCCGCCAAAGTGGACCAACTCCCCACATCGTTCCAGGCCACATCCATGGGAATTACAAGAACGTTTTCAGACACTTCCATGATTCCATTATCGATGGATATGCTCTCCATCTCATCATAAATTTTGCTCACAGCCATTGCCTCACCTGACGTGTTCAGGGCCGGCGAGATTTCCTCCATAACTCGGCTGATGGAAGGCAGATGTTGTTCAAAGGCTCTGATAATACTTGAAACACTCCAAATGAACATCCCACTGTTCCACATGTAGTTACCGTCGATAACATATTTTTCGGCAGTCTCCAGATCCGGCTTTTCGACGAAACTTTCAACTTTGAAGGCTGTAATGGAATCTTGCTGAATAGCAGCCGTTCCAACCTTTATATATCCGTATCCCGTTTCCGGGCGATTAGGCTTTATCCCAAAAGTGATAAGAAGATCTTTTCCGAGTGCGATTTTGTAACCAACCCCGACGTTTTTCAAGAACTCCTCATCCCTGCCGATAACATGGTCCGCCGGCAAGACGGCCATGACTCCATCAGGGTCATATTTGGCCATCTTATAGGCCGCTAGGGCGATACAGGGGGCAGTGTTACGCCCCACAGGCTCTTCCGCCACTGCCGCAGCGTTTAACTCCGGAAGCTGAACCCTGACCTCTTTTGCGTGGGATGCTCCAGTGACGACCATGATCCTGTCGTAAGGAACGAGGGGAAGGATCCTCTCCACCGTATCCCGTATCATGGTTTTCTCCGTCACTATTCTTAATAACTGTTTGGGTCTGCTTTTCCTGCTCTCAGGCCAGAACCTGGTCCCACTGCCGCCAGCCATTATCACAGCATGAAGCATAATATTGATCCTATGTTCGTGAAAGTTGTCTTGAAAGTCTTTTGAATTGCCATGGTTCACCGGCAACTCTAGCACAAACGACTAAAACATGCCGAAATTTAGATTCGTGATCACCCTGAAATCCAATTCAGCCATGGCACAATACCGCGATGAGCGAGAAAGCCGTAAGCAGATCTAATTATAGAAAACCGGCTGAAGCGCCTGATCGGCGAGTTAAGAGTTGGGGGAAAGCTTATTAGCGCTCTTCTTTCGTAGTGTTACGCGCTTTTTCGATCAGATCAACCAACGTCACCAACTTTGGCTGGACAGTCTTATCAAAACATTCGTGAAAAGCTTCCTCGCCTAGTTTTTCTTTGAAAAATACCTCCACCTGAAAATAAGGACTCCAACAAAATAATGCCCTATAGCAAGGATTTCCTGAAGCCTCACGAGAACAGTATCCGAAGGTGACCTCTCCTCCCAGTCGGGGGCAACGAATTTCTTTTTCTTCGTACGAAGTAGTGGTAGGCATATCGGTCATTTGAGTTATCGAACCAATGATAAATTAAATTATCTGGAAACAGTTGGCGCTAAAGATCCAATACAAGTGAGTGATCCACAGAGGCACAGAGGTTCTGGAGGTTGTTTCAAAACCCAAAATGCCCCTTGCCTTTTTCCAAAACTCTGTGGCTCTGTGGTTCTCACTTTTTCAATTTCTATTCCATGTTACCTTGCCGTAAACTTTCATAGCTTCGGTTTTGGGAAACCCTCGAGAGCTTTGAGTGCTTGGTCAATTTCTGCTTGAGGCATTTCGTAGTCAAAGAGTTTGCCCTGGAAAAATGCGTCGTAAGCAGCAAGATCCACCAGCCCATGTCCACTCCAGTTCAAAAGAATGGTCTTTTCCTTTCCTTCCTCCTTGGCCTTTAAAGCTTCCTGCATAACGGCAGCGATAGCGTGGTTAGTCTCGGGCGCACTTATGAAGCCTTCAGTTCTAGCCCAGGCAACACCTGCGGTAAACGTCTCGAGCTGAGGCATTGCCCGAGGTTCAATCAGGCCGTCAACCAGAAGTTGACTTACCAGCGGGGCCATACCGTGATATCTGAGTCCCCCTGCATGAATGGGAGCCGGAACAAAGGCGTGTCCCAGTGTGTGCATGGGCAACAAAGGGGTCATCTGAACCGCGTCGCCGAAATCATAGAGGAAGGGGCCTTTGGTCATAGTGGGACATGAGGTCGGTTCCACTGCTATAATTTGAACTTGTTTGCCGGCGATCTTATCTCTCAGAAATGGGAAAGCGCATCCGGCAAGATTGCTCCCTCCACCAGCACAGCCAATTACTATGTCCGGGTAGTCACCGATTTTGGCAAACTGCTTTTGCGCCTCCAACCCAATTATTGTTTGATGCAGAAGAACATGATTGAGCACGCTTCCCAGGGAATAGCGGGTAACGGGCCTTCCTTGAGCCTCGCTGGTGACAGCATCCTCGACTGCTTCGCTTATGGCGATGCCGAGACTGCCCGGAGAATTGGGGTCTTGGGCAAGAATCTGTCGGCCCGCCGCAGTTTCTGTGCTGGGACTGGGCACACAGGTCGCGCCCCAGGTATTCATCATCAAGCGCCGATATGGTTTTTGTTCATAACTTACTCTGACCATGTAGACTTTGGCCTCAAGGCCAAACTGGCTACATGCAAAACTCAATGCGCTTCCCCACTGGCCTGCACCAGTTTCAGTAGCGATCCTTTTGACGCCAAAAACCTTGTTGTAATAAGCTTGAGGAATGGCGGTGTTGGGCTTGTGACTTCCCGCCGGACTCACTCCCTCATTCTTGTAATAAATCTTTACCGGGCAATTCAGGTATTTCTCGAACTTTAAAGCCCGATACAGGGGAGTGGGACGCCAAAGCAGAAGCTTGTCCAAAACCTCATCAGGAATGGTAATCCATCTCTCCTGACTCATCTCCTGCTCTATTAAATTCATCGGAAACACAGGAGCTAGATCGTCGGGACCCACAGGTTGGCCAGTGCCTGGATGCAGGGGTGGTTGCATCGGATTGGGCATGTCCGCAGCGATATTGTACCACTGTCTAGGTATCTCGTCCTCGTTGAGAAAAACTTTGACTGTCATGAGCATCTCCTCCTCTGTTATTAGTGTTAAGCCCCTTGCCTTCTAACCGATTAGAGGACGGTGGCCAGCAATACGGAATTGAAGACACATGGCCTCTGCAGGGGTCAAAGCATGGGGAAGATGAAACGCTAAGGGATAAGGTTTACTAAAGTGACGGGCCTCTAAAAGCCGTGGTCACATTTGGCCTTTCGCTGTCACCAGAGCCTAAAAATCAAGGAAAACATTTCCCCTTTAATTCCTTGGCTCCGCGCGAAGGGCTTTGTATCGACTATACTAACGGCTCTGGGAATCGCTTATGCACTTCCGGGGAATGCGGACAAACACACGTAATTATGCCCCTTGGTACACTCGTTTTTTTTCTCAACTTGGAAAATCTGACAGATAATACTTTCGGCAGGCGGAATGTGCAAGAGTTTTCCCAAGACTCTGTGCGCTGACGTCACTATCTTCTACAATAGCCCCTTATGAGACATCCTCCTTCCTGCTCATTGCTCATGCAAACTGCGGGCTTTGTATTAAGAACGGGCGCAAAACCGGCCACGGAAGAATTGGGATAAAAGATTCGAGGTCCCCGCGTGGCCAAAACCTTTTTTTGGAACTGAAATCTATTGATGTCCATCTATATTGAACTGGGATCGTATTTGCGAAAATACGCGCCGACTTACAATGCGTCTGCGGGTCTGGTGCCTGCGGGGATCTGGTGGTAGTTCTCGCGTGAGAGGGCCTCTAAGTGAGAAGTGACTTATCATGCACAGAAGATGCTGGACCGTTGGTCTGGAGGGGAACTTCTATGATCAACATCCCAGGCTATCAGATTGTCGGGAAGATCTACGAAAGCCACATCTCGGAAATTTATCGAGCGGTCCGTGACGAGGGAGAAGGCCCGGTAGTTCTCAAACTACTTTCGAAGAGGCATCCAGCGCCCAAAGAGATCGCTCATGCAACTCGGGAATTGAGGAGCAAAATATGGTGAACACGACCAAGATTTCGGTGAAAAATCCGGGAAAAGAGCAAAGCCGTACGGGCCTGAGCATTGAAGCTCTTAAACAAGGCTTCCGGGATCAACTGTTTTATTCTCAGGGAAGGCCCCTTGAAATTGCCACCACCAATGACATGGACCAAAATGTACTGAAACGGATCAATGGGGCCTGAAATGGTTGAGATTCCAGGAAAGGTGCTTGATATCAACGGGTTGTCTATGCCCTTCGCGCGGCGGCGGCCTTTTTGAGGCGACTGTTGATGTTCGCACGCGTTTTCGACCAATTCTCATGACATCGTTGGCATTCATTTTTAAGGTATGCCGTCTCGTCATTGCTTCTGGAGTGGGCGCGGTGAATCGGCAGTCCGTAGGGACGGCGGTATTCGCAGAGATACTGGGCGTAACGGCGCTCGGAATCTTTTTCACTCCTGCGCTCTACGTGTTCATGCAAGGTCGAAAAAAACTCGACTCGAGAAAGTCTTGTGAAAATTAAATTGCTCAGTGTAAGGATGGTTCGGCTGCTTACTGACTTTTTCTCGAGTGAACCCAAAGGAGGAATTATGAAAGGACTTAAGAAACTGATCATTTTCAGTCTGTTGCTGCTATTCCCTACCGGGCACGGGCTTGCTGCCACCAAGTTCATCACTATCGGTACAGGCGGAGTTACAGGAGTCTACTATCCTACAGGGGGCGCCATAAGCAAATTGATGAATCAAAAAAGGAACATTTACGGCTTCAAAGTAACTGCCGAAGCAACGGGAGGATCGGTTTTCAATATTAACGCCCTAGCAGCCGGTGACCTGGATTTTGCGTTATCCCAGTCCGACAAGGCTTCCCAGGCATGGGCTGGTCGGGAGGAGTGGACGGGAAAAGGACCGAGAAAAGAACTCAGAGGAGTGTTCTGTTTGAACTCAGAAACTGTTTGTCTTATTGCCTCTGTCAACAGCGGAATAAAATCATGTGCGGATTTAAAGGGGAAAATAGTGGGTGTCGGTAATCCAGGCTCCGGAACGCGGCAGAATGCGCAGGATGCCCTTTCCACATGTGGACTCAAGTTCCGCGACCTAGCTCAAGCGGAAGGGATAAAGCCTGTTGAAGCCGCGGCGTTACTCCAAGACGGTCGCCTCGACGCATATTTCTACACCGTAGGGCACCCTAACGGCTCTATAAAAGAAGCCGCAGCCGGTGGGACCAAAGTTCGATTTATCCCATTTCCCGATATAGAAGCACTCCTTTTGAAAAACCCTTTTTACAGCAAGACCTCTATACCGGTTAGTCTCTACTCTGGGTTTGATAACTCAGGAGATGTTCCTACATTTGGTGTAAAAGCCTGCTTCCTTACAACAGATAAGATGGCGGATACAGTAGTGTATAGCATTACAAAAGAAGTATTTGAAAATTTTGACACATTCCGAAATCTTCACCCTTCGTTTTCCGATCTGAAAAAAGAGGAAATGGTTACAGGGTTGCCGGTTCCGTTACATCCTGGAGCGCTCAAGTATTACAAAGAAGTTGGGCTGGACATGGCTATAGAGGGAAGATAATTTATCTAGGCCCCAAGGGCCCATCCGGGACTGATCTCAGCCCGGTCGCTGCGGCCTGTAATTGACTCAGATAAGGATTAGAACGTCCTAATCATGGCGCAACAAAAAAATAAATTGCAGGTAGAGGCTCCAACCGCGGAACCGACAGGCCCCTATCCTTCAGGACCTTCCTCTCAACAAGAGTGTTATGGCTCGGTCATCGGAGCGATCGCCCTAGGCTGGTCCATCTTTCAACTCTCCCTTGCAAGTTGGCTCATTCTTGACAGCCTCGCGGTCCGGGCTATTCACCTTGGTTTTGCACTGCTTATAGTGTTTGTCGCCTACCCGTTCAGGAAACAGCGAACAGGAGGGATGTTTCAAGAGCGACTTGACCTTCGTCTTTTTTTTCGGGCGGTTGTAGCCTGCCTGGCATGTGTGGCAGCCATATATATATTGCTGGATTACCACGGAATCAGCTCACGCCAGGGTGCACCACTGGAGAGGGACGTTTTCTTCGGAACGATATTGTTGGTGCTTCTCCTCGAGGCAGGAAGAAGGGCCATAGGCCCTGCCCTTCCGGCAATATCCATTTTTTTCCTCGTCTATGCTCTATATGGTAGTCATCTTCCTGATTTCCTTGCTTTCAAGGGAGTTTCTCTGAGTCGTCTTCTCGGTCAGATGACAATGTCCACCGAGGGAATATACGGTATACCTCTGGATGTGTCTGCCAATATTGTTTTTTTGTTTGTTCTGTTCGGCGCCATGCTTGAAAAGGCCGGTGCCGGCAACTACTTCATCGCAGTGGCGCTGTCGCTTCTCGGTCGGTTTCGAGGAGGTCCGGCAAAGGCTGCTGTTCTCGGA
>Ga0194043_1000374_pt1 | contig 24531 bp, 20 predicted proteins | sample JunL4415m_MetaG_FD_161274 | JGI IMG/M metagenome (GOLD analysis project Ga0194043, IMG submission 161274) | Anoxic zone freshwater microbial communities from boreal shield lake in IISD Experimental Lakes Area, Ontario, Canada - Jun2016-L442-15m | ecosystem: Environmental > Aquatic > Freshwater >...
CCTCGCGGAATTCCGCGAACCGATCGCCCTTGTTCACGCCGAGCGTGACGAAGAAAGCGTAGTCCTCCGGCGTGAGGCCCGAGTCGGCCCCGAGCATTTCATGGATGACGCGCAGCGCAGGCTTTCGATCAATCTCCAGCACGAGCGGGCCCTCGGTCTTCGTGATTTCGTGGTAGCGCCCCGCTGGCCGGCAGCCGTGCATCACCGTGATGTCCATCCTCAGGCTCCCGCGGAGCAACAGTGCGATCGCGGACTGCTGCAAAATCTGATCGCCGCAGAATTGCCACGTCGGCTGAAGCTGCATGTCGCCGAGCATCCCCATTCCGGCGAGCCGCGGCTCGGCTGGCAGATTTCCGAGCAGGCCGTGCAGAAGCGGCGTCGCCATGTTCAGCTTAGGCTGGCCCCCGATGTGATGGACCGCGTCGTAAAAAAGCAGCACGTCGGAATCGTCCGTGATTCCGGCGGCGGAGAGCTTTCGTCCGAGCGCTTCGCCGACTTGCATCTCGCCCTCGCGGAGTCCGGTCTCCGCAAATGCGTCCGCGGAAATCCCATCGCCCGCAAGCAGCGCGACGCCGCATTCATAACCGTCGTAAGATGCCGCATCAGCGGTGATGATTCCCACGGCGAAGCCGCCCACGAGCATGCATGCCGGCCCGATCACATCGCGGACGCCGTCGCGAAAGCGCACCGGATCGTGCTTCCCCGTGCAAAAAATGAGCGCGAGGCATGGAGTCGCAATCCGTCCATTTTCCGTCGCGCGTTGCGCAGCCTCCTGCCCTGCGGCAAATGAATCGCTCAACTCGCTCCGCCCCACTCCGGAGACAGGCCGTTTTTCGTTCTCGTTTTTCATGGTTGGAATTTCACGGACGTGTCGCGGAGTGCGCTCATTGGAGCGAGGAGATTTTTCGTCGGGGTTTCGAGCGGGCACGTGGCCGGACACGCCGCATGCGTTTCACGTCGCCGGCGGCGGATTGCCATGTGGCGGCTGATCGGGTCTGGCGATGAGGAGAAGATTCGCGGCGAGGATGAGTCCGCCGCCTGCGAAGAGCTGCCAGGTGAGGTGTTCATTTGCGTACGAGAATCCGCCGAAGCGCGAGAACCAGCCGGGCAGGAACAGCGCCCATGCGGATGCGAAGACGGGCTCGGTCGCGTAGATGAGTCCGGCCTGCGTGGACGTCACGCGTGGCTGCCAGTGTGTCATCGTGAAATACGCGTACACCGTGCAGACGACGGCGAGCAACGACGTGAGCGCGAGCACGGCGGGCGAGGTGTAGACTTGCACCGCGGCGCGCGACCCGCCCGCAATCACGAAGGTCGCGAGCAGCGTGCCTTTCACCGCGAACATCATCGCGGATGTGCGGCCCGAGTCGTTGCCGTGGAAGCGCACGCGCTCGAGGCAGAGTATCTGTCCTGTGAAAAGCACCGCGCTCAGGATCGTCTCCCATTCGCCGCGACCGAGCGTGATTTTTCCAAACTCCACGCCGCTCAGCACCGCGCATCCGGCCATGACGAGCACGCACGCGGCGGTGACCAGCAGCGATGGCATCCGCCGCGAGCGCAGCGCGACGGTGAGCGGCACGAAGACGCAGGTGAACTGCGTGAAAAATGCGGACGTGCTCGCGGCGATGTAGTTCTGCGCATCGGTCTGGAGCAACATGCCGAGCCCGCCGAAGAGCCCGAGCTCGAGGCCCTGCCGCACTTCGAGTCGCGTGAAGCCGCGCCGCCGGGCGCCGAGAAGCGCGAGCATGATCAGCGTCGCGAGCACCATGCGGTTGAAAAGGATGAGCGCGGCGTGAAACCACTCGGCGTGTCCCGGCGCGGCGAATGCCTGCGCCTGCATGACGGCCTTCGCCGTCGGGAAGCTCAGGCCCCATGCGGCGGTCGCAAGCGTGAGGCGGAGGATGGCCGTGCGCGTGATGCTCATCGGCAAAGCGCACGCGCCACGCGCGGAATCCGCGTTAAACGTTGGATGTTAAACGTTAGATGTTGAACGTTTGGCCCGCCGCAGGCGCGTTCCGAATTGTGAGGCGCGTCGTGAAACCTGAAAGCCGCTGCGCGGGGCTCAACGTCGAACGTCCAACGTTTAACATTGAACGTCCAAGGAAGAGGGCTGTTCCTCACCGCGCGATCCTTTGCGCGGCGAGCACGGTGTTGTGCATGAGCATCGCGATCGTCATCGGGCCGACTCCGCCGGGCACGGGCGTGATGGCGCTGCACTTCGGCGCGACTTCGGCGAATGCGACGTCGCCCACGAGCCTGCTTCCTTTCGGCGAAGACGGATCGGACACGCGGTTGATGCCGACATCAATGACCACCGCGCCTTCGCGCACGAAGTTCGCCTTCACGAATTCAGGCTGGCCGATCGCGGCGATGAGGATGTCCGCGCGGCTGCACACTTCGGCGAGATTGCGCGTGCGCGAATGCGCGACGGTCACGGTTGCATCGCCGCCGCGGCCTTTGTTCATGAGAAGCAGCGCCATCGGCTTGCCGACGATCATGCTGCGGCCGAGCACGACGACATTTGCGCCCGCAGTCTCGATGCCGGACTCGATGAGCAGGCGCTGGCAGCCGAGCGGCGTGCAGGGGACAAATGCGTCCGCATCGCCGAGCGCGAGCTTCGCGACGTTGATGGGATGGAATCCGTCCACGTCCTTTCGCGGGTCGAGCGCCTCGACGATCGCGCGCTCATCAATGTGCTTCGGCGGCGGAGACTGCACGAGGATGCCATGAATGAGCGGGTCGGCGTTCAACGCGCGCACGACATCGAGGAGCTGCGCCTGCGTGGTGTCGTGCGGCAGCGCGTGCTTTACGCTGTGCATCCCGAGATCGGCGGAGGTCTTTTCCTTACTCCGCACGTAGGCGTGCGAAGCGGGATCGTCACCGACCACGACGACCGCGAGCCCCGGCTTCACGCCGCGCGCGATGAGTGCGGCGACCGTGGCGCGGGTCTGTTCGTTGATGCGTTGTGCGATGGCTTTTCCGTCAATTAAAGTCATGCCGAGACGAGTGGAGGGAGGAGCGGGCGGTGGCAATGACGAAACCTTCGTAGCTGCCGACGGACGGAGGCGGGCACCCTTCGATCGGGCAAGAGCGCTCAGTGCCCGGTGCTCAGTTTGGGTTCTTCCTCCGCATGCGGGATGAGCGGAGGCGGGTTTCGCAAATTTTCCCGCAACGTCTCAGCGGTGACTTCCTTTTCCCATCGGCTGACTGCGATCGTCGCCACGCTGTTTCCGATGAAATTCGTGATCGAGCGGCATTCGCTCATGAAGCGGTCAATGCCGAGCAGCAGCGCGACGGACTCGACGGGGATTGTCTTCATCGCGGAGAGCGTGGCGGCGAGCGTCACGAAGCCCGCGCCGGTCACGCCGCTTGCGCCTTTCGAGGTGATCATCGCGACGAGCAGCAGGCCGATCTGCTGGCGCAGATCGAGCGGCGTGTTTGTCGCCTGCGCGAGGAAGATCGCGGCCATCGCCATGTAGATGTTCGTGCCGTCGAGATTGAAGCTGAAGCCCGTCGGCACCACGACGCCGACCGTTGATCGAGCGCAGCCGAGGCGCTGCATTTTTTCGATCAGCCCCGGCAGTGCGGTCTCGGAGGAACTCGTGCCGAGCACGAGCAGCAGTTCGTCCTTCAGGTAGCCGAGCAGGCGGAAAATGGACACGCCGCATGCACGCGCGATCGAGCCGAGCACGATGACGATGAAGAGCCCTGCGGTGAGGTAGAAGCCACCCATCAGCGCGAGCAATTTTCCCAGCGAGCCAATCCCGTAACTGCCGACGGTGAACGCCATCGCGCCGAACGCGCCCACCGGTGCTGCGCGCACCACGATGCGCATGATCGCGAAGAAAACCTGCGTGGCGTAATCCACGGCGTTCAGCACAGGCCGTGCGCGTCCGCCGAGGCCGAGCAGCGCAAAGGCCGTGAGCAGCGACACGAAGAGCACCTGCAGCAGATCGCCCGATGTGAACGCGCTGAGGAACGTGTCCGGGATGATGTTCAGCAGAAAGTCCTTCGTGTTCATCGCGTGCGCCTTCGCCGCGTAGTCGTGCATGGCGCCGGCGTTCAGGGTCGCGGGATCGTATTGGAAGCCCGCGCCCGGCTGCATCACGTTCACCACGATGAGCCCGATGATAAGCGCAAAGGTGGACACGACTTCGAAATAGATCAGCGACTTCAGCCCCACGCGTCCCAGTTTCCGCAGGTCGCCCATGCTCGCGACGCCATGCACGACGGTGCAGAAAATGATCGGGCCGATCATCATTTTCACGATCTTGACGAAACCGTCGCCGAGCGGCTTCAGCGCGTCATTCACGTCGGGCCACGCGAGATCTTTGCCGAAGATCCCGCTCCACTTCACCGCAGCGCCGATCGTCTGCCAATTATGCCCGACGATGATGCCCAGCGCCACGGCGATGAGCACCTGGATGTAGAGGATGCGATACCACGGTTTGCGGGGCAGGGGAGCGGACATTCGCGCGAGCATGAGGGCGCGGTGTGTGGCTGGCAATTGCGCGCTGACGCGGACATTTTTCCTGAGCAAAAGATCCGCGCTGCGCGAGGTGCGGGATGCCGTTCAAGTCCCGAAGAAGTACCGGCGCAGATGGCTGATGGCCTGTGCTCCGCCGATGCCGAGAAGCATGAAGAATGAGGTCGTCACGGCGAACATGACGCATCCCACGATGAAGAACACGCCGTCGCGAGCGAGCGCCGACGCGGAGAGGACGAGCACGGTGGCGGCGGGCAGGCCGTTCGAAAATGGTACGGGCAGCGGGAGCATCATGCAGAGGCCGCACACGGCGATGAAGAACCCGGCGAGGCTGCGGTAGATGAATTGCGCGTGCAGGAAATCCAGCCGCGGGCGGAGGAAGCGCTCGAGGAATCCCACGACGCGGCTCGTGGTCGCGAGGAGCTTCGCGAGGAATCCGGCGGGCAGCTTGCGCAGGAGCAGTTTCTGCGGGAGCCACGGTCTCCGGCCCAGCGCCATGCGCGCGCCGATGAGGGCGATCACGAGGCCGAACGGGATCGAGATTCCCGGCATGGGAATTGGCGTGGTGAAGGGCAGCGAGATGAAGATGAGGAGCAGGTGAAAGCCGCGGCCCTTCGTCGCATCGAGGATCTCGGCGAGGCAGACCGGGTGCTCTTTGAAGCTCTCGGCGAGTGTGCGCAGTTCGTCGGAAAAGGCCGGCTGCTGCGGGGCCGGATCGCGTGGCGGGTCTTCGGGATCGCTCATCCGGGGATCTCGCGAACGTCGCGGTGTCGCCCGAAGCGCAGCCATTTCTCCACTTCCACGAGGACGAACAGCACGGCCACGATCGCCGTGATGCGGAGCCAGCATGCGCCGCTGATGGGTGCGCTGTGGAAGAGGCGGTTCATGATCGGAGCGTGGGTAAATAGAAGTTGCGCGGCGAGCATTCCGAGCGAACCGGCGACGGCCCAGGGGTTCTTAAAAAGGCCGTGCGTGAAGACCGGATGCGTGAGCGAGCGGCAGTTGAAAAGATACACGGCCTCGATGAGCACGATCACATTCACCACGGCGGTGCGCGCTGCCGGGAGTCCCGCGTGCTCGATATTCAGCTCCCAAAAGAAGAGCCCGAGCCCGCCCGCGAGCATGACGAGCGACACGAGTGTAGTGCGCATCATGAGGGTGCGCGTGAGCAACGGCTGCCCCGGAATGCGCGGCGGCCGGCGCATGAGGCCGCTCTCCTTCGGCTCAAATGCGAGCGGCAGGCCGAGCAGTGTGTCGGTGAGATTGATCCAGAGCAGTTGCAGCGGCAGCACGGGGAGGGGCAGGCCGAGGAAAATCGCGGTGATGAGGAGGAGCGCCTCGCCGAGATTCGTGGGCAGGATCCAGACGATGAATTTCGTGATGTTGTCGAACACGCCGCGGCCTTCCTCGACGGCGGCCTCGATGCTCGCGAAGTTGTCATCGAGCAGCACCATCGCGGCCGCGCCCTTTGCGACGTCGGTGCCGCTGATGCCCATCGCCACACCGATGTCGGCCTGCTTGAGCGCGGGCGCGTCGTTCACGCCATCGCCCGTCATCGCGACGATGTGGCCGCGCGACTGGAGCGCACGCACAAGGCGGAGCTTCTGCTCGGGCGCGACGCGTGCGAAGACGGCGGTGCGCTCGGCTGCGTCGGGCAGATCCGCATCGGGGATGGCGTCCAGATCGCGGCCGCAGAGCGGGGTGCCTCCGTCGTCTCGGTCGCGGGCATACAGGCCGATCTGCCGGGCGATCGTGCTTGCGGTGACGGGATGATCGCCGGTGATCATCTTTACCGCGATGCCGGCATCCTGGCAGTTGCGCACCGCGGCGATGGCTTCGGCGCGCGGAGGATCGATCATCCCTTGCAGGCCGAGGAAGGTCATCCCGCCGGAGACATCGCGGTGATCGAGCCGCTTGTGATCGGCGGGCATGTGACGCCGTGCAAACGCAAGCACACGCAGCCCGCGCGCGGCCATCTCCGCGGTGATGCGGTGCGCGGATTCCATGTCGAACGGGACCAGATTGCCTTGCTCGTCGAGGGCGTCGGAGCAGCGCTCGAGCAGTCGTTCCGCTGCGCCGACCTTGTAGATCAGGCGGGCGGTGCGCGCGTCGTTCAGGGTCGCGCGGAACATGTGGCCGGATTCGAACGGGATTGCGTCGAGCACCGGCGCATCGCGATGCTCGTCCACTTTCAGCATGCCCGCCTTTTCTGCGGCGACGATGAGCGCGGCCTCGGTGGGATCGCCCTGCACCGCGAGGCGTCCCTCCGCATCGCGCACGAGCTGCGCGTCGTTGCAGAGCACTCCGGCGCGCAGGCATTCGAGCAGGGCGGGGTTGGTGTCCGCAGCGGGGCGGATTTCGCCATTCGGCTCGTAGCCGCTGCCGGTCACCTCGTGAAGTTTTCCTCCGGCGAAAATCTCCCGCACGGTCATCTGGTTCTCCGTGAGCGTGCCGGTCTTGTCAGAGCAGATCACCGTTGTGCTGCCGAGTGTCTCCACGGCGGGGAGCTTGCGGATGATCGCGTGCCGCTTCGCCATGCGCGAGACGCCGATGGCGAGCACGATAGTGACGGCGGCGGGCAGGCCCTCGGGAATCGCACCGACGGCAAGAGCGACCGCGGACATGAACATCACCACGACCTTTTCTCCGCGCGCGACTCCGACGGCAAATGTTGCGAGTGCGAGTGCGAGGATCACCCAGAGCAGCCGTCCGCTGAATTGCGTGATTTTCCTCGTGAGCGGCGTGGAAAGATCCGGTGCCTCCGCGATGAGCCTCGCGATGTGGCCGGTCTCTGTCGCGTCGCTGGTGGCCCATACGATTCCGTCGGCCTGGCCGCCGGTGATGAGCGTGCCCGTGAAGGCGAGATTTTTCCGATCCGCGAGGACGGTGTCGAGCGCGAGCGGATCGGCGTGCTTGTGGACCGGAACGGATTCACCCGTGAGCGTGGACTCGTCCACTTGCAGGCCTTTCACGCGGAACAATCGCAGATCCGCCGGCACGCGATCGCCGGCGCGCAGCCGCACGATGTCGCCCGGCACGAGCTGTGTGGAGTGGACGCGCTGATCGCGGCCGTCGCGGCGCACGGCGGCCTCGCTCGTGATCATGTGCGAGAGCGAGCCGATGGCGCGTTCCGCCTTGCCCTCCTGGATGAAGCCGACGATGGCATTCACGACCACGACGCCGAGGATGACGGATGAGTCCACCCACTCTCCGAAAAATGCAGTGACGCCCGCTGCGGCGAGCAGGATGTAAACGAGCGGTGCGTGAAATTGCTGGAGGAATTTCATCCACGCCGGCGTTCCGCGCCACGGTGTGATTGCGTTCGCGCCGAACTTCGTGAGGCGTTGCGTGACTTCGTTGGCGGTGAGGCCCGCATCCAGATCTGCGCCGAGCAGGCGCAGCACTTCCGGTGCATCAAGATGATGCCAGCTCGGGGACTGGCTCCGCTTGTTCACCATGGGATCTTCGGTCTTCATTCACCAGCCGGTTGGCGTGGTGAGTAAGCCGCTGCGATGCGCGCGTTGGCGAGCCGTTTCGCTCACGCGCCAGGCGGTGTGGAGAAATCGTGCGTCCCGCCCGGCGGGCGCGTGGCGGTGGCGCGCCAGGCGTGGTCTTTCGGATCGCCGTTGTCCGTGCCAATCGCGCGCCGTTTCTCCTCGAAGACTGCGATGCCGACGACTCCGGCATTTGCGGTAGTCCCATGGCGGCGGTGGCCGTAGCTGTCGAACATTCCGCCGAAGCGGAATGCGGCGACGGTGGATGCGCTCGTGCGGAATCCGGGGACTGCGAGCGTCTCGAAGGGCGCAAGGACGTAGCCGCGCTTCTTTAGCGACGAGGGCTTGCCGTCCATCGCGTCGAGGCCGTCCACGCTCACGACGACTTCCATTGAACGGCGCGCGTCATTTTTCACCACGACCTCGTACCGCGAGCCGTGCTCGGCGGTCGCGATGTGGCGTGCGTGCGACTCGCGGCATTCGAGCCATTGGCCGTTTCCACTGCGCAGGCCGACGCGCAGCAGCGGGCCCGCCGGGTGGTGCAGGCCCTCGCAGCGTTTTGGTTCGCCGCCGAGAAATGCGAGCATCGCATCCGCGCCCTCGCGGTCGTTGTAGAAGATGCGCGCCTGCGCGGCGGGCCGCTCTGCCGACGAACGTGCGAACTGCGCGGGCTCGATCCACGACTCGCGCTGCTCGCCCCACGAGGTGCCGAGTCCGGGTCGCTCCAGCGTGGGCGTGAGTCCGCGGCTGCGCTCCGCATCCGGGCGTTGCTTCGTCTGCGTCGCGCATCCGGCGAGGACGGCGGCGAGCAGGACGAGCGCGGCGCGGAATGGATTCATCGGGATTGTCGAGGGTGGAAAGTTGAGAGCTGAGGGATGGCTGAAGTGTTTGGGTGTGCCATGTGTGCTCCGGGGATTCGCTGCATTTCAAAGCGACGGTGCCACCGCGGATGCACGCCTCTCAACTCTCAACTTTCAGCCCTCAACTCCGCATCACCGGTGCTGCGTGGCCACGATGCCGCGCCAGAACGCCGGGAAGTCCGCGAAGAGCTTTTCAGTCGCCTCGCGTTCGACTTTCGCGCGGGCGCGCTGGATCACTTCGCTGCTGCCCCAGGCCATCGTGATTCCTGACTTCGCGCGGCTCTTTTCATCGGTGCCATAGACGTAGCCGGTGCGCGTGTCCACGAGGGCGGCGAATGCGGTGGAGATCAGTTCGTAGCGTTTGTTCGGCAGCAGGCCGAGCGAGAGTCCGGTGAGCGGCGCGACGATGTGTCCGTCGGTCGCTTGTGTTTCGATGGCGATGAAAAGGACGGCGTCCGCGTGCAGTTTCGCAGCGGCCTCGCGGAGGCGGAGGTCGGCGGAAATGCGGTGTTCGTGATCGGTGTCGCCGATGATCGTGGGGCTGATGACTGTGGTGCGCGCGAGCTGCGGGAGCGAGTTCAGCGCGTCGAGTTTTCCAAACGCGGAAAGCGCGCGGACGTGCCCGCGCACGGCGTGGTCGTTCGGCGCGATGGCGATCGTTGCCGGGAACTGCATCGTGGGCTTGGCATTTGCGGCGCGCGCGATGAGCGGGTCGGAAAACTCGGCACGTTTCGCGTCGCGTGCGCGGGCGACGGCAGGGGAGTTCACGTAGGACGAGCAGCCGGAACAGATCAGTGCGGCGGCGACGGCGGGGATTAGGAGGAGGTGTTTCATGTGCTAAAAAAACAGCAGGAATGCCGGAGGATGGCAAGTTCTTTTTGCTAAAAAAGCAGCATTTGGATTGACCTTCCGCCATGCGCCGCCGAATTTCGCGGCCATGCCAGCAGGCCATCATGAGCACGATCCTCTCTCCCGTCGCGAGCGGCAGATCATGGACGTGATCTGGCGCGCAGGCCGCGCGACCGCGACGGAAATCCACGGGAGCCTGTCCGACGCGCCGAGCTATTCCGCAGTGCGCGCGCTCCTCGCCGTGCTCGTGAACAAGGGCCACCTGAAGCACGAGCGCGACGGCAAACGCTATGTGTACGAGCCGCTCGCCTCGCAGGAGAAGGCAGGCAAGAGCGCGTTGCGCAGGCTGCTCTCGACATTTTTCAACAACAGCCCGGCGAGTCTCGTCGCCACGCTGCTCGATCCGAAGGACGTGGACGCGGACGAGCTCGCGCGGATCCGGAAGCTGATCGATCAGAAGAAACGCAAATGAATCTCGCGGCATTTCACGACTGGCTTTTCCGCAGCATCGTTGTCGCAGGTTCGGCGTCGGCGTGCGTGATGCTGTGCCCGGCGGGTCTGCGCGTGCGGCTCCGGCGCGTGGTGCAGGTCGTGCCGGTCGTTGCCTTCGCGGTGCTCATCGCGCTCGGCATTGGGCTCGTGCGTCCGTTGCCGACGTTGGAAGTGAAGACTCCGGAAATCGTCGCGCAGTGGGCCGCTGCGGCGGGCGGCTGGATCGCGCCGTGGCTGGTGCGAATTTTCGCGATCGTCGCGGCGCTGCTTTTGGTGCGCACGCTCGCCGGGACATTTGCGATCGCGCGGCTCGTACGGCAGTCGCGCCCGGTCCACGGCCGCGCGTGGCGGAAGCTCCTCGCCGAATGCCGCCGCACGCTCGGGATGCGCGGAAATGTGCGGCTGCATTTTGCCGGGCCGGGATTCAATCCGAGCGCGACGGGACTTTTCCGCCGCACCGTGCTGCTGCCCGACGAGGCCGCGGACTGGTCGCATGCGCAGCGCCGGCTCGTGCTGCTGCATGAGCTCGGCCATTTCCACCGCGGCGATCTGTGGACGCACGCGCTCGGGCAGATCGCGTGCGCGGTGCATTGGTTCAATCCGTTCGTGTGGATGCTGCAACGGCACCTCGCGGTGGAGCGCGAGTTTGCGTGCGATGCGCTCGTCGTCTCGCGCGGCGCCGCGCCGGTGGATTACGCGACGCTTCTGTGGAAAATGGGAGCCGCCGCGCAGGGGCCACGCCTCGCTGCCGTCGCATCCCTCGCGATGGCCGCGCCGGGCCGCGGCAAACTCGAGCAGCGCGTGCGCCGCATCCTCGCACCGGTGCGCGAGGCGGGGATCTGGCTGCGCGCCATGGATTCCGCGCTGTGCGGCGGCGTCGCGCTGATGCTGTTTGCATGCGCGTCGTTCAAGCCGGTGATCATGCCGACATTTTCCGGCGGTGCGCCGTGGACCGCGGACGAAATCAGCGCGCGCCTCTCCGCAGATCCGTTTCCAGGGGAACGGTAGGGCAGTTCAAGGGAACTCCCGAAAATCTGGCATGGAGAAAGTCGTGTCGAGGCGGGCAGCCCCAAGGGCGAATCGATCCGCGACGGCTTCCAGCTGATGGCCGACGAGGTGGACGAATCCACGAAGGACTTCGCGCGGGATGCAAATGACGCAGTAATAAGATTCGTATATTTTTAATTCCGGCGGGCTCGTGGGCGTTCTGAGTCAGTTCGGATTGGGAAAGTCCGGCGGCATGATTCGCGGAGTCTTGCCCGCTGCATCCGCCCGGGGTTGAATCCGCCCGCATGAGCACGCCCGCACAATTGATCGTCTCCTCTCCCGGCTCCTCGAAGGCATTCTCCGCCGTCGGCGACCGCTACGTCATTCTCGCCAATGGCGAACAGACCGGCGGCGCGTACTGCCTCGCCGATGCCACCGTGCCGCCCGGCGGAGGCCCGCCTCCGCACTACCACACGCGCGAGGAGGAGACGTTTTACGTCACCGAGGGTGAGATCACTTTCACCGTGGACGGGCGCGACGTGATCGGGACGCCGGGCACGTTCGTGCAGATTCCCCGCGGCACGCCTCACGCGTTCAAGAACCACACTGCGAAAGCTGCGCGCATGCTCATCACATGCGTCCCCGCGGGGTTCGAGAAATTTATGGCCGAATTTGCGACCGAGCTTCCATCGGCGGATGCGCCGCCCATTCCGCCGCAGCCCGGCGAAATCGAAAAGCTCCTCGCCATCGCCCCGCGCTACGGGATCGTGATGCTCCCGCCGCCGCAGTACTGATCCGCATTTTCGATGAGGGATGAATTTGAACCACGAATGGACACAAAAGAACACGAATGGAGCGAAGCTGCGTCCGTTTGACGGCGCTCGTCATTCCGGAATCCCATTCGTGTCTCTCCGTGTTCATTCGTGGTTTCAGGCAATTTGAGCCATCGCCGCATTTTCCATGAACCGCATTCTCGTTCTCTTCGATTCAAAGTCCGGCAACGTCGCCAAGATGGCCGCACTCGTCGCCGAGGGCGCGCAGCGCATCGCGGACACCGAGGTGCGCGTGCGCTCCGTGGACGAAGCGACCGCGGACGACGTGATCTGGTGCGACGGCCTCGCCGTGGGCAGCCCGACGAACATGGGCATCCTCTCGTGGAAAATGAAACGCTTCTGGGACGAGGCGATGATGCCGCACTGGATGGACGTGGACGGAAAAATCGCCTGCGCATTTTCCTCCGCCGGCGCGTGGGGCGGCGGCATGGAACTCGCGTGCCAGAGCATCCTCACCGTGCTCATGAATTTCGGCTTCCTCGTCTTCGGGGTCACCGACTACGCGACGAAGCTGCGCACTGCGCACTACGGCGCAGTCGTCGCGAAGGAACCGCGCAGCGACGAGGACACCGCCGGCTGCCGCCTGCTCGGCCAGCGGCTCGCCGAGTGGGTGGCCGTGTGCATCCACGGGAAAAAGGACGAGCATCCCGCGAACAAAAAGGATCAGCGGCTCGGCGCAGGGTAGGGGGCGCGCCGTCCGCGGTGCCCGCTACTTTTTGATCTTCGTCGCGAGATCCGCCGCCACCTTTTTCAGAGTCTCCTTCTGCGCCTCCGTCGTCGTTTTGCTCCAGATGAAATCGGCGAGCTTCTTTGCAGCCGGATCGCCGTCTGCAGCAGCCAGGGAGAGCCACGCATAGGCCTTCACCGAATTCGCGGGCACACCTTCGCCAGCCGCATACATCAGGCCGAGATTGTACTGCGCGCGCGTCATCCCGCGAATCCCGGCCCTGTCATACCAGGTGATCGCACGTGAGAGGTTCTTCTCCGTGCCGCGTCCTTCCTTGTACATGTTTGCGAGGTTGAACTGCGCATCCACGGAGCCCTGCTCCGCGGCCTTTTCAAACCACGCGAACGCCTTCGTCTCGTTCTTTTCCACGCCGGTGCCGCGTGCGTACATTGTGCCGAGATTGAACTGCGCCTCCGCGGCTCCCTGCGCCGCCGCCTTTTGAAACCACTCCACGGCTTTCCTCCGATCCTGCTCGACTCCGCGGCCTACGTCGTACGCGAGACCGAGCGCGATCTGCGCCTCCGCGTCGCCGTCCGCGGCCTTTTTTTCGAGCGCCTTGAAATCCGCCGCCCCCTGCTGGGCGAAGCACGCGGTGGTGAGGATGATGAGAGTGAGCAGTAGGGTTTTCACGATGGCGGGAGAGTAGTGCGGGGTGCCGGCATTTCGCAAGACACGACGCGGTGCGCGCTGGGTGAGCACTTTCCCGTAACGCGGCAGAGTCCTGATTTGGAGTTTGGAGTTTGGAGTTTGGAGTTTGGAGTTTGGAGTTGAGCGTTTGAAGTTTGGCCCGCCGCAGGCGCTTCCCATCTCGGGAAGACTGTTCCAACGCCAAACGCCAAATGAGAACCCCACCCGTACCGTCCTTCGCTGGCATTTCTCCGCCGCGTTGCATAATATCCGCGCCCAAATGACCCCGCGCGCCTCCCTCCCTCTCGTGGACGTCGAGACCTACGTGCCCGCCGCGATCACCGTCGTGCGGCGCTCGCACGGATGGCCCGGCCTTTTCCTCCAGGAGCGTCGCGGGCGTTCCGGCCACGTGAACTACGCGTCGGGCATCCGGCAGCACGTCTTCTATTATTTTTTGAAGCCGCTGCGCAGCGACGTGGTCGTGGATGGAAAGGTGCGCAAGGTCGTGTTTCGCGCAGGCGAGGGGCGCGTGACTCCGGCCGGGCGCCCCGTGTCGTTCCGGTGGACCGGCGAAGTGCAGATCCTCATGCTCGGCTTCGAGCCGTGGTTCTTCGAGCGCGTCGCCGCCGAACTCGGCGCAACCACTGCGCTGCACGGGGAGGCGAATGTCCGCAAGCTGCCCGCGGATCATCCCGCATGTGCGCTCATGCGTGCGCTCGCGGGCGAACTCGACGCTGCGCCCGGCGCACCGACGATCGCCGAGGGAATCTCGCGCGCCATCGCCGTGCATCTGCTGCGCGAATACCAGCAGTTCCCGGCGTGCAAGCCCGCCGATGTCGCGCCGCCCGTCGCCGTGCTCCGCGCGGTGGAACTCATGCGCCGCCGCATCGCCGAGCCGATTTCGCTCGACGAACTCGCGCACGCCGCCGGCCTCAGCCCGTTTCATTTCGCGCGGCAGTTCAAGACCGCGACCGGCCACCCACCGCACGACTACCACATCCGCCTGCGTGTGGACCGCGCGCAGGAACTCATTCGCACCGAGCGCGGCTGGACGATGGCCGCCGTCGCGCAGGATGCGGGCTTCGCCGACCAGAGTCACATGGCCCGCCATTTCAAACGCGTGCTCGGCGTCACGCCGCGGCAGTTTGCGGATGCGGGCGCGCCGGCGGGTTCCTCTTAATCCTAAGCCTAATCTTATTCTTAATCCCGTCCGGCGGACGGAACGGCGAAGCGGTGCGAAGCGGATTAAGATTAGGAGGCTCTTGCAAAACCCTCCGAAATCTCCACCCGCAGAACACGTCATCAGAGAGCGCTGCGATTTTTTGAATCCCTGCGGAGGGGTTTTGCAAGAGCCTCTTAGGATTAAGAATAAGAGGGGAAATGGACGCTTCGGGTGGAGCAAGGGCGTCCTCCACTCTGAGCAAGCACGTCCAATGCGTTTCCGCGCGGTGTGCGAGTCTCCGCGCATGTGGATCGTCCGTCTCGCACTGCGCAGGCCGTACACGTTCGTCGTGGCGGCGCTCGTGCTGCTGCTCATGACGCCCTTTGTACTCAAGCGCACGCCGACGGACATTTTTCCCTCGATCAATATCCCGGTCATCTCGGTCATCTGGCAGTATGCGGGGCTGAATGCGCGCGAGGTGGAGCAGCGCATCCTCTACGTTCACGAGCGTTCGCTCTCTGCCACGGTGAACGACATCGAGCACATTGAGTCGAACAGCTACAACGGCATCGGCATCATCAAGGTCTTCCTCCAGCCTGGCGCGAATGTGGATGGCGGCGTCGCGCAGATCACCGCGGTCGCGCAGACGGTGCTGCGCCTCATGCCGCCGGGCCAGCAGCCGCCGCTCGTCATCCGCTACAACGCGTCCACCGTCCCCATTCTCCAATACAGTCTCTCGAGCAAAAAACTGAGCGAGCAGGAGGTCGCGGATCTCGCGCTGAACCAGGTACGCATCGGTCTCGTGACCGTGCCCGGCGCGCAGATCCCGTGGCCGTACGGCGGGCGGATGCGCAACGTGATCGTGGACCTCGATCTCAATGCGCTGAAGGCGAAAAATCTGCGCCCGCAGGATGTCGTGGATGCGGTGAACGCGCAGAACCTCATCCTTCCCGCAGGCACGGCAAAAATCGGCGACACGGAATACAACATCGAGACGAACGGCAGCCCGCAGGTGATTGATGATCTGAACAACCTGCCGATCCGCGTCGTGAACGGCGCGACAATCATGATGCGCGACGTGGCGCAGGTGCATGACGGCTTCAATCCGCAGACGAATATCGTCCGCATGGACGGGCAGCGCGGCGCGTTGCTCACGATCATGAAGAGCGGATTTGCGTCCACGCTCGACGTCGTGCGCAAGGTGAAGGAGCAGCTCCCGCAAGTGCGCAAGACGGTGAATGCGGATCTCGACATCAAGGAGTTCGCCGACCAGTCGCTGTTCGTGCGTGCGGCGATTGATGGCGTCGCGAAGGAAGGCGTGATCGCCGCGGCGCTCACGGCGGCGATGATCCTGCTCTTCATCGGCTCGTGGCGCAGCACGGTGATCATCGCGCTCTCGATTCCGCTCAGCGTGGTAGCGTCGCTCATCGCGCTGAGCGCGCTCGGCGAGACGATTAATCTCATGACGCTCGGCGGTCTCGCGCTCGCGGTCGGCATCCTCGTGGATGATGCGACCGTGGAGATCGAAAACGTCCACCGGCAGATGGCGATGGGAAAGCCGCTCATCACCGCGATCCTCGACGGCGCACAGGAGATCGCGCTGCCTGCATTTGTGAGCACGCTGTGCATCTGCATCGTCTTTGTGCCGATGTTTTTTCTCACCGGCGTTGCGCGGTTTCTTTTCGTGCCGCTCGCCGAGGCGGTCGTCTTCGCGATGCTCGCGAGCTACGTGCTTTCGCGCACGCTCATCCCCACGCTCGTGATGTGGTTCTACCGCAATTCGCCGTACCACAGCCACGAGGTCGAGGATGCCGAGGACACCGCCCATGTACCGCCGCCGAAGGGTTGGAGTGCGCCGTTCGTCCGCATTCAGCGCGTGTTCGAGCGGGGCTTCGCGGCGTTCCGCAACGGCTACCGCGCGCTGCTCGCATCGGTCATGCAGCGTCGAGGAATTTTCGCGATCCTCTTTCTCGCGGGCTGCATCGCCTCGTTCATCCTCGTGCCGATGCTCGGACAGGACTTCTTTCCGAAAGTGGATGGCGGTCAGTTCCGGCTGCACATGCGCGGGCGCAGCGGCATGAGGATCGAGGAGACGACGCGGCTCGTCGAGCGCGTCGAGAATGTCATGCGCGAGATCATCCCGAAGGAAGAAATCGCCGGCGTGCTCGACAACATCGGCATCCCGTTTTCCGGCATCGCGCTGAGCTACAGCAACAGCGGCGTGATCGGCACCGGCGACGCAGACATCCTCGTCTCGCTCAGCGCGGGACATCGCCCGACCGACCAATACGTGCGCCGCCTTCGCGCGCGGCTGAACCGCGATTTTCCGGGCATCACGTTCTATTTTCTGCCCGCCGATATCGTCAGCCAGACGCTGAACCTCGGGCTGCCCGCGCCGTTCGACGTGCAAATCTACGGGCGCGATCAGTCGGCCAACCGCGCAGTCGCCGCGAGGCTCGCGGAAAAAATCCGACGCGTGCAGGGAACCGTGGACGTCCGGGTGCAGCAGCCCGCCGACCAGCCGCGGCTCACGCTGAACGTGGACCGCGGGAAGTCCGCGGAGATCGGATTGAGCGAGCGCGACGTCGCGAATTCCGTGCTGCTGAGCCTGAGCGGCAGCGGGCAGGTGCAGCCCGCGTACTGGCTGAACCGGCAGATGGGCATCCAGTATTCGATCAATGTCCGCGCACCCGAACACGCCATGGATTCGCTCGTCGCGCTCGAGACAATCCCGCTCGGCGGCGGACGCGCGGCTGAGGGTGTGGGGCAGATTCTTACGAATGTCGCGAGCATCGAGCGCGGCCAGGACCCGCCCATCATTTCGCACTACGATGTGATGCCGGTGATTGATGTCTTCGGCGGCGTGAGCGGGCGCGATCTCGGTGGCGTCGTGCGCGACATTGGGCCGCTGGTCGAGGAGGCGAAAAAGGATCTCCCGCGCGGCAGCTTTATCATCATGCGAGGCCAGGCCGAGACGATGCACAGCAGCTACGTCGGCCTCGGTGTCGGCCTCGTGATTGCGATCGTGCTCATCTACCTTTTGCTCGTGGTGAATTTCCAGAGCTGGCTCGATCCGCTCATCATCATCAGCGCGCTGCCCGGCGCGCTCGCGGGCGTCGTGTGGGCGCTATGGGTCACGCAGACCACGCTCAGTGTGCCTGCGCTGATGGGCATGATCATGAGCCTCGGCGTCGCGACCGCAAACTCCGTGCTCGTCGTGAGCTTTGCGCGGACGAATTTCCACGAAGGCGTGGATGCTGCGACTGCTGCGATGAACGCCGGCTCCACGCGCCTGCGCGCGGTGCTGATGACCGCGCTCGCGATGATCATCGGCATGTTGCCCATGAGCCTCGGCCTCGGCGAAGGCGCGGAGCAAAATGCGCCAGTTGGCCGCGCGGTCATCGGCGGCCTCCTGCTCGCGACGGTTGCCACATTGCTCTTCGTTCCGGTCGTGTTCGCGATTTTTCACCGCAACACAAAGCCGCGGCCGGAGGAGACGGAACTCGACGAGCCGTCCAAGCCCGAACTCGCGCTGCACTGACATTTTCCATGAAGACCCACGCCGATTACCTCGACGATTCCGTGCAGGCGCGCGAAGGTGCGGACGTGTCCGAGCAGCCGCAAATTCCCGATTCACCGCGTGGCGATTTCACGGCGTGGCGCAAACCCGCGCGGCCGCCGGGCTTTCGTCCGGGTAAACTTTTTTACGGTGGGCTGATCGTGGTGGTCGTTGCATTTGCGATCGGGTTTATCCCGCGGTGGCGTGAGCGCTCGACGGTGCGGAGGGAGACGCGCGAACTCGCGATGCTGACGGTGGATGTCATCGCGCCCGCGCCTGCGAAGGCCGCGCCGCAGATCACTTTCTCGGGCGAGGTGAAGGCGCTCACCGAGGCGGCGATCCATGCGCGCGCAAACGGCTACGTGCGCCGCTGGCTGGTGGACATCGGCGCACATGTCGAAAAGGATCAGCTCCTCGCCGAACTCGACACGCCCGAGGTCGTGCGCGATCTCGCGCAGGCGCGCGCCGAACTCGCGCAGGCCGAGGCAGCGCGCACGCTTGCGGCCACGACTGCAAAGCGGTGGAAGGACATGCTCGGTGTGCGGACCGTGAGCGCGCAGGAGGCGGAAGAAAAATTGGCCGACCTCGCGCTGAAGAAGGCGGGCGCGGATGCCGCAAGCGCGAAGGTGCAGCGCGCGCAGGAGATGCTCGGCTTTGCAAAAATCACCGCGCCATTTGCCGGGACGGTCACGATGCGCACGCTCGATGTGGGCCAGCTCGTGACGGCGGGTGCAGGGCGTGAGCTTTTCCGTGTTGCGCAGTCGGAGAAGCTGCGCGTCTTCGTGCGTGTCCCGCAAAATTACGCGCGTGCAATCGCGACTGGGCAGACCGCAGAGATCACGCTGGCGGAAAATGCGGGACGTGTGATCGAGGCGAAGATCGTGCGGACCGCGGAGACGCTCGACGCCGCATCGCGCACGCTGCTCACCGAACTGGAAGTGGACAACGCGAAGGGCGGGATGCTCGCAGGAAGCTACGTGCAGGTGCGCTTCAAGGATGCGAAGCCGGACGCCGTGCTCACGATTCCCTCGAACGCGCTGCTTTTCCGAGTCGAGGGCACGATGGTCGGCATTGTCGGTGCGGACAACCGTGTGCGGCTGAGGAAGGTCGGCCTGGGGCGTGATTTCGGATCGTCAGTCGAGGTGATCGAAGGCGTGACCGCTGTGGATTGCGTGATCGTGAACCCGCCGGATTCGCTTGTGGAGGGCGCGGAGGTTCGCGCGGTGCAGGCGGCGGACGCGGCGCGATAGGGGGCGGGGACGGGAACGCGCTGCGGTGATTTTCTGCGTTTGATTTTCCGCCGGTCGCGCCAGTATTTTCACGCGAATGGGATCACTGCTCACTGATGACGATGCGATGATGCAGCGCGCGGATCTGTGCGCGGAGTGCCGGGGGCACGCGATGATGCCGAAGCGCAGGCGGCCCGCGGCGTGGCTGGTGATGCGCGTGGCGAATGCGTTCTTCCGACTCGCGCGCAATCCGGTGGAGGCGATTGCGGATGATGAAGAGTGGCGCGCGTGGGAGGTGGATTGCTTCCGGCTGCTGCACGCGCCGGAGTTCACGGCGGTGTGCGCCCGGGATGGTCATCCGTCGGTCTCCGTGCTGCCCGGACGTGACCTGTCGCAGGATCTCGCGGCCGGCATGCTGCGGCCTGCGCATCTCGCGGCCGCGGGTGCGGAACTGCGCCGCGCGCACCGCCTGCATTCGAGGCATCACGGCGCGGCGTGGAGCCACGGCGATCCGCACACGGGAAATTTTTTGTTCGATGCCAAGACGGGTCGCGCACGGCTGGTGGATTTCGAAATGCGGCATCATCGCGAACTGTCGGAGGCGCGGCGTCATGCGGACGATCTGCTCGTGATGCTCCAGGATGTGTGCGGACGCTGCGCGCGCGACGAGTGGCTGCCGCTGGCGACGGCATTTCTCGAAGGCTACGGGCGGGGCGAGATCATCGCATCGCTCGCGGGACTGCTGCGTGTCCCGCGCGGAATCCCGCGCGTGTGGTGGGCGGTTCGGACGAGCTGGATGCGGCGTGCGGAGCTTGCGCGGCGGATGGACGCACTGCGCGCGGCGGTTCTGTAGCCGGGACTTTCCAGTCCCGGCGCTCCCAATCTTTGCGAATGCCGGGGCTGGAAAGCCCCGGCTACCGACGCCTTCACTTTCCGCGGCAGCCGAGGCAGTTCGTCGCGGTGATCCATTCCGCGACGGGGATGCCGCCGATGAGGTGCTGCTGCAAGATCCGCTCGAAGCGATCGGTCGTGATGCCGCCGTACCATGTGCCTTCGGGATAGACGACGAGCCACGGGCCCCCGGTGCAGATGCGGAAGCATTGGGCCTTGGTGCGCATCGCTGGAACGCCTGATTCCTTCACGCGCTTCTTGATGTGTTCCCAGACGATTTGCGCTTCGGCGGGCGCGCAGCAGTCCGGGCCCATGCAGAGGAAGATGTGCCGTTCCGCTGTGGCGATGGCGGCTTTTTTCAGGCCTGCATTCAGTGCTTCATCCATGCGCGGAACGTATCCGGCGCGGAGGAAGACGGAAGGATTTCGTAACGATTGATTTTTTCGCGGAGTCTGGATGCGCAACCATGAATGCCATGAAACTGATCGCCCTCCTCACACTCATCACCACGTTTTCCGTCGCACAGGAAATCCAGCAGATGTCCGCGGATCAGATCGCGAAGATCGCGCGCAGGGCGGTGGAGCAGATCGCTTCTCCGAGTGATGCGCCGTTTGCCGCGGATGCCGATGCGGGCAAGCCGGTGTCGGGTGCTGCGCAACTGTGGATGCGCAATGTGGTGCCGTCGGTGAACAATGCGGCACCGGATCCGGCGAAGCTGCGCACGCTGACTTTTCGCGACGGCGACAATGAGGCGAAGGTGGAGGTTTATTTCGTCGGAATCTCGAAGAACGACGGTGGCGCGCTGGAACTCAGCCTTTATGCGAAGGACAAGGAGCCGCTGGTGAAAGTCCCGCTCGTGAAGACGGACGCGGCGGCAAACGGGGTGCCGATCGCGCTCGATGGACACAAGGAGGGCGAAAACAGCGGCGTGCTCGTGGTGACGATTTTCGGCAGCTACAATGCGGACATCACGGTGACGAAGCCGCGGGAGTAGCGGCGACGCGGCGGATGCTCGGAGTGGGGGGCGATTCGTGCGCGGGTTCGGCGGACAGGATTGTCCGCGGTACGGGCCGCGCCGAACTTTGAAGAAAACCTTCCTGTCACTTGCCCGCAGGCTGCGGCGTGGATGGCGCTTTTTTCGGCGGCGGGGCGGGGGCTTTTTGCAGCACGCGATCCTTGAGGGCCTGTTCCTCGGGGAGGAGGCGGTAATTTTTCTCGGCCAACTGGAAGTATTCCTCCGCCTTTGCCCCACGTTTTGCGCCAGCGAGGAAGATTCCGTAGTAGATGGCGAGGGATGGCTCTCGGAGCTGTGCGGGCTGAAGCGTCTCCATAACTTCTTCTGCGGCGCGGGCGCGGCCGAGGAGGAAGAGCGAGAGGGCGTAGGTGGAGACGACGGTCGGGTTCGTCGGATTTTCCTTGTAGAGTGTCTCGGCGGCCAGATGCGGCGCGCCTTCTTCGGTGCGCTTGAGGAGCGAGAGGAAGATGTAGTTGTTGCGCGCGGTGACGCCCTTGGGATTGGCCTGGAGCATGAGGCGGGCGATGGTGCGCAGCTTGTCGGTGTCGCCGCGCTGGAGCGTCCTGTTCCACAGTGCCTGGAGCACCCACGTGGGGCTTTGAACGCTGAAGGTGGTGATTTTCCAAAGCGCTTCCTCGGCGCGGTCGTTCCAGCCCCACGAGATGGCGGAGCGCACGAGTGTCTCCATGCGTTCGAGCCGCGATTCGGCGGCGTTCAAGGCATTTTTCCACATGCTTGCGGCACCATTACGATCCTCGGAATTCTGTAGCGCCCACGCGAGGGTGGCGAGGCGGACGTAATCCATGCTGCCCCACTTTGCGGTCTTCAGGAGCTTCTGCAGGTTCGACCAGTCCCGCAGGACTGCGTAGGAATCGGCCACTGCGATGGAGAGCGGCGGGCGCATGATGTCTTCCTGCTTGAGCTTCGGAATCAGCGCGGGGACATCCTTGGCGAAGCCGTTCCGATTCATCCAGATCAGCAGTTCGTAGGCACTCTCCGGGCGGTCGGCGCTCTCGGCTTCGAGTCGCGCACGCCAGATTGGAAAATCAGGATCCTGGAGGATGTTGAGCGTGGCGAGGCGCAGGAGCTTGTCCGAAAAGAGCGCCTTCTGATCCTTCTGATCCTCGGCGAGCGCGATGGCGAGCTGGCGGGCGTGAGCGTGCTCGCCGTGGCGGATTGCGTCGGAGAGGAGTGCGCGCATCGCGGGGAGGCGTTCCTTGGAGCTGACGCTGAGCTGGCCCAGCAAGTCGAGGGCGTTGGTGCGTTCGCTGGCGGAGCCGAGCTTGAGGCGCAGCGCGGCCATGTTGAGCTTGAAGCCATCGTCGGCGGGGTTGAGCTTTGCGGCTTCCGCCCAGTGGTATTCGGCCTTGATGGAATCGCGCCGGTTGAGGGCGAGCAGAGCGGAGAGGTGGTGGAACGACGCGGTGTCGTGATCGGCGTAGGGGATCTGCTTGAGGATGCGGTCGGCGGACGGATAGTCGCCGGCACGGATGGCGGCAGCCGCCCAGCCGAGGGAATGTTCCAGGTCGTTCGGGACGAGTTGTGCGAACCGGGCGCGCCATTCGAGCGCTTGCGGAGAGTGCAGGGCCTCGCACGTTTTTGCCATCATCCGGATGGCCTCGGTATTGTCCCAATTGAAGACAAGGGTGTTCCTCGCATCAATCATCGCGTGCCGGTAATCGCCTTTCGCATAATAGGCGGTTGCCCGGGCAAAGTGCTTTTTCTCGCGCCAGCCATGATACGCCTTGCGTGCGGGAGGTGCGGCAAACCACAGGGCACCTCCGATCGCGGCGAGGATCAGTGCGTAACGCCACAGGCGCTTCGCCTTCGCGCGCTCTTTCGGCTTCTCCGTCGAGTGCCAGCCTTTGAATGTCTGATCCGCGATGTTGTCCACGAGGTTCATCCGCTTGCCGTGGCATTCTTCGCAGCAGTGATCGAGAGGCATGCCGCGGGCGTTCGGCTGGCACTCCTTCCCGCAGTCCGCGCACTTCTGGAGGTTGTTCGCGTCCGCGCGGGGCATCGGGACGGCCTCTTTGGGGATGAGGTGGAATTTGTCCGCAAGCCGCTCGATCAGCCGCGCGTGCCGCGTGCGGCAGGCGTCGCAGCATTCGACCTCGCCGGTTGCTTCGTGGCTGAGCTGGAAGCGAACCCTGCAGTCCGCACAGATCCGCCTACCGGATCTCAGGGCGCGTGCGGCAATGTGAAAGGGATCGGACATCGGAGCCTAGAGTAGAGCATCTTCCCTGCGAGGACGCAAACTTCCCCGGAAGAAACCCGCGGCCCCTTTCAAATTTGAGCCGATGCCGGGCCGGTTCAGGCCGTCGCGACGGAGCGGCGGCGGAACCGTGCAGCGGTGCCGAATGCCAGCAGGCCGAGGCCCGTGAGCATGCCGAACGAGGAAACTTCCGGGACAGCGATGACGCTCACGTCGTCGAGCAGGTTTCCGGCGGCATCATTTCCCGCGACGAATGACAGGCGCTGGTTATTCGCGGTTGCCAGAATATCCTTGGTGAACTGCGTCCAGCCCAGCGGAACCGTGAGTGCAGTGGGGCCGTAGATGTCCACGCCGCCAGTGATTCCTACGCCGGTCGTTGCGTTATTATCATCTGCGCCCCAGTTCACGCGGAGCGAGTTATTCGGGACTTCGCCGATCTGGTTCGAGATCCAGAAGCTGACGCGGTAGGTCTGGCCTGCGACAACGCCTGCGATGGCCTGCGAGATGTAGCCGTCGTAAGGCAAACCGTTTGGAAATACAACTGAGACATTCCCGGCATGAGGACCTCCGGGCGGCGGACTCGGAGAGGGGTCGAGATTCGAATCGGTGGCGTAATAGTTGCTCAGATTCGTCGCAAGTGCGTTCGGGCTGCTGGACGAGGGCCCCGTGTTCCAGCCTTGTATGAGCGGGGTCGGGTTTCCAAAGCCATCGAGGATGGGAACGCCGAAACCATCGAGCACAGCGCCAAGCATGTATGGCGCGTCGCCGCCGCCGACTGCGGTGCCGCCTACCGGCAGGACGGTTCCGACGCTGGCTTCGAATCCGCCGTTCACCACGAGGTTCGCGCGTGCGGAGGACGAAAGCAGCGGGCTCGCGAGCGAGATCGCGGCGATGACAAACGTGGAGAGAAGGGGACGTTTAGGCGTGGAGGTCATATAAAGGTGGCTTCGTTGCAAATTAAGCGCTTCCGGTGCCTCGCCGCAAGAACAATTTCAGCAGTTTTTTGTTGGGGTCTGGATCTCCCATCCTGCCGGGTTCCGGCGTGATGTTTTCCAGAACCAAAAAACAGAGATCGTAGCGGCCTGCAGTGGAAATTTATCACGTC
>Ga0194043_1000375_pt1 | contig 24506 bp, 22 predicted proteins | sample JunL4415m_MetaG_FD_161274 | JGI IMG/M metagenome (GOLD analysis project Ga0194043, IMG submission 161274) | Anoxic zone freshwater microbial communities from boreal shield lake in IISD Experimental Lakes Area, Ontario, Canada - Jun2016-L442-15m | ecosystem: Environmental > Aquatic > Freshwater >...
TCAATCCGCGCTACCCGCAGGCCGAGGCACGTGCGTACAACACAACCTTAGGAATACACACTCAGGCGTGGTCACCACTGGGTCAGGGAACGGGTCTGCTCGATCTTGCGATCATTGGAGAATTGGCTGACAAGTACGGCGTCACTCGAGGACAGCTGGTTCTCGCCTGGGACCTGTGTCAAGGCATGAGCACGATTCCGAAGAGTTCGAACCCCGGGCGACTCGTTGAAAACCTCGCAGCCACCAGCATCGTGATCGAACAGGTCGATATCGATGCGTTGTCAGCCATCGACGTACCAGAGCCGGACATCAAACACCCGAACTCGTTTGGGGTCTAAGCCAACGAGGTGGGCGGTAAGAGAGTTCCTAGGAATTGTTCTTCGCGCGGCGTGCCGTCATGGTTTCCCCGGCGACGGAGAAGTTGTCACTCGACACTTCATTCAAGATGACGCGCACGCTCTCGGGCGGACTACCGAGTGTGGTCGTCGCGGCTGCCGTGAGTGCGCCCATGAACGCTTGCTTCTCTTCTGACGACCGGCCTTCGATCATCGTGACCGAAATGATGGGCATGTGTCTCCTTAGTGACGATCTAGCGACAGGGGAGTTCGACGGTGCCGAGGCGGTCGAACCGAGCGACGACAGTGTCGCCGGGGGAAACAGCGACGGCTTCGGTGAGGGCTCCGGCCATGACGACCTGCCCGGCGCGCAAGCCCTGTCCGCGTTCGGCCATTCGACGAACCATCCACGCGACGGCGGACGCGGGATGTCCGAGTACGGCCGCCCCAGCGGCGGTTGCCAGAAGGACACCGTTCTTTTCGAACGTGCAGCCAATCAGGCGAAGGTCGATACCGCGCGGGTCGATTCCCTGACCGCCAAAAACGAATCCCGCGCAGGAGGAGTTGTCAGCGATCACATCAGGCCCGGTGAACTTGTAGCCGGCGAACCGAGAGTCGAGGATGTCGATCGCGGGGAAGACGAGAGCTGTGGCCGCGATGACGTGGGCCGCAAGTACATGTGGACCCTCAAGGTCGTGCGCCAAGAGGAAGGCCACTTCGGGCTCGCACCGCGGCTGAATGTAGTTCGAGCACACGAGCGTCTCACCGGTGTCGAGTTGCATGTCATTGGTGAGCCATCCGTAGAGCGGCTCGGTGACGTTCATCTGCTTCTGCTTGGCCGCACTGGTGAGGCCAAGCTTGGCGCCGATGATTGCAGCACCGCCGTCGACCCGGGCCTGAACCACGGCGTTTTGCACTTCATAGGCAGTCTCGACATCAAGGTCGGGATGGTCATCGGTGAGCGGCGTGGTTGCCTTGCGGTGAAATGCAGCGTCGATCAGGCGATGAGCGATGTCGTGCTTGTGAACCGTCATGCCTGGGTCTCTTCGGCTTCCGCGTGCTTGCGGGCGAGTTCGAGGGCGACATCGATGATCATGTCCTCTTGGCCACCCACAGCCTGACGGCGTCCGAGCTCAAGCAGAATCTCTGCCTGCGAGACGTTGTAGCGTTCCGCGGCACGCTCGGCGTGTAGCAAGAACGATCCGTAGACACCGGCGTAGCCAAGAATCAGACCGGCCCGGTCGATCACCTGCTGGCGAGGCATGAGCGGTCGCACCACTTCCTCGGCGAGGTCCATCAGCGCCAGTGGATCGACCCCTGTCTCGATGCCGTACTTGGTTGAGACGGCCGCCAGGATCTCGGTGGGGCAGTTGCCAGCACCTGCACCAAGACCGGCACTGGTGCCGTCGAGGTTACGTGCACCCTCTTGGTACGCCGCGATCGAGTTCGACACCGCCATCGCGAGGTTGTTGTGTGCGTGTACGCCAACAGGTACCTCAAGCGCTTCGACGAGAGCGTTGACGCGACGACGAACATCTTCAGTGATCATTGCTCCAGCGGAGTCGGCGATGTAGATCGTGTCGGCGCCGTACGACTGCATGAGCAGGGCCTGCTCGACGAGCCCCTCAGGTGAGTTCATGTGCGCCATCATCAGGAAGCCGATGGCTTCCATTCCAAGCGACTTCGCCACTTTGATGTGCTGTTCGGTGACGTCGGCCTCGGTGCAGTGCACCGCGATGCGCGCAACAGACACTCCCAGTTCATTGACTTCGCGCAAGTCGTCGGCAAGGCCGATTCCGGGAAGCAGGAGGCAGGCAATCTTCGCGTTGGTGGTGACTTCGCAGGCACGCGCGATGAGTTCCTTCTCGGGAACAGCGGAGAAGCCGTAGTTGAAGCTGGAGCCTCCGAGCCCATCGCCGTGTGCGATCTCAATGACCTGCACGCCGGCGGCATCGAGACCCTTCACGATGCGCACTACGTCTTCGGCGTAGTACTGGTGGCTGATCGCGTGCGAACCGTCGCGCAGCGTCGAGTCAATCAGTCTGTAGTCGGGTGTCGTCATGGCTACGCTCCTGCCTTCTGGTCGGCCCGGTGGTAGGCGATCGCCTCGCCGATTCGTTGCGCGGCGGCAGTCATGATGTCAAGGTTTCCGGCGTAGGGCGGTAGATAGTCGCCCGCTCCCTTGACTTCGAGCAGTACGACGGCGCGGTGCGGTACCACGCCGCCGGGCGTATTGAACGGACCTTCTTCAATGACGGGGGGATTCTTCAATCGGTACCCAGGTACGTACTGCTGCACGTCCTTCTCCATCGCGAAGACCGACTCGATGACGGCGTCGTGATCGCTGCCTTCTGGAAGAGCGGCGAATACCGTGTTGCGCATCATGATGGGCGGTTCAGCGGGATTCAAGATGATGATCGCCTTGCTCGTCTCGGCTCCACCGATTTCGCGCAGCGCCATCGAGGTGGTCTTGGTGAATTCGTCGATGTTCTGCCGCGTACCTGGGCCGGCCGACTTTGACGCCACCGTCGACACCATTTCTGCGTAGGGCAGGCGGTCAATTGCGCGATTGATTGCGAAGACCATGGGGGTGGTTGCCTGACCGCCGCACGTGACCATGTTGATGTTGGGAGAGTCAAGGTGCTCGGTGAGGTTGACGGCCGCGATGACGCGCGGTCCTCGTGCTGCCGGGGTGAGGTCGACCGCGACGATGTTGGCTTCTTCGTACTCTTTGTAATGGCGGGCATGCACGTAGGCACTCGTCGCGTCGAACATCATGTCGATGTCGTCGGCGTGATCGAGAATCCACTGCGGGCCCTCGTGCGGACCGTCGATTCCGAGTGACTTCGCACGGGCCAGCCCGTCGCTATCAGGATCGATGCCGACGAGTGCGACGAGTTCAAGGGGAGTGGCCCCCGAACCGGACGCATCTGTTCCCTTCAAGAGTTTGATCATCAAATCCGTGCCGATGTTTCCGGACCCCAGAATTACGCAGCGCATTTCTCCTCCTCCTACTCACTGGCCATGCGGATGGTGATGGGGCCGAGCCGGTCGAAATCGGCTCGGAAGACATCGCCCGGTGCTACCGGGACCATCGCGTGCAGAGCTCCGGTCATGATGACGCTACCGGCTGGCAACGTGATGCCCATGGGAGCCAGCGTGTTGGCCAACCACGCCACGGCCGCCAAGGGATCTCCGAGTGCAGCGGCTCCCGCGCCGCTTGCGATGACTTCCCCATTCTTGCTGAACACCATGCCGACCAGGCGCGGATCGAAGTCGTCTATCGGAACAACGAGGCTTGAGAGGGCGATCGCACCATTGCTGGCAAGGTCGGCGACGGTGTCGGCCAACTTGATCTTCCAGTCCTTGATGCGCGAGTCGACGATTTCCAGTGAGGCGACCAGACCTCGCGTCGCGGAATACGCATCGGCGGGAGTGCAATGGGGGCCGGAGAGATCGCGGTCGAGGATGACGGCGATCTCGGCCTCTATCCGCGGTGCGATGAAGCGATCGACTGGAAGTTCGGCGCCGTCGCGGTACACCGTGGATGCAAAGACTGGCCCGAAGTCGGGGGAGTCAACCCCAAGAAGCTGTTGCATCGGAGCGCTCGTGAGCCCGAGTTTGTAGCCGCAGATCGTCTCACCGTCGGCCAGTAAGCGGCTCACGAGGTGCTGCTGAATCGCGTAGCCGTCTTCCATACCTAGCTCGGGAAGATCGTCAGTGAATGCGGGAATGGGGATGCCGGTGCGACGCGCGTCATAGAGCGCATCTGCGAACATCTGCGCCTGCTCTGACGACAGAGACACGCTCATGAATGGTCCTCGGTATTCGTCGTGGATGTCGAGCTCGAATGCGTTCGGCATGCTCAAACTACGGCTATCGCGAGTATTCAACAGTGTGTGTTCCGCATGAGGGAACCCTGGTGGTGCACTAGCGGCCAGACTCACAGTCGTGGCAAGGGCACGATGGGCTATCGCGGGCATGAGGCATGCTGGGAACATGACCGAGGCTCAGTGGGATCAGCGCTATTCCGAGTTCGAACAGATGTGGAGCGGTGCGCCCAACGGCGCGCTCGTCGCCGAGGTCGCCGGATTGACTCCGGGGAGAGTTCTCGATGTGGGGTGTGGTGAGGGAGCCGACGCCATCTGGCTTGCCGCCAACGGCTGGAGTGTGACCGCCGTCGAGGTGTCGGGCATTGCACTCGCGCGGGCGGCACAGCATGCGGCTGATGCGAATGTGGCTGTTCACTGGGTGCACGCGGGTCTCGTGGAAGCGGCGTTACCGCCGGCATCCTTTGACCTCGTGTCGGCCCAGTACCCGGCGCTTCTTCAAACCCCCGACGCCGCGGCTGAGCGTGCCTTACTCGATGCCGTGGCACTAGGCGGAGTGCTGCTTCTGGTTCACCATGCCGGGATGGAAGAGCACCGCCACGAAGGCAGCTCCTTCAACAATGCCGAATTCGTCTGGCCCCGAATGGTCGCGGCGTTGCTGGACGATGAATGGGTCATTGAAGTCGATGAGGTGCGCCCTCGAGCGGTTCCTGAAGGTGGTGCGGGCGCACATCACGCCGACGATGTCATCCTGCGCGCGCGTCGTCGCCCCTAATGCGTTGCGAGGAAAATCTGCCAGGTTTGCTGTCTAGTAACGCATCACAGGGCCTGAGATCACCACGGCGGCAGATTTGTTGCGCACGTCAACAGTTGAGTTGCTCGCTCTGACGCCACTCAGTTGGTAGTAGAAATAGTGATAGCGATGCTGCCTGACGCGGCGATGAGCGGCGTCGCTGGGTCGTATGGCCCCACAACAAGCGGCTTTTCGGGAACGACCACCATCAGGTCGCCACTCTGCTGTAAGTACACGTAACTCGACGCGGCGCCATCAGATCCAACAGCGGTTCCAGCGGCGATGACTCGCGCTTTGCCGTTGCTGGTCTTGATGATGGCCAGTTGCTTACCCGCCAATGACTTGTCGGTCTTCGTCACTACTCCGATGCGCTGAGTGGGAGTTGCGACTGTTGACGTGACGCCGAGAACGATGGGCAGGAGAGCGCTCGTCGGCGACGGTGCCACGGTGGTCGGAGAGGTGGTGCTCGTAGGCGAAGGAACAGCGGTGGGTGACACGGTGGTGGGTGATTCAGTGGCCGTCGGCGTCGGTGTCGGTGTCGACGGCTCTGACGTGGGTGAGTCACTCGCTGACGGTGCGTCGCTTTGCGTCGGAGAGACGGGAGTTGCACTGTCGCTGGCAACCGCGGACGTCGCGCCGGCTGAACTTCCGCCGGACGAGCATCCCGCCAGACCGGCGCTTGCGGCCGTGGCAACCACAAAAGTCAGTGCGATGACGCGACGACGTGCGCGAGAGTTCATCTCTTCACTGTACGCGTGGATTCGGTGCAGGCTTTGACTGTCCGAGCCGTGTCATGTGGGTGACAGACAGGTGCCCACGAATGGAGCAGTCTCTCGGTGAGCTCACTACCCGCAGGTTCTTGATCTGTCAGCGAAAAACTGAGCTCACGCGACCACTTCGATATCGCTGTAGGTGTCGCGAAGATGGAACTTCTGCACCTTGCCAGATGCGGTACGAGGAAGGTCGGTCACGATGCGTACGTACTTCGGCACCTTGAATCCGGCCAGTCGTGACCGAGCGTAGGCGCGGAACTCATCTTCGGTGAGTTCATGGCCGGGTTTGACCACCACCACGGCACATACGGCTTCTTCGAATCGCTGGTCAGGAACTCCGATCACCGCGATATCGGAAACCGCCGGGTGATCGCTCAACACCATCTCAATCTCAGCGGGGTACACGTTTTCGCCGCCGGTTCGGATCATGTCTTTCTTGCGACCAGTGATCTGCACGCGGCCGCGCGGTGTAATGCGTCCGAGGTCACCTGTGCGGCACCAGCCATCCACGAAGGTGGCGGCGGTCTCGTCGGGCCGCTCCCAGTAGCCGATCGACACCGAAGGGCTTCGCACCCACACCTCACCTATCTGGCCAGGAGGTAGCGGCGTTCCGATGTCGTCGATACAACAGCGGATCTCCGTGAGCGCAAGCGCCCGACCCGTTGATTCAGGCTCTTCGACGGCGTCGAGCGGCTCGCTGACTGTCGAGATTGCACCGCCTTCGGTGAGCCCGTACGTCTGGATGAGGTCGACATCGGGAAGGAGCCGCCGCAACTCCCGCACGGTCGATGGCGCAATTGCCGAGCCACCTGTGACGAGCAAACGAAGCGGCGCGAGTGTGTCGCTTATGCTGTCGCCGAGGGTGACCAGTTCATTGATCATGAACGGGTACAACAACGCACGTGTTGCAGAGCGTGCGCCCATCACCCGCGCACACCGCTCAACAGAGAAGCCTGTGCTCTGCATGAACACTGCGGTTCCACGGCGTAGCAGGGTCGGAAGCAGGAGGTTTTCGAAAGCGCCGACGTGGTAGAACGGCCCGGATGTGAGAGACACGGTGTCGGGTGTGAATCCCCACTCCATCACCTGCATCGCTGCATACGACAAGGCATTTCCGTGTGACCACACCGCGCCCTTGGGCCGACCAGTCGTTCCTGAGGTGTACATGATTGCGGCCGGTGTGTCGTCAGGCCAGGGGGCTGTTCGGAATTCCATCGGCTCGGCACCGATGAGTTCGTCGCGATCGTGCGCGCTGCGTTCCGTTCCAGGAATGGCGAACTCAGTCTCGGCGCTGAAGACCGCGACGTGCGGTTGATGGCCGAGAAATGTGAGCCGGTCAGCAAACTCAGCATTCGCAATCACGACGGTCGAACCGGAGTCGGTGATCGCGTACTGCAACTCCTCGGCGGAGAGTCGCCAGTTGAGTTTGACCGCGATCGCACCGAGTGCCGTGATCGCGAAGTACAACCGCCAATAGTCGATGCTGTTGTACAAAAGGAGTGCGACGCGGTCACCGGCCTTCACCCCATGCGCAGCCAGACCCGACATTCGCTCCTGAACGTCAACGCGCAACTGCCCGTAGGTGACCTCGTCGCGATCTTCAAAGGCGATCGCGATCTTGTCAGCGCATGGACTGGCGAGTGGATCGCCAATGGTGCGAATGATGTGGGTGAGATCCATCTGCTATTCCTGTGACGCGCGCCACTTGGCGATGGCAATGGCCACCAAGTTGGTGGTCTCGTCGGTGCCCTCAACGCCTTGGGCTGTTGGATCGGTGTGAGCCCACTCGCTCATGAGGTGCTGTGAATTCGCGAGTTGGATCGACGCGTCGAAGCCTTGCATGTCCTCGATGCCAACCAGTGTGGTCTTGATTGCTCGCAGAAACTGAGGGGGAACCTCGGCGATTTCGTCGGCGATCTCAATCGCAGTCGACGTCACATCATCGTCGGGACCGCAGACGGTGGTCACCATGCCCAGACGTAATGCCTCGTCGGCCCCGATCACCCGATTGCGAAACAGTGCCTCACGCGCTGCCGCGGTACCGATAATCCACGGCAGAGCGAAGAACTCCGACAGATGCGGCAAGATCGCAGTCGTCGGTGCACACACGCGAAGGTCCATGGCGGCCGCGAGTGACCAACCACCCCACAGACAGTTGCCGCTGATAGCTGCAATCGTGGGCTTGGGAATGCGCCGCCAGCGCATGAGTGGTTCGGTCCAGTGTGTCCATGCCCAGTCCTCACGACCGGCTAGATCACCGGGCATCGCTGGGGTGGTGACGTCGTCCTTTTCTTGGGTCGTGCGCAGGTCATGTCCGGACGAGAAGTCGGCCCCGGTGGATCCGAGCACGATGACGCGCACGGTTGGGTCGGCTGCAGCATCGGTGAATGCGTGATCGAGTTCGCGCAGTAGGGCCCGTGATTGAGCGTTGCGATAGCGCACGCGGTCAAGTCGAATCAGCGACACTTGCTGTGCTGATCCGACTCGGCTGACGTCGATATTGTCGTACTGCATCGGACCTCCGAGTTTGCGGCGGCGGCCTAAATCATGTGCATGCCACCATTGATCTGAATCGTCTCACCGTTGACAAAACTAGCTGCCGGACTACACAGGAACACCACAACCGAAGCGACTTCGTCTGACGTACCGAAACGGGCGAGCGGAGTCTGTGCGAGGAGTGCGTCACCCTTTTGCGCTCGAAGTTCAATGGTCATCGGAGTGTCGATGATGCCGGGGGAGACCGCATTGACGCGCGTACGGCTGCCGAGTTCCCAGGTCAATCCTCGGGTGAATGCGAGCAAAGCACCCTTGGTCGCGGCGTAGTGTCCGTGGCGGTTACTTCCACGGTGTCCGGCCACTGACGCCAGATTGACGATGGCGCTGTTCTCGGCCAAGTGGGGGATGGCTGCGCGCGTGATGTAGAAGACGCCGTCGAGGTTGACTGAAATGGCGCGATGCCACTGGTCGTTGGTCATTTCAGCGATGCTTTGCTCGGGGTAGATGCCGGCAGCAGGCACTAAGAAGTCAATGGCACCAAAGCGTGACACGGCCAGTGCGATGAGCGCGTCGTTGCTTTCCGAGGATGCGGCGTCGTGTTCGAACAGCACGACCTTGCTCTGATCAAAGTCAGCCCACCGCTCAGTCAGCGAGGGAAGCGAGACATCGGCGAGCACCAGATTGGCGCCCGCTCTGGCAAACTGTGAGGCAATCGCACCGCCGATGGCGCCAGCGGCTCCGGTGAGTACGAGTGTCTTGCCTGAGAAGTCAGTCATGAGGGCCCCAAAAAGTGGTCAATGGATCCAAAGAATACTTCTCTGATCGTTGCCGATTGAGCATCTGGGGTCAAGACGTCCAGATACATGGGTTTCAGGTAACGATTACGTAACTGGACTGCCGGCGATGGATCCATCGCGAGTAGATTCGGGCCGATGGGTCAACCGCTGGGACGATGAAGGGAATGCCATGGCTGACAAAGTAGTGCCGCACCTAAGTGAGCTGCTTGCAAACGCCCCCTCGAACTGGGGCAAGTGGGGCCCCGACGATGAGGTCGGGTCGCTGAACTACCTCGATAGCGGTGAAGTGCTGCGTGGTGTGAGTTCGGTGAAGTCTGGAAAGACCTTTACTCTGCAGGTCCCGATGGGCCACCCCGATGGCGACCCCGTGTGGCCCGGCCGTACCGGCGCCGTGCGTTACAACGTGATGGACAAGGGCCATTACCTCGGTGGCAAGGGCGTGAACTTCGCCGGTGGCCTTGAGTACGCCGACGACGTCATGATCATGTACTTGCAGGGTTCAAGTCAGTACGACGCCCTTGGCCACACGTGGTTCGGCGACAAGATCTACAACGGCTACGACGCTGCCACGACGACCGGTGGTCTCGACAAGGCCAGTGTGTTCCCACTTGCCGAACGCGGCATCGTGGGTCGCGGAATCATGCTGGACATGGCGCGCTACCGCGGCAAGGACGTTCTCGGCAAGGGCGAGACGTTTGACCACAACGACCTGATGGCCGCTGCTAAGGCACAGGGCACTGAGATTCAGAAGCGCGACGTGTTGTTGGTTCGTACCGGCTGGATCGGTGCCTTCTACTCCACGCCTCACGAGGAGTTCTACGCGGACTTCGTTGAGCCCGGACTGACCTACTCGCCCGAACTTGTTCAGTGGTTCGCCGATATGGAGATTCCGAACCTGGTCACCGACACCATTGCCAACGAGGTCACTACTGACCCCGTGAGTGGTGTGGTGCTTCCGTTGCACGCCGCGCTGATGAGCCGTCTGGGTGTCACGTTCACCGAGATCATCGCGCTTGACGAGTTGGCCGCCGACTGTGCAGAGGACAAGCAGTACACGTTCCTCTACACCGCCGCACCGCTCAAGGTTGTTCGTGGCACAGGCGCCCCGGTCAACCCGATCGTCATCAAGTAAGCCAGAGCAAGCAACCTAGGAGGCTGACTGACCGTGAAAGTCTCAGCGATCACTGGAGGCGCGTCGGGTATCGGCTTCGCCTTCGCACAGGAATTTGTGTCGCAAGGTGGCCGAGTTGTGCTTCTCGACCTCAACGCTGAGGCTCTGGATCGGGCTGTCGAATCACTCGGCGGACCGGGGGTTGCTCGAGGTGTCGTTACTGACGTCACGAGCAACCCCTCGGTCGTCGACGCGTATGAGTCGATTGCGGCGAATGAGGGACGACTGGATGTGGGGGTGAACTGTGCCGGCATCGCACGTCCTGCACCGTCTGCTGAACTGCAGGACGATGACTGGGTCTCACTCGTTGACATCCACCTCAGCGGAACGATGCGGGCTTGTCGCGCTTCGTACCCACTGCTGAAGGCGTCGGGCAAGGGCGCGATCGTCAATATCTCGTCGGTGGCATCGCGCGTCGGTATGCCCAAGCGAGCCAGTTACTGCGCATCGAAGGCCGGTATCGACGGACTCACACGGGTACTTGCTGTCGAATGGGCGACTGACGGCATTCGCGTGAACTCTGTGGCTCCTGGGTACGTTCTCACCGAGATGACTTCGGTCAACATTGAAAAGGGATTCGTCAATCCCGATCCGATTATTGCGCGCACTCCGATGGGTCGGTTCGCGCAGCCGAGCGAAATCGCATCAGTCATCAGTTTCCTCGCATCTGATGCGGCGTCTTACGTCACGGGGCACTCACTCACCACCGACGGTGGCATGACCATCGACGGTAATTGGTACTGATTACAAGAAAGGATCCATCGTGTTTGATCCCGATGCTTTGCCTGAATTCCTCAAGGGAATGTACCCACGTCAAATCGGCATGCTCGTCCCCGACCTCGCGCTGGGTATCAAGCAATGGACTGCGCTGACCGGCCGAGATGACTGGCGCGTCTATACCTACTCACCGGACTGGGTTCCCGAACTGAAGTACCGCGGCGAGCCAGGTAACTTCTCAATGCGCCTGGCGCTGTTGGGATCCGAACCTCAGGTTGAACTCATCCAGCCACTGACGGGGCCGAGTCTGTATCACGAATGGATTGAGGAGCACGGCTACGGCCTGCACCACTTGGGCTTTTGGACCGAGTCCATTGACCTCGTGCACGAACAGTGCGCAGCGGCAGGAATCGACATCGTGTTCGAAGGTCGTGGGTACGGAGTTGACGGTGATGGCGGGTTCGCTTACCTCGATACCCTGGACACTCTAGGCATCATTGTGGAAGCCATCGAGGTTCCCAAGCAGCGTCGGCCGAGTGAGCCCATTCCGACGTAGGGTCGTCGCCGCGGAAGAGAAGCAGAGTGCGCTCTACCCAGGGTGAGCGCGCGCGGGGTACCCTCCAGATCGGGGCCGACTGAGTCTCGCGAGAGGCCGTGCACCTCGGTGTGCGGTTGGGAATGACCGACCGGGAGCCGTGAATGAGCGCAGAGCAGAGCAATCTTGAGCCGTCGTCGGTGGCGAGCCAACGTATTGCCGCGCACATGCGCGGGGTGATTCTTTCGGGCGAACTTCCCCCGGGTGCGCGCATTCGCCAAGAAGACATCGCTTCTCAATTGGGATCAAGTCGCCTACCTGTACGTGAAGCGTTGCGCATCCTTGAGGCTGAGGGTCTGGTGACTCTCAAGGCCAACAGTGGTGCGTGGGTGTCGAAGGTTGATCTGCGCGAAGGTAAGGCGATTTATCTTTTGCGCGAGCGGGTTGAGCCCTTGGTACTGGCCGAGAGCATTCCGTATCTCACAGCGGCCGATCATGCGGAGCTCGACCGAATTCAGACCGAGATCGAGCATGTGCGCGACGTCGAGACCTTCTTGATTCTCGATCGCGAGTTACATCGACTGACCTACAGCGCCTGCCCGGTGGCGGTCCTTCAGTCAATGGCAGATCGATTCTGGAACATGACGCAGCACTACCGACGTGCCTTCTCAACGGTCACGGGAGGCCAACGGCAATGGGTCGTCAATGCCGAGCACCGACTTTTGATCGATGCCATCAAGCGACGTGACATCGAGGCGGCCGAGCGGCTGATCGCCGGGCACATTCAACGAACCTGTCGCGAACTTGAACAGCATCCGGAGATCTTTGCGCCAATCTCCGACGATGTGACGACGATCCCGATCGAGACAATCCTGACCCTCACGTGGGAGGACTTCCCCGAGGGTGATCCCGCTGGGTTTTAGGCGTGTTACGACGCCAGCAGAATGGGATGTTCGATTGCCTTGCCGAATGCTTGCATCCACGCAGCGGCGATGACACCGTCGACGGGACGGTGGTCGACAGACAGTACGAACCGCATCACTGACGCAATCTCAACGGCTTGTCCGTTGACGACAGGCTCTCGGGTGACGGCCCCTACCGCGAGGATGGCGGCCTGCGGCGGATTGATGATGGCAGCGAATTCCTCAACGCCGAACATGCCGAGGTTAGTAATCGTGATCGAGCCACCGCTCATTTCGTCGGGAAGCAGGTGACCTGACTTTGCGCGAGCAGCGAACTCCTGCACTGCCGCCGCGATCTGAGTGAGGCCGAGACTCTCGACCGACCGCAGCACGGGAGTGACGAGTCCGCCATCGATTGCGATGGCAACGGACATGTCGACAGAGGCGAATTGTCGGATCGCGTCGTCGCCCCAGACCACATTCATCTCGGGCACTTGCTGATGAGCCCATGCCATGGCCTTGATGACGAAGTCGTTGATCGACACCTTGACGCCGCTGTGCTCATTAAGTTCAGCGCGAGCAGCGAGCAACGCGTCGACCCGGCAACTGCTGTGCAGGTAGAAGTGCGGAATTGTCTGTTTGCTTGATTGAAGGCGGGTCGCGATGATGCGCCGCATTCGAGTGTGAGGAATGTCGACGAAGGATGCTGCAGCCGTCGTGGTGGCCACCGCGCTGGCGACAGATGCCGTCGGCGGTGCGGCAATGGCAGCCTCAACGTCGCGGCGCACGATGCGACCGCCAGGTCCGGTTCCGTTCAGCGATTCAACGCTGAGACCCGCGGCCTTTGCCAGCCTTCGGGCGATTGGGCTCGCGAACACACGGGCACTGTGGGCTGCGGGCACAACCTCATGTGCAACCGCAGCCGCAACCGCAAGGGGTGCAGGCGGTGCAGGGGGTGTAGGCGGTGCAGGGGGTGTAGGCGCACTGGCCTCGGGTGCTGCTCCTGACGTCACACCTAATTCGACGAGCGCGGCCTCGATATCGCTGACCGTTTCACCCACTTCGGCCAGCAATGCGATGGGGTCACCGACTTCAACGTTGGTGCCGGCAGCAACAAGGGTGCGCACGAGTACACCATCGGCGTCGGCCTCGACATCGGCGGCAGCTTTCTCGGTTTCGACCACGGCGATTGCTTGACCCGCGGTGAACGAGCCACCAGATTCAACGAGCCAACTCGATAACAACGTGTCGCTTTCGTTCGCCGCAACGGCGGGCATGCGCAGCAATGTGGGCACGGCAGTAACTCCTTGTCGGCGTCGAGGGTTAGGACGGAAGAATTTCGCGGATCTTCTTCGCGACTTCCTCGGACTTGGCAAAGGAGGCACGCTCAAGCACCTTGCTGATGCTCGGCGATGCCTCTCCGCCGGTGACTCGCTGAATCGGCTGGTCGAGCCAGTCGAAGTAGCGGCGCTGGATTTCGTCGGCGAGCCACGCGCCGTAACCGGTACTGCGCGCACCCTGCTCAACGATGAGCACGTTGTTGGTCTTGCGAATACTCTCGCCGATGGTGTCCCAGTCGACACTGGCACGATCGAGCCAGCGCAGATCAATGACCTCGGCATCAACGCTGCCCACTGCCTCAACAGCGTCGAGGGACTCTTGCACCATCGACAGGTACGTCAAGATCGTCAGGTCAGAACCAGCGCGTCGAACGGCAGCCTTGCCAATCGGAATCAAGTAGTCGAGGTCATCGACCGGCGCGGTACCAACTGAGTTGTAGAGGTCAACGTGTTCGACGACGAGTACGGGATCGTTACACAGCAGTGCGCTGTTCATCATGCCGACGTAGTCGAAGGGGTTTGACGGGGCAGCGATGCGCCATCCCGCTGACGTTGCGTAGATGCCCACTGGGTCCATGGAGTGCTGCGATCCGTAGCCGGTTCCCATGGCGACCTTGCCGCGCAAGACGAACGGAACGTGTCCCTTGCCGCCGAACATGTGCCGAGCCTTCGCGATCTGGTTGAAAATCTGGTCAGCCGCGACCCACATGAAGTCGGAGTACATGAGTTCGACAATGGGGCGGAAACGGCCGTCAATGGCGATACCGCCGCCGAGGCCGACGAAGGCGTTCTCGCTGATGGGCGTACCAAGAACGCGGTCGGGATATTCGGCCAGAAGCCCTTTGGTAGCGCCGTTGGTGCCGCCGTTGAGTCGGTGAATGTCCTCACCCATGATGACGACGCGGTCATCGGTCGACATACGACGAGCAAATGTGTCGGCAATGACCTCAACGAACTTGCGCTCGTCAAGGGCGCCACTGAAGGTTTCGAGTTCCTCGTAGCGCGCACCAGCGAATTCCGACAGATCACCGCGCACACCGACATCAACGAAGCCAGGGTCGGGCCACTCAGACGGACGGATACGTCGCTGACCCGGCTTGCCCTCAGGATCGTCTTCGAGCAGAACGTCACCGATCGAGGCCATCAATGCCTCGGCGTTAGCGATACTCGCGGTGATCTCGTCCTTGGTGAGGATGCCGCGTCGCACGATGTGCTCGCTGAGTTGCAGAAGCGAGTCGCGCTCGCGCCACTGGGCTTCTTCTTCTTTCGTGCGGTAGCCAAAGGCACTTCCGGGGAAAGGACCGTTTTGGTGGAAGTAGCGGTAGACCTCAGCTTCGATGATCGTGGGGCCGTTGCCGGCGCGCATGTGTGCGAGCGCCTCTTGGGTTGCCAGATGCACTGCGAGGGGGTTCATTCCGTCGACCTGCCAACTTGGAATGTTGAAGCCAAGCCCACGTGCCGACAAGCGCGGCTCGTGCGTGGCTTCATCGACAGTGGTTGACACTGCGTACCGGTTGTTCTCAATGAAGAAGCACAACGGAACCTGCCACGCAGCAGCGAGATTCATGGTTTCAAGTACGGATCCGATGTTGGTCGCACCGTCGCCGAAGTACGTGATGGAGACATTGTCGGTGCCCGCATGCTTGTCGGCCCACGCAAAGCCCGCGGCCTGAGGTACGCCGCCTCCGACGATGGCGTTGGTACCCATCGCGCCTGCTTCCGCCCACTGCAGGTGCATCGAACCGCCCCGACCTTGGCAGTAGCCGCGAGCCAAGCCGCAAATCTCGGCGAGACTGCGGGTGAGCACCTCAACGATCTCCGGTGACGCATCTGCGGTGGGGTCGATGCCATCGGGAGCCACGTATGCCAGCGCCTTCGCGAGGAACTGGTGGTGTCCGCGGTGCGAACCATTGACCTGATCGCCGGGGCGAAGAGTGATGATCGAACCGACCGCGCCGCCCTCCTGCCCGACGCTCGAGTGGGCTGGTCCGTGCACCAAACCCGCCCCTGCAAGCGTGAGCACGTACTCCTCGAATACCCGAATCAACACGAGTTGGCCCAGCATCGCCGTGAGAAGGGCCGGGTCGGCGGCGTCCCAGTCGGAGTCAGTGGTGCTCAAGTGGATCCACTGTGAGGCGGGGCTAAGGGGCTCGTGGTGGGTCATGGGGACCTCCGAAGGGCGTAAAGGGGGGTTTTCGGTGTGCTTCCTTATGGCAAGAGTAAGGCTGAATGGATCCAACGAGGTAATCCCGTTATCCAATTGATACAGACATTTACCCGTATAAGGCTTGCCCGTGAGCCTCTCAGTGGCCCATTCTTCGGATGCAGGGCAGTTACGTGGATCCAAAAACTAGGTCATTGGATCCAGCCGACCTGTTCGCTTAAGACAGTGGCGGCAACAAAGGGGGCCCGGGCATCAGTCCGGGGCATTAGGCATTTCGGCGCTGCACATTGCTGCGGCCTACGAGGATAGGAGCCCTCCCAGTGACACTGGCGTTTTCGGATCCTGCATGGTGGACATCCTTTGTCCACGAAGTCAATGCTGACGAGCGATTCTTTGAGGCGGCCGCATTTGTCAGTGCGCGCATCGGAATCAAGGCCGACAGCGGCACGTGGACCATCGATATTCGTGATGGCAAGGTCATCTCAACCAAGGAGGGCCTTGCCCTTACTGGCGACGACATCGTGCTGATCGCTCCTGATCGTGAATGGGAGCGAGTGGTGGACGGCCAGGTTGACTGGTTTGAAACAACATCGCCCGGCCTAGGCGAGATGACCTTTGAGGGCAATGCAGTGATGGCGCTGCGCAACATCAAGGTGATGTGGCGGCTGCTCGCTGCGATGGCGAAGGCGGGCAAGCCTCCGGTGGCTCCCGGCCCCTACAGCCCTGACCCCGTGTGGAGTGGTCGCGAGATTCTCGGCAAGTACGTTGACGTCGACGGCTTGCGCGTGCACTACGAAGAAGCTGGCGAAGGTCAGCCCATCGTCTGTATTCACGCCGCGTGCCAAGACACGTTGATGTACCGCCACGTTCTCGACGGTCTGTCTGACTCCTACCGCGTTATCTCGATCGATGCGCCAGGGCACGGCAAGACTCTTGAGCCGGCCGGCGGTCCGTTCGACCACTTGAGCAAGCACGCTGAGTTCAATGAGAAGTTCATGTCCGCGCTTGGCTTGGAAAAGCCGATCATCATCGGGTGCTCGATGGGTGGGAACCAGGTTCTCGAACTCGGTGCACGCCGCCCCGACTTCTATGCCGGAATCGTCTCGTGTGAGGGCGCCGACTACACGCCCACCGTGAGCCCCTTCTTCTTGGAAATGCTCCTGCTCAACGCGCCCCAGATCCTTGAGTGCTGGTCACAGTCACTCACCGGTCAGCGCACCCCGCCCGACCGCGCACGCGAAGTCGTCTGGCAGATCATCCGCGTGGCACCCGAGTACGCACGTGGTGACCTCGTCGGATACGCCGGATTCGACAAGCGCGATGTCGTCGGGAACATCAAGAGCCCCGTCCTGCTGCTTCGCGGCGACGCTGACTGGCTAGTCCCCCAGGCAATGGTGGAAGAAACCAGCAGCCGAATCCCTGGCAGCAAGATCGAGGTCCTCAGCGGAACCGGTCACTATCCGATGATCGAAAACCCTGTGGAGTTCAATCAGGCCATTCGGTCGTTCGCGGAGTCAATTGCGTGAGAAAACGGGCGGTGGCGCACTAGTGTCACCGGCTCACCTGCGGTTCCAGTAGCACCCGTACCCCGACCGGGGGTCCGGTAATCACCGAAGCAAGTTGCAGTCCATTTAAAGGAGAAAATTAATGAATCGAATGCGAATGGGCCGTACGGCCGTCGCGGTCGGGGTGGTGGCAGGCCTTTCGGGTCTGTTGGCCGCCTGTGGTTCGAGTTCAGGATCCGGTACCAGCACCTCCGCAGCTGCAGCCTCAACCTCGGCTGCCGCTTCAGAGAGCACGTCGGCTTCAGCCGCTACCTCGGCTGCCGCGGGCACCTGCATCAACGACATCTTCGGCCCCGGTGGACCCGAAGCCGGTCAGGGTGTCACGATCCCCGCAGGCATGCTGCTTGCAGTGACCGGTCAGGGTTCGTTCTTCGGCAAGGTCATGAGTCAGGGTGCCATGTTGGCAGCTGACCAGATCAAGGAAGCCGGCGGAATGGACTACCAGATCACGGTTGCCGACCACAAGTCTGGTGACGTGCCTACGGCCATCACCGAGACCAAGAAGCTCATCCAGAACGGCATTGAGGTGCTCCAGACTTCCTACGGTGCACCGTCTGAAGCCATCATCCCGATCATCCAGGCTGGTGGAGTTCTTACGTTCAACGGTGGTGGCTCAAGCCCCGCGCAGTTGAAGCAGGACTTCCTGTGGATGAACCGCATGGTGTACGCGGAGGACCCGGCTCCCGGTGCCCTCGCATGGCTGCACAAGACCTACCCCGACGCCAAGAAGCTTGCTCTCATCGGAACGATGGAGAACGGCGTTGGAACCTTCAAGGAGACTGCTCCGAACATCTGGAAGAAGCTCACCGGTGGTGAGGTTGTTGCAGCCGAGCAGCACGATGTCGGTACCACCGACTTCAAGGCGCTTGCCCAGAAGATCCTCGCCGCCAACCCTGACGTCGTTCAGACGTTCAGCTTCGGTGACGACCTTGGATACCAGGTCAAGGCCCTCCGCGAGGCTGGCTACAAGGGTCCGATCATGATGGACGAGTTCACCTCGCAGGCTGCCAAGATCGCCGGCAGTGCCTACGAAGGTGTCAACTTCGGAGTTGACTTCTACACCCCGGCCAACCCGAACCCGTGGAACCAGTGCTACGTCAAGGCCTACAAGGCCAAGTACGGTGAAGACCCCGAGTACTACGGCTCGAACTACTACGAGCAGGTCTTCATCGTGTGGGATCTCGTCAAGCGAGTCATCAAGGCCGGTGGCGACCCCACCGACGCAGCTCAGCTGCAGGCAGCCCTGATTGCTGACCCGACCTTCAACTCGGTCTACGGTGGCGACGCCACGACCGTTGGTAAGGTCACGCTCGACACGGTCGATCACTCAATCTCCAAGCCGATGGGCGTCTTCGTTGTGAAGAACGGCCAGCCGGAGCTCCTTCAGGAGATCGTGAAGATCAAGGCGGGCGAAGACCCCAACTCCGCACTGAAGTAAGTTGATCTAAACCGCAAGGCGAAGGGGTCGCAGTCGATGGCTGCGCCCCCTTCGCTGCGGGAGTTCGTTCAGGAGATCGTGAAGTGTTGGCTGGGCCCCTGACCCGTGCACAAGCATTAGGTAAGCCCGACTACTTCGCAGGCGAAGGGGATTGCTGTGAATTTTGAGTTGCTAGCGCAGTTGACGATCACAGGCGTTGTGCTGGGATCGTTTTACGCGCTGATGGGCATGAGCTTCGGCATCGTGTATCAGACGTCGAAGATCTTCCATCTGGCAAACGCCATCCCCTTTGCAGCGGCAGGGTTCGCGGCAGTGTGGTCTGCGGAAACCTTCCATCTGCCGATGTTCGGTGCCTTTGTCGTGGGCCTGCTGGTGGCGGTTATCTTCGGGCTGCTCATCTTGGTGCTGGGGTACTTCCCTCTGATTAACCGCAATGCCACCCTGCTGTCACTGTTCCTAGTGTCCCTTGGTGTCACCGTGGCATTCCCGAACCTGCTTCAAATCGTGTTTGGCACGCAGAACAAGACCCTGCAGGTGTACGGCGCCGACGGAACACTCAATCGTGCGTTTGAAACTCAGGTCTACAACGTGGGCTTCCTAACGATCACGCAACTCGACATCATCAAGATCATTGTCTGCTGGTTGGTCGTGTTGTGCGTCGTGTTGTTCGTCAACAAGACTCGATTCGGTCGTTCGATTACGGCACTTCGCACAAACCCGACGATGGCAGCCGCAGTTGGCATCAACTCGAAGGTCGTTTACATCGTCGTATTTGCCATCGGCTCGTTGATCGCCGGAATGGGTGGCCTGTTCGTGACCACTGAATTCGTGGCCTATCCGACGATGGCGCTTCAATGGACTCTCATCGGTTTCATCGCGGTGTTCTTCGGCGGTATCGGCTCGCTTCCCGGAACCGCTCTTGGAGGCCTGCTGCTAGGTCTAGTCAGCAGTTGGAGTTCGGTGTGGCTCGGTGTGCAGTTCGCGCCGGTCGTTGTGTTCGGCGCACTGTTCATCATCTTGCTGGTGCGACCACAAGGCCTCTTCGGAAAGGCGGCCGCCTGATGGCGTATTACGGCCAGATCGCAATCAACATCCTGATCCTGCTGAGCCTGAGCGTTTCGCTGAACCTGCTTCTGGGTTATGCGGGCCGCGTGTCGATGGCGCAGTCAATCCTGTTCGGAGTCGGAGCGTTCACGGCGGCTCGCCTTGTCCTTCCGAAATTGACAGATACGTACAACGCCAACGTCTCGGGCGTGGGCTATGGCATGGGCTGGCCCTGGTGGGCCGCGCTCCTCGGAGCAATTGTCGTCACGTTCATTGCAGCTCTTGTTATTTCCTTACCCGCGGTGCGCCAAGTGAAGGGTGAGTATCTGATTCTGCTCACCTTGGCTTTCCAACTCGGCGGTCAGCAGGTCATGACTGTCTGGGAAGCAGTGACCGGCGGTCCGTTCGGTGTGGCAGGTATCCCGGCCATCAAGATCGGCAGCATGTCGTTCTCGACCGTCAAGGCCGACAGCACGGTTCGCTTCGCGATCTTGATGCTGATTGTCACGGTAATCGTGATCGCGGTCTGCTGGGGAATTGGCGAGTCGCCCTTCGGTCGCCTACTCAAGACCTTGCGCGAGCAAGAGTCGGTGCTCCCCAGCGTTGGCAAGAGCCCTATCCGCCCGGAGTTGCTCACCTTCGGCATCACCGCAGGTATTGCCGGTGGAATCGGAGCTCTGTTCGCGTTCTCGCAAGGTGCCATGACACCGGTCAACTTCGGCCTCGACTTATCGATTCTCATCGTGTCGGTGGTCGTGCTCGGTGGTGTGGGCAATATTTTCGGCACCATTGTCGGTGCCATCATCTTGGGCGGGCTTGACCCGATCCTCAGCAACACGGTCGGAGCCGACGCCATCCCGTGGCGAGCTGTTATCTACGGTGGCGCCTTGGTTGTGATGATGATGGTGCGTCCGCAGGGTCTGATTCCTGAAGGTGCCTTCCGCCGCTTCAAGAAGGGCAAGAGCACTGAGGAAATGACGCCGGCGGAGGCGATGGAGAGCCTGTCGAGAGTGTCAGCCACTCATGAAGTTGGCAGTGCGCCGGCTCTTGAAGTGTATGGACTCAAGAAGAGTTTCGGTGGTCTGGTCGCCGTCGGTGGTGCTTCGTTCACCATTGCTGAAGGCAAGATCACCGCACTGATCGGTCCCAACGGTGCTGGTAAGACGACGATCTTCAACATGATCACCGGCACGTTCAAGCCCGACGAAGGAACGGTGAAGTTGTTCGGTGAAGACATCACCGGGCTGTCGGTGGTCGACATTGCCAACAAGGGAATCGCTCGCTCATTCCAAGATGTGCGTATCTGCGAGCAGATGACGGTGCTCGATAACGTGGCCGTGGCTGTTCCCAAGCAAGCCGGTGAAGGCCTCACCAACCTGATCTTTCGCCCACTCAAGACGCGCAAGGTCGAGCGGGCCACGCGTGAGCGCGCCCTTGAATGCCTGGCACTTTTCGGTATCTCCGATAAGGCCAACGATCTCGTGGGTGAACTGTCGTACGGAGATCAGAAACTCGTCGCGATCGCTCGCCTTTTGGCGACCGACGCCGACGTCTTGCTGCTCGACGAACCGACGAGTGGTGTTGACCCCGCGAACGTTGAGGGTGTGATGCAGGGCGTGCGGCGTCTGCGTGATCTGGGACGTACTGTGTGCCTCGTGGAGCACTCGGTGCACTTCGTGCAACAGTTGGCTGACCGCGCTGTGTTCCTTGATCAAGGAATCGTCTTGGCTGAAGGAACTGTGGACGAGCTCATCAACCAGCAGGAACTCGCCGACCTCTACTTCGGGTCGTGATTTGAATGGACGGGACCTCTGTGAACAGCTCCGACGGCAACCTCCTTGAAGTCAGCGATGTTACGGCCGGCTATAACAAGCGGCGGGTCATCACTGGCGTCAGCATGAACGTCAAGCCGGGTGAGATTGTGGGTGTACTCGGCCACAACGGTGCAGGCAAGACGACGTTGCTCAAGTGCATCTTCCGAATGCTGTCGATCGAGTCTGGTGACATCGTCTTTGACGGTGCCTCCATCGCGAAGAGTTCGAGTGTGAAAACGGTCGCCAGCGGTATGAGTTTCACGCCGTCTGAGCGCCCTATCTTCCGTGATCTGACGGTCGAGCAGAACCTGGAACTCGGTGCGCACTCAGTTCGAGACCGGCAGGCGATCAAGGACCGCATGGGCGAAGTGATGGAACTCTTCCCGATCTTGGGCGAACGGCGCACACAGTTGGCTGGGCGATTCTCCGGTGGTCAGCAGCGCCAGTTGTCAGTGGGCATGGCCCTGATGGTGCAGCCCAAACTGATGATGCTTGACGAGCCTTCGCTGGGTATTTCTCCGACGGTAGTGACCAAGACGTTCGCGACGATCCGTGAACTCGCTGCTGAAAAAGGCATGAGTGTGTTGATCGTCGAGCAGAATGTGAAGGCTATGACGACGATCGCCGACCGTGTGTACGTGTTGCGCCACGGTGAAATGGTTCTAGAAGAGAGTGGAGACGCGGCTCGGGAGCGGTCCGAGTGGTGGCACCTCTTCTAGTGTCCGCTGTGCATGGTGATGTTGATGTGGATGGGAGTCGGTGACCGTGTCTGGCAGCGTCAAGCCACCGGGCCGGGCCACCTCATACGGGGACCCAGGCTTTAGCCGTTTCCTGCGTGGCGCCTTTCTGTCTGCGGCCGGGTTCGATCGCGACGATCTGGCGCGACCTGTCATTGGTATTGCCGATCTGAGGTCGGACTTCAACCCTTGCCACCGCGGTGTTCCCGACATCATCGAGCACCTCAAGCGCGGGGTGCTCGAGGCTGGTGGTTTGCCCATGGTTTTTCCGACCATGAGTCTGGGTGAAACGTTGCTGGCGCCCACCGCCATGCTGTTCCGCAATTTGTTGGCGATGGAAACTGAGGAACTCATCCGCGCGCAACCGATGGATGCCGCGATTCTGCTCGGTGGCTGCGACAAGACAGTGCCTGCACAGATGATGGCCGCTGCATCGAGTGATGTTCCGGTGCTCATCGAAGTCACCGGACCCATGATCACCAATTCGTGGGAAGGTGAACGACTCGGAGCCTGCACCGATTGCCGGCGGATGTGGGCCAAATACCGAGCGGGCACTCTCACAGAAACGCAGATTGAGAAAGTCGAAGGTTCGCTCGCGACTACCTCAGGTACCTGCATGGTGATGGGCACCGCGTCCTCCATGGCATGCATGGCCGAGTCACTCGGCTTGATGCTGCCCGGCGGTGCCACACCCCCTTCACCCACCGGTGGCCGTCTGCGCCATGCAACGGCCACCGGTCGGCGGGCCGTCGAACTCGCGCGTGAGCCTCGGCTTCCGCGCGAGATTCTCGATCGCTCCGCGTTCTTCAATGCGTTGCGTGTGCTCGCCGCGATTGGTGGTTCAACGAATGCGGTCGTGCACATCCTGGCCATCGCGCGCCGCGCTGGAGTCGCGCTCACTCTCGACGATTTCGACACCATCGCATCGCAGGTTCCGCTCCTCGTTGATCTCAAGCCATCGGGCTCGGGATACATGGAAGACTTCGATCGTGCGGGAGGAGTGCCGGTACTGCTCAAAGAACTCGAGTCGCTGCTCGATGGCGATCACGTGGGGGTGAGCGGTCGATCACTCACCGAGGAATTGGCGGACGTTCCGCGGGCCGAGTCGTGGCAAACCACCATTCGCACGTTGGACGATCCACTCGGACCTCCCGGTGCGTTGGCCATTGTGTCCGGTTCGCTGGCGCCTGATGGCGCGGTGATCAAGGCATCGGCGGCGAGCGCGCACCTGATGGAACACACGGGGCCGGCACTCGTCTTCGACGATCCGGTCGACGCGGTATCACGACTCGATGATCCTGATCTCGACGTCACGCCCGACCACGTGTTGGTGCTGCGTAACGCCGGACCTGTGGCATCGGGAATGCCCGAAGCCGGTTCACTGCCCATCCCGCGCAAGTTGGCGGAGGCTGGTATCACCGACATGGTGCGCGTGTCAGACGGTCGAATGAGTGGAACCTCCTACGGCACGGTGGTGCTGCACTGTGCGCCTGAAAGCGCGGTGGGCGGACCGCTCGCTCTCGTGCGTGATGGTGACCTCATTGCGCTGAGCGTGTCGAAGCGTTCTATTGACCTGCTTGTCGACGAAGCCGAACTCGAGGAACGACGTCGGTTGTTGCCCGAACGCACGAAGCCTGAACGTGGCTGGAGCCGGCTGTACGCCGACCATGTCCTTCAGGCCAACCTCGGCGCTGATATGGACTTCCTGTGATGGGCGGCCTGAGCGTGACGGTGCGCACGGCGAGCATTCCGCTGGCACGCCCTACCCGTATTTCAACTCGTGTCTTGGGTGCGCGTGAATTCATGCTGGTGAGCGTTGAGCGCGATGGCATAGTCGGAACTGGCTACACCTACGCGGGCACAAGCGGTGGCTCTGTCGTTGCCGGCATGGTGCGCGATGTACTCGTAACAGCGATTGACTCGTGCGACCCCGATGACATCGTGGGTATCTGGGAAGCCATGTTCCAAGAGTCGCTGCTCATTGGTCGACGCGGTGCGGCGCTGCGTGCCATGTCGGCGGTTGACATGGCGCTGTGGGATTTGGCGGGTAAGCGC
>Ga0194043_1000376_pt1 | contig 24491 bp, 22 predicted proteins | sample JunL4415m_MetaG_FD_161274 | JGI IMG/M metagenome (GOLD analysis project Ga0194043, IMG submission 161274) | Anoxic zone freshwater microbial communities from boreal shield lake in IISD Experimental Lakes Area, Ontario, Canada - Jun2016-L442-15m | ecosystem: Environmental > Aquatic > Freshwater >...
GTATGGGGCGAACCAGTGATGTCGAAGCTGTCGTTGAGCCCCAGCGAATATTTCGCTCGTCAATGCAATGTGGGCTCCAGCTTCATTCGGCCCGCCGAGGTTCCGCTGCGTCACAAGGTGGGTCTCGACAAGATCATGTGGGGCAGCGACTACCCACACAAAGAGGCGAGCACGCCGTACACACTCGAAACCTTGCGCGCCGAGTTTGCCGGAGTGCCTCACGATGAGGTGGCGATGATGCTCGGCGGCAACGCCGCACGCGTCTACGGCTTCGACCTCGAGGCGTTGCGCCCGATTGCGCAGCGCATCGGGCCACGGGTGAGCGATGTCGATGTTCCGCTGCTTCCTGGCGATGTGCCGATGGAAGCCGAGAAGTGTCCGGCCCTGGTGGGTTTCGGAGCGAAGTAGATAGCGGGCCACGGCCCCAACACTGAAGAGACCACGGGGGATATCACATGGGAAACATTCGATACGGCGGCCGCTCGGTTGACCAACTGCGCAACCGCGAGCTTGAGACCACCTCGGTAGATACGTGGGCCACAACGCTTACGGCGGTGTACGAAACCGATCCCGAAGCCATCGCAGCAGTACTGCCGCAGCCGCTTACACCAAGCGCCGAGCCGCTGGTGCGGGTCACCTTTGCCTCGGTCGATATCGGCCACGGTCGCGCGCCATTTGGTGCCGGCACGTTCTCCGTAGAAGCAATGCACAACGGACTCGTTGGCGGATACCCGTTGGTGATGCCGATGACCACCGAGCAAGCCGTGGTGGGTGGGCGCGAGACATTTGGTGAGCCGAAGAAGCTTGCCGACGTCACGCTCACGCGAGTGGGCGACGATGTGCGCGGCTGGTTCGCTCGCATGGGCGTCACCTTCGTCGAGATCAACGGACGCGTGGTTGGCGAAGAGCCCATTACCCCCGATCGTCGGCGCACCGATTTCTATTTCAAGTTTCTGCTCGACCCCGCAGGCAAGGGCTTCGACAGCGATCCGGCGCTGGTGTATTGCCACCGCGACGAGAAGACCCGCAATGTCTGGAAGGTCGATGGCGAATTGATTCTGCGCGAATCGAAATTCGATCCGGTAGCCGACCTTCCGGTGCGCAAGCTGCGCTTCATGGAGTTCGCCGAGCGCTCAAGCAAGCAGCATGGCGAAATCATCACCACGGTGCCGGGCGAATGGGTTCGCCCATTTGTGCACCAGCGCTACGACGACCTCTCGGTCATCGGAGCGGCCGACTGATGCGCACACTCGAGGGTCGCGTCGCAGTGGTCACCGGCGGCGCCGGTGGTTTGGGCCGAGCAATGGGCGAGCGGTTCGTTCGCGCCGGTATGAAAGTGGTGTTGGCCGATGTGCAGGCCGAGCCCTTGGCCCGCACAGTGGCCGAGTGTCGCGAAGCGGGCATGGACATCATCGGCGTACCCACCGACGTGACCAACTACGCGTCGGTCGAGGCCTTGCGCGATGCCACGCTGTCGGCGTTCGGTGCAGTGCACGTCGTGTGTAACAACGCAGGCATCGGCGCTGGCGCCGAGGGCCGCATGTGGGAGCACGAACTCAACGACTGGAAGTGGGCAATCGGTGTCAACTTGATGGGCGTGGTGCACGGCATCAATGCGTTTGTTCCGGTGATGCTCGAGCAAGACGACGAAGGCCACATCGTGAACACTTCGTCGGGCAATGGCGGTGTGTCGCCCCTGCCCAGCACGCCACAATATGCAGCCACTAAAGCAGCAGTGGTCACTATCACAGAGTGTCTGTACGGTCAGCTTCAAGAAGTGGAATCGAAGCTCAGTGCATCGGTGCTGTTTCCTGGACCACACATCCTGCGCACTGGTTTGTTTGAGTCGTGGCGAAGCCGCACCGACGAATTCGCCAAAGAGCGACCGCGCAAGACCCCGTACACAACGGTCGAGGGGCTCGAGGCGCAGATGAAGGCCGCTGGTGTCAACATCGCCTACACCCCGGTCGAAGAAGTGGCCGAGCTTGTTGTGGCCGGCTTGTTGGCCAACGAGTTTTGGATGCACCCGCGCAGCGAACGCGGCGACAACCAATTACTGGCTCGCACCGACTCAATCTTGAACCGCACCAATCCCACGTATCTCCGCGCTGTACCCGGCTGACCCCGCTCTCCTGAAAGAACACGTCATGACAACTGATCCCAATAATCCGTACATCATCGTCTCGGCAGACAGCCACGCAGGGTTGCCCACCGAGGACTACCGCGCCTATCTGTCGTCGAAAGTGCATCCGCAGTTCGACGAGTTCCTCAGCGAGCGCGCCGCAGTGCTCGAGGCCAGCACGCGGCTTGGCGTGCGCAATGAGGACTACGCCAAGAAGTGGTTCGAAGAACACGAGGAAGCCCTTCGCAGCGGTTGGGACGCCGACCGTCGCGACCTTGAACTCGACGGCGATGGCGTTGCTGGCGAAGTGGTGTTCCCCGATGCCGACGCTGTCGAGAGCCGCACATGCGTGCCGTTTGGCGCAGGCCTCGGATTGTCGGGCGACATGGATCCGGTGTTGGGATTGGCAGGCGCGCAGGCGCACAACCGTTGGCTCGCCGACCTCTGCTCGCATAGTCCCGAGCGCCGGCGTGGCGTGGCGCTGGTGCCCATCACCGCGCCGATGCATGAGGTGCTCGCCGAGATTCGACGCATCAAGGCCGATGGCCTCGGCGCGGTGATGATCCCCGCGATGTGGATGAACCAGACGCCGTATCACGATCGCAGCTACGACCCAGTGTGGGCGTTGTGCGAGGAGATGAACCTGCCCATCGTGACCCACTCGGGCCCGGCGGCACGACACGAATATGGCGATCATCTCGGCATCTATGTCACCGAGGTCACTTGGTGGCCAGCACGACCAATGTGGTTCATGCTCTGGTCGGGTGTGTTCGAGCGTTTCCCCAACCTGAAGTTCGGTGTTACCGAAGCAGGCTGCTGGTGGCTGCCCGCGTTGATGTGGTTCTGGGACCGCTTGTTCCTTGGCCAGAAGGGCACCGAGAAGCTCGGAGCCGATCCGTTCCGCGGTGCCGTCTCGATGCCGCCGTCTGACTACATCGATCGCAACGTCTTCATCGGAGCATCAAACACCAAGCGTCGCGAGCTCGGCATGCGTTACGAAATCGGTGTCGACAACATCATGTGGGGCAACGACTTTCCCCACCCCGAAGGCACGTGGCCAAACACCCCGGCGTGGCTCAAGAAGACCTTTCACGACATGCCCATCGAAGAGACTCGGCGCATGGTGGGTCTCGCCGCTGCCGACGTGTACTCGTTCGACCTCGCCAAGTTGGCACCGCACGCCGAGCGCATCGGGCCAACGCCACGAGACTTCGGCCAGATCACAGACGAGGACCCCACGGGCGACCGCTTGGTGCAGCGCTGGGCTTCAGCTAAAGCCGTCGGACGCCATTGGCTCACTGATCACGATTTCCCGTTGCTCGATTTGTGACCCGTGTTGATGTGTTGTTAATTCCCGATTGATTGAGTCAGGAATTGAGCGGTAGGCTCTCCGGCGTCGTCGAGCCGCTTCCTGGTGCTCGGGCAACATGTCAAAGGGAGTCGTCATGAGCAATCCAAACTGGGGTTTCGAGACCCGCCAAATTCACATCGGTGGCGAGCCGGATCCAACCACGGGTGCCCGTGCGGTTCCGATTTATCAGACCACGAGCTATCAGTTCCGCGATTCGGCGCACGCCAAGAACCTCTTCGCGCTCGCCGAGATCGGCAACATCTACACCCGCATCATGAACCCCACGCAGCTCGCTCTCGAGTCGCGTATCAACTCGCTTGAGGGTGGTTGCATGACCGCGGTCGGACTTCCCGGCGCGCTGGTTGTGGCATCGGGCCAGTCGGCCGAGACACTCGCAATCCTCACCTTGGTCGAAGCTGGCGGACACATCGTTGCGTCGCCATCGCTGTACGGCGGCACCTACAACTTGCTGCATCACACGCTCCCCAAGATGGGTATCCACGTCACGTTCGTTGATGACCCACACGATCTCGAGCAGTGGCGCAGCGCTATCCAGCCCAACACCAAGCTGTTCTTCGGCGAAGTCTTGGCGAACCCGAAGAACGATGTTTTCGACATCGAAGGCGTCAGCAAGGTTGCCCACGACAACGGCATTCCGTTGATGGTGGACAACACCGTCGCCACGCCATACCTCATCCGCCCGTTCGAGTGGGGCGCCGACATCATCGTGCACAGCCTCACCAAGTTCATCGGTGGCCACGGCACATCAATTGGCGGTGCAATCATCGATGGCGGCACGTTCGATTACGCCGCAAGCGGTCGCTTCCCCAACATGACCGAGCCAGACCCGAGCTATCATGGCCTGCCGTACTTCCCGGCGTTGGGTCATGGTGCGTTCATCATCAAGGCTCGCGTGCAGATTTTGCGCGACCTTGGTGCAGCCATCTCGCCATTCAACGCATTCATGATTCTGCAGGGCCTCGAGACATTGAGCCTGCGCATGGAGCGTCACTTCCAGAACACCGACAAGGTTGCCAAGTTCTTGGTTGCTCACCCTCAGGTGCTCAGCGTGAACTACGCCGGTCTCGAGACCAGTGCATGGCACGAGCGTGCCAAGAAGTACGGCGGCGGCAAGGGCTACGGCTCGGTTATTGCGTTCGAGATCAAGGGCGGCGTTGAAGCTGGCCAGAAGTTTGTCGAAGGCGTAGAACTGCACAGCCACGTGGCCAACATCGGCGATGTGCGCAGCTTGGTGATTCACCCGGCCAGCACCACGCACAGCCAACTCAACGACACCGAGCAGGTTCAGTCTGGCGTGACGCCAGGTCTGATCCGTTTGAGCGTTGGCCTCGAGTCGATCGACGACATTCTCGCCGACCTCGCTTTGGGCTTCGCCGCTGCTGCTGGCTGAGCCACGCAGTAACTGAAAAACTACGGTTCGTCGGGGAACTCGAGGTCATTCAAAAAGGCCTCGAGTTCTGCCGCGAGATCTTCGCCAGTGGGCAACAGCGCCTCGGCGTGTTGGTCGAATTGGCGCTCGAGCATGCGCACGTAGCTCACCGCCTGGGCATCTTCGGCAACGGCTTCGTCGTGAAGCGATTGCCACCGTTCGATCTCGGCGGCGAGCTCGTCGTGATCGGTGGGCACACCGAGTACATGCTCGAGGTGGTGCAGCAGCGCTGCCGACGACTTGGGATGCTGAGCGTTGCCGAGATAGTGCGGCACGCCCACACGCAACGAGATGGCGGGCAGGTCGAGCGTCTCAAGCCGCTGTTGCAGCACGCCAACTACGCCCGTGATGCCTTGGTACTGCGGGCGGCTCAGACCCAAGCGACGAACGAGTTCGCCGTTGGTAGAACTGCCTACAACTACGGGAACACGAGTGTGCGGAACGGCATCGGCATTTGCGCCGATGGTGACAACAAGTTCGCAGTCGAGCCGTAGCGCGAGGGCCGAGATGCAATCGCAGTAGGTGCTCCAGCGCACGTGGGGCTCAACGCCCGAGAGCACGATGAGATCGTGCGAGCCTCCCGGAAAACGAGCGAGGCGAAACTCGTTGACGGGCCAGCGAATCTGGCGCTCTTCGTTCTCGTCGAACCAGACCTCGGGACGCTCTTGGGTGAAGTCGTAGAACGGATCTGGATCGATAGTGGCAACCACCGGGGCGACGCGATCGCGCAGCAGCCACTCGAGCGCACCGGTAGCCGTTGCCGAAGCATCGAACCAGCCCGTGAGGGCCACGATCATGATGGGTCGGTTCAGCGGCGCGAGGCCTTCTGTGTGAGTGCTGAGCACCTCGTCGACTCGCATGGCGTCAGTCTTGCAGCGCGGCAGCGACGAAGTCGATGCATGCGGTGAGGGCCATTACATCGGCTGGGTCGACGGCTGGGAACATACCCACGCGCAACTGGTTGCGGCCAAGCTTGCGGTAGCTGTCGGTGTCGACGATGCCGTTTGCGCGTAAGGCTGCGCACACATCGTTGGCGTCGACGCCGGTGAGATCGATGGTGCCAACAACCTCGGAGCGCTTGGCCGGATCGGTAACAAATGGGCTTGCCCAGTCGCGTTGGTTGGCCCAGTTGTACAGCGCCTGCGACGACTGAACGCTGCGCTGGTTCGCCCAAGCGAGACCGCCGTTGCTGAGCATCCACTGCAACTGATCGTTGAGCATCACCAAGGTGGCGAGGGCCGGCGTGTTGTAGGTCTGGTTCAGCACGCTGTTGTCGAGCGCAATGTTGAGATCGAGCGATGCAGGCACCCAGCGCTTAGTGGCGCTGACCGAACGAATGCGCTCGAGCGCGGCGGACGAACAAGCCGCGAGCCACAGGCCGCCGTCGCTGGCGAATGACTTTTGCGGAGCGAAGTAATACACATCGACTTCGGTCGGATTCCACAACAGGCCGCCCGCAGCCGAGGTGGCATCAACAACAACCAGAGAGTCGCTGGCCGCACCTGCGGGACGCACGAGTGGCATCATCACGCCCGTTGAGGTCTCGTTGTGGGTGAGGGCATAGATGTCGGCGCCGTCGATTGCGGTGAGCGTGGGGTGGTCGCCCGGATCGGTGCGCACCACGGTTGGGGCGCCCAGATGAGGGGCGGCGGCTGCAGCTTCGGCAAACTTCGATGAGAACTCTCCGAACACGGCGTGGGCGCTGTGTTCGCGGATGAGACCAAACGTGGCGATGTCCCAGAACACGGTGGAGCCGCCGTTGCCGAGCACGATTTCCCATCCGTCGGGAAGGCCGAACAATTCGCAGAGGCCCGTGCGCACGGAACCCACCAGGTTCTTCACTGGAGCCTGGCGGTGGCTCGTGCCCAAAATGTTGGTGGCGGCTGCCGATAAGGCATCGATCTGGGCCGGGCGCACCTTCGAGGGGCCACAACCGAATCGGCCATCAACTGGGCGCAGGCTGGCGGGAATTGAAATTGAGCGTGGGTCCGTCGCTGTCACTGTGCAAGCATGTCAGCTATGAGTTCGTCTTCCTCCATGGGTTTTGTAACACCTCGCCGCGCGTCGCAGCGGCTGGCCTCGATTGCCGAGTCGGCCACGCTTGCCGTTGATGCCAAGGCCAAGGCGCTCAAGGCAACAGGCGAGAACGTCATTGGGTTCGGCGCGGGCGAGCCCGACTTCCCAACGCCAGAGCACATTGTTGAAGCAGCAGTGGCTGCATGTCGCGACGTAAAGAACCATCGCTACACACCAGCGGCTGGTCTGCCCGAATTACGCGAGGCCATCGCGGTGAAGACCCTGCGCGACAGCGGCTTTGAGACCACGGCCAACCAAGTGTTGGTTACCTGCGGCGGCAAGCATGCAGTGTTCACCGCGTTCGCAGCATTGTGCGACCCAGGCGACGAAGTGATTTTGCCAGCCCCGTACTGGACCACCTATCCCGAAGCTGTCACCCTCGCTGGCGGTGTTCCGGTGGTTATCGAAACCACCGAGGAGACCGGATTTCGGGTCACCGTAGAACAACTCGACGCTGCGCTCACGAGCCGCACCAAGGTGTTGCTGTTCGTGTCGCCCGACAACCCCAGCGGCGCTGTGTATCCGCCCGAAGAGGTTGAGGCCATTGGTCGCTGGGCTGTCGAGAAGGGTGTGTGGATCATTACCGACGAGATCTATGAGCACCTCACCTATGGCGAGCACCGCTTTGTCTCGATGCCCACGTTGGTGCCCGAGGTTGCGAACCAATGCATCATCGTCAACGGCGTTGCCAAGACGTATGCGATGACCGGTTGGCGCGTTGGCTGGATGATTGGGCCGAACGACGTGATGAAGGCTGCGATCAACTTTCAGTCGCACGCAACATCAAACGTGAGCAACGTTGCGCAGCGCGCCGCGTTGGCGGCCGTGAGCGGCGACCTCTCTGCGGTACACATGATGCGCGAAGCGTTTGAGCGCCGCGGCAAGATCATGCACGGCATGCTCAACGACATCCCCGGCGTTACGTGCATCGAGCCACAGGGTGCCTTCTACTGCTTCGCCAACATGAGCGGTTTGCTTGGTCGTTCGCTCAGCGGTCATACCTCAAGCAGCACGCTCGAGCTCTCTGAGATTGTGCTCAGCCAGTCGAAGGTGGCGTTCGTTCCAGGCGAGGCGTTTGGTGCTCCGGGCTACGCGCGGTTCTCGTTTGCGCTCGGCGACGAAGATCTCATCGAGGGCATCCGCCGCATCGGCGAGTTCGTCGCCGGCTAACCCACGTTCGCTCAGCAAGCGTGAGCGCACGGCAACCGTGCGCTGAGGCTTGCTGGACAAAATCGGCGGGGCGATCTCAGTAGTCGATGCCGCGTTTGGCGGCGATGCCGCTGGTGTAGGCGTGCTTGACTTCGCGCATTTCGGTGACGGTGTCGGCGATGTCGATGAGGGCTTGCGCGGCGTCGCGGCCGGTGACGACGACGCTGACGTGTGCGGGGCGATCGCGCAACACTCGAATGACCTCGTCGCTGTCGATCCAGCTCCACGTCATGAGGTAGGTGAGTTCGTCGAGAATCACGAGATCGTGCTTGCCCGCTTCGATGAGATCTCGTGCGATATCCCAACCGCGTTGGGCAACCTCTTTGTCGTGGCCGAGATTTTCTGAATCCCAGGTGAAGCCCTCGCCGAGCGACTGCCAGTGAACGCCAAGCTGACGGCCAATGGTCTCTTCGCCCACCTTCCACTCGCCGCTCTTTACGAACTGCAGCACGGCAACATTCCAGCCGCGAGCAACGCCGCGCACCATCACGCCGAATGCTGCTGAACTCTTGCCCTTGCCGTTACCGGTGTTCACCAGCAACAGCGATTTTGCGCTGCGCAGACCGTCGGGTCGCGGGTCTTCGGTGAGTGGATCGTCGGGCGAGTTGTCGGAGGGGGCGTGTGTACTCATGGAAGCGCGAAGTCTAGACACCACCTGATATGTTCGGTTCGTCCGGTCCGCCGGGTGATACAGAATCCAGCGAAGTCGGTGTAAACCCGACGCTGTCCCGCAACGGTGATGCTGTTCACAAATTGTGAACAGACGAGTCCGGTCGCCTGGCCTGTATGCGCAACCGAAACCCTCGAGGCAAGGGTGGTTCGCTTGAAGGGCAACCTTCCTTCGGATCCGTCTTTGTCCTCCAAATCCTTGGAGGATTTTTTTATGTCACGTATCAACCATTCCCGCTTCAGACCGGCGGTAGCGCTGCTGAGCTTGTCGCTTGTGGTGCTTGCCGGTTGCGGCAGCGATGCACCGAATGCGGCCACCGCCGGTTCGGTAGCGCCCGATCGGGTAGCGGCGTCGTCTACTACTGAAGCCGCGTCAGCCAGTACCGAGGTTGCCTACTCGGCCGCCGACGCCAACGGCACCGTCACCTTGACCAGCAAGCCGGTGAAGATCATCTCGCTGTCCCCTACGCATACCGAGATGTTGTTTGCCATCGGGGCAGGCAGCCAAGTGATTGCAGTCGACGACCAGTCAAACTTTCCGGCCGAAGCGTCAGCCGTGAAGAGTGATTTGTCGGGATTCACCCCAAACATTGAGGCGATCGCCGGATACAAACCCGACCTTGTGGTCATCAGCGCCGACATGTCGAAGCTCGCCGAGCAGCTGAGCCAGATCGGCATTCCGGTTTGGCTCGGCGTTTCGGCAGCGTCTCTCGACGATGTCTACGCCCAGATCAACCAACTCGGCGCGCTGACGGGCAACAGTGGCGCCGCTTCGGCGCTCGTAACGAAGATGACCGCCGACGTCGCCTCGATCGTCGCCGACGTGCCCAAACTGACTCAGCCGCTTACCTACTACCACGAGCTCGACCCCACGTATTACTCGGCCACGTCGAACACGTTTGTCGGCCACCTGTACTCAATGGCGGGCCTGCGCAACATCGCCGACACCGCCGAAGCTGGCAACGACTATCCGCAGCTGAGCGCCGAGTTCATTGTTTCGCAGAATCCTGACATCGTCTTTCTTGCGGACACCAAGTGCTGCCAGCAAGACGCAGCCACTGTTGCCGCACGCGACGGTTGGTCACAGGTCAATGCAGTGAAGCACGGCAACGTAGTGGCGATGGACGACGACATCGCATCGCGATGGGGCCTCGTGTTGTTGATTACTTGCGTGCCGTCGTCAACGCTGTGAAGGCGGCCGCTGCAGGTTCGGCAGGCTGATCGAATGGCCCTGGCAACCACCAGCCTCGCCACCGACTCTCGTCGCGTGTCCGGTCGAAACTGGTGGTTGCCCGCGTCCGTTGTATTGCTCATCGGAGCCTTTGCGCTCGGTGCGTGCATCGGGCCAGCCGGTCGAATCTCAAGTGCGAACTGGCACTTGATCTGGAGCGTGCGCATGCCGCGTGTAGCGCTCGCCGCGTTGGTCGGCGCAATGTTGTCCATAGCTGGCGCCAGCTATCAGGGTGCCTTTCGGAACCCGTTGGCAGATCCGTACTTGCTTGGTGTTGCTTCGGGTGCCGGGCTTGGGGCCACCATTGTGTTCGTGATTGGCCGAGCCAACACAAACGGCTGGCTCATCGATCCACTGCCGCTAGCCGCTTTCATCGGCGGGCTCATCGCGGTGATGTTCACCTACATGGTGGGTGCAGCGTTTGGGGCCTCGAACTCATCGCGCTCGTCGATCACGTTGGTACTTGCGGGCGTGGCAGTCACCTCACTGGCCACAGCAATACAAACCTTTGTGCTCTATCAAAACAACGATGTCATCCGCGAGGTCTACAGCTGGATTTTGGGTCGGCTCAACACGGCTACATGGCAAGACGTTCGACTCGTTACGCCGTACATCGTGATCAGTTCAATCGTGTTGTTGCTGCACCGGCGCCAGCTCGATCTGCTGCGTGTAGGCGATGACGAAGCAGCGTCGCTCGGTATGCAGGTTGGCCGGGTTCGTTTGATTGTGGTGATAGCCGCCACGCTCGGCACGGCGGCTGCCGTGTCGGTCAGCGGTCTCATCGGGTTCGTGGGCATTGTGGTGCCCCACGCAGTGCGCATGATGGCGGGCGCTAGCTACAAGCGCCTGTTGCCGCTCACCGTTGTGCTCGGTGCCACCTTCTTGATCCTCACCGACATTCCCGGCCGCGTGCTCACTCACGGCGCCGAAACACCCATTGGCGTAGTCACGGCGTTCTTTGGTGCGCCGTTTTTCATTGTGGTCTTGATGAATAAGAGGTTGTCGCAATGAGTTCAGTTGCTCTGTCTCGACTCAGCGTTCGTTACGGCAAGCGCACGGTGGTGCACGAGTACACAGAGACCATCAAGCCGGGCGATTGGCTGTGCCTCATTGGGCCCAACGGCGCCGGTAAGTCGTCGATCCTTCGCGCTGTGGCGGGACTCGCGGCCCACACGGGTGAGATCAATGTTGATGGTTCGCCGCTTCGGCTTCGCACCCCGCGCCGTCGTGCCGAACTGGTTGCCTACGTGCCGCAGTCGCCGGTATTGCCCGACGAGATGCTTGCGTTCGAATACGTCTTGCTTGGGCGCAATCCCTACGTGAGCTACTTCGGCGGCGAATCAGCGCACGATCGCGAGATGGTGCACAACGTGTTGCGCCGACTCGATCTCGATCAGTTCGCAGACCGCGAGCTCGGCTCACTGAGTGGTGGCGAACAGCAACGGTTGGTCATCGCTCGAGCCTTGGCGCAAGAGGCTCCAATTCTGTTGCTCGACGAACCCACGAGCGCGCTCGACATTGGGCATCAGCAGCAGGCGCTCGAACTTGTCGACCGTCTGCGACGCGAGAACGGTCTCACGGTGATTTCTGCAATGCACGATCTCACGCTTGCCGGCTTGTATGCCGATCGATTGGCGCTACTGCACGAGGGCCATCTTGTGGTTGCAGGCACAGCCGCGCAGGTGCTTCGCGCCGAAACGCTCGCCGAGTTTTACGGCGTGAGCGTCACCGTGCACCACGAGCCCGACGGCACCGTTGTCGTGGTGCCACGCCGAGTCAGCTGACCCCGACAGCTACTGTGATCCCTTGTGGATCTACGCGAACTTGATCGTGACGTTGCCGGATGCGCGAACTCGCATCAGCGTTTGCTGCAGTCGCTCGATTCGCTCACCGATGATCAGGCTCGCCAGCCCTCAAACCTGCCCGAGTGGTCGGTCGGCCATGTGCTCACCCACATCGCACGCAACGCCGACAGTCACGTGCGTATGTTGCAGGCCGCCGAACACGGCGAAGTGGGTCGGCAATATCCCGATGGCGTTCGCAGCCGCAATGCCGACATCGAGGCTGGCGCAGGGCGGTCGGCTCACGAACTCGTGGACGATGTGCGTTCGAGCATCTACCAACTCGAGGCAACGTGGGTCACGACAACTGCTCAGGGTTGGCAGGGACGTGGAGCCTCGCTGGTTGGCGACGTTGCAATGCTCGACATCGTCTTTCGTCGTTGGCGCGAAGTCGAAATTCATCGTGCCGATCTGGGTCTTGGCTATGGCTTCGCCGATTGGCCCGCCGATTATGTGCGCATCGATCTCGCGCGTATGACGTCGCAATGGGCGAGCCGCAAACCAATGGGTCTCACCAACCTGCCAGCGGCTGCATTGGCCTTGCCGCCGCCGCAGCGACTTGCCTGGCTGTGGGGTCGGCTCGATGTTGTCGGACTAGAGCCAGCAGGCATCTCATGATGCACAATCAATGAAACGAAAATGGGGAACGATGCGAACCAACCTGATCTCACGCGCAGCCTGCGCCCTGGCAATTGCATTCATCGGGGTCGGCGCCGTCGGTGCTGGCCGAGCGTTGGCGCATGCGTCGCTCGAAGCCAGCATTCCAGCAGCGTCGTCGGTGCTCGAAACGGCTCCGCCACTGATTGTGCTCAACTTCGACGAAGACATCGAAGTTCCGCTGACCTCGATTCAGTTGTTCGACCAGACCGGCAAGATCGTTCCGCTGGGTTCACCCACTGCTGGCGGTGACACCACCATCGTGCAGTCAACGGTGCCAACCATTGGCAATGGCTTGTACGCCGTTGTGTGGCGCGTCACCTCAAGCGATGGCCATGTTGTCGATGGCGCCTTCAGCTTTCAAGTAGGCACGGCCACAGGCGGCGATTCGGCGAAACTGCTCGACACGGTGTTGCACGGTTCGCATGCGGCCCCGGTTGTCGGCCGCACCAACGGCGTGGCGCGTTTCAGCGCGTTTTTAGGAGCAGCGATTCTGCTCGGTGGCTTGTTCATGGTGATGATGGCCGGCGGCGAAGTGCTGCATGGTTGGGCCACCCGCCGCCTGCTCTGGCTCGGCTGGGCCTTGCTCACGATTGGCTCAATGGCCAACTTTGGTTTGCTCGGAGCGATCTCGAAAGCGGGCAGCCTCGGCGACATGTTCGACACCTCGCTCTGGAGCAATGTGGCGGGCACCCGCACCGGCGGACTGTTGGTGGCACGACTCGTGCTGATGTTGCTGTTCATTCCCGTCGTGATGTTTGTCAACCGCAAGCAGGCGAGGTGGTGGCCTGTTGCGGTGCCGTTGCTGGGCTTGCTCACGGTGTTCACGTTTAGCGCAGGGGGCCACCCCAGCGTTGCGGATCAGCCCGCGTTGTGGATCGGTGTCGACGCCGTGCACATGGCATTCGTTGTGCTGTGGCTCGGCAGCTTGGTGATGATGGCCGTAGGCGGTGGCGCGTGGACGCGCGACGATCAATTCGCCGGTGCAGTCAGAGGCTTCTCGCGTGTCGCCACCATCGGTATTCCGCTCATCATCGCCACTGGGTTTGCGCAAACCTGGCGGCTTGGCGCCAGCCTGTCTACCCTCACCGACACCACGTGGGGTCGTCTGCTGCTCGCCAAGGTTGCCATCGCAGTATTGATGGTCACGATCGGCGCCGCGTCGCGTTGGCTGCTCTCGCATGAGGGCCCAGGCAGCCTGCGCCGGTTGGTGCTCATCGAGGCCGTTTGCGGCATCGCAGTGCTCGGTCTCGCTGCTGGTCTCGTGACCCAGCCTCCAACCCTTGCCGCGCCCGCAAAGGTCTTTACCGCTTCGCTGACCGAGAGCGGGTTGATCGCCGATGTGTCGCTGGCGCCGGGTCGTGTTGGTCTCAACGACGTGCATCTCGTGGTCACGCCTTCTGGAGGCAGCTTGACGCCGGTGGTCAGCATCAAGGCCACGATGAGCCTTCCTGCGCAACAAATCGTCGACACCGAGGTCACCCTCACCGCCGAGGGCACGAACCACTACAGCGGCAAGGTCACCCTGCCGTTTGCGGGCGACTGGGTGCTCAAGGTCACCGTCGAGCCAGTAGCTGGGCAATCAGTGGTGCTCAGCAGCGGCGTCTCTATCCCGTAGTGAGTTCGGCGGCATCGCGCTCGGTTTCGTGATTGCTCGCCAGCGTTTGCTTCAGCCCGAACAGCACTGCAGCTGCCGAACCGAGCTGCGCGGAGTCGAGCCACGTCTCGAAATCGGATGAGTAGCGCGCCCCGGGTGTTGCTGTGTGTGGGTCGGGTAGCGGTGGCGCAGGTGTGTTCGCAGCGATGCGACCGCTACGAGTCATCTCGTCGAAGGTGAGACAGACAACGGTTGCCGCGGCCACGGTGGTCTGCCAATCGAGCGCATACAGCGTGTCGTGGTCTTCGGCTTTTGCGGACTTCGGGGCGATGCCATGTTGCACGAGCAATTTGCGCAACCCCGTGAGCGCAACCCCGGTGCCCACTGTTGTAAATGCGCCACCGGGCAGTTGCGCAGCGGCGACGCTGATGAGAGCGAACCCTACGTTCCACAACTCTCTCGCCTCGGCGGTGTGCGCAATGCTGCGTTGGCGAACCAATGTGTCCACGAGGCCAAGGATCGCGGCGAGATCTTCGATGGCGCGTCGTCCATTGTTGCCACCCGTCGCGATGGTGGCGCCGAGGCCCGCAGCGATCTCGGTGCGCCGCTGGGCGAGTCGAGCAAACGCATCGCCGTCGTCGATGACTGCCATCAGCAACCGGGCACCCTCGCCATTGGCGAAGTGCCAATCGTTGCGGTGGGTTGTGGTGAGCTGCAAGAGCCACGGAGCAATGAGATCGACGGCGAACACACTGTTGTCGCGACTTCCCTGCCCGTAGAAACCAGAGTTGCTCGCCTCGGAACCCAGCAGGTAACGGACAAGCGGAGGAACCACGTCTGCGGCGTGTTGTGTCGTGATGTTCTTGGGTCGGGTGCCTTCGAGTATCAGTCGCTCGGCAAGCTCGCGGCTGTGCGCCGAATCGAGCGCTACGGCTGGGTCCTTGGCAATCAGCAACATAAAAGCTGTGGGCGCTCCGGGCGTGTCGAGCATCGTGTGCATCAACAGGTCTGCCGTGCCGGGACCAGCGCGCTGAACGTCGGCCCAACCGCCCACGCGATAGCGACGAATGAGATTGACGCTGACCGCTGCGAGTTCACCGGCCGGCAGATGTAGATGTTGCACCAACATCGCTGCCGCGTAGGGGTGCATCGTGTTGAGCACCGTTGCGGTGTCGTTGGACATGAGTGTGCCGAGGTGGGTGAACACCGCATCGATACTTGCGAGGCGTGACCGATCGTCGTCGCTCAGCGAGCCTTCAATGGTGAGTGCGGACTGCAACGTAATGCGATCATCGCCGAACTGATTGCAGAGGTGGGTCCAAGCGTCGGCGGTCATGTTGGTAACCAGCGCAGAAACCAACTCGGGGCGTTGGGCGATCTCGGCAAGGTTGGTTGCAAGCCATGCAATCTCGGCGTTCTTCGTGAGTGATTGCAGATGTGTCTGCGAGAGCATCCAGCCCAAAGCTTGGGCATCTTCAATGGTCATCGATGGTGGGCGAGAGCTGAATGGGTCGGTCACAACGGACCAACCCTGAGTCTGTTGCAGGTTGGCGAGGCGGGTGACGACGATGTCGTTGGTCGGAAGATGCGCGGGAATATACGTGGTGTTTGCCTGACATGACAGCAGGGCACTCAGGGGTGGCAGGCAGCGATCGGCGATGGCTCCGTGTGCTCGGCGCACCAGGTGCAGCGTGGCAGTGGCGTCAGGATCAGAGATGTGTAGGTCATTGAGTTCGGCTAACGCGCGGTGCATTGCGCTGCGAAGGTTGAGCAGTCGCTCGTTGTCGAAACCTAAGAAGCCGGTCATACGTTGAACGAGCGAAGTTCAAGCTGGCGTGCGGCCACACGCGAGGCATCGGCTGCTTGGAGCAACAACGTGCGGGCGGTGATCAACTCATTGATGCACCGTTGTGCTGTTGGACCGATCCACGTATCGGTGCCTGCCCGTCGATACAAAACGGTGGCATCAAGTTGTTCGATGCGGTGCGCGAGTCGGCGCAGGTTGAGCGCACGTTGCTGAAGTTCGGCGGCAGAGAGAGCTGAAGCGGTCATGTGATTTCCTTGCAGCGTTGAGTGCTTTGGCACTGGGAGCGCGGAAATCGTTGGCGGGCCGGCGTGGCCGAGCGCGGCCGCTGCCGCAGTTGGTCGCTAGAGCGCTTGGTTGTTGAGCGAGCGGACCACAACGTGGTGGGGGAGCTTTGTGGCATCTTCGAGGAAGCCATCGCCCACGACAACACAGTGATGGCGCGCGTAGAAATTCAGCGCCACATCGCGCGCCCGGGCCCAAAGCAGATCGAAGCCTGCCTCGGCGAAGCGCTCCGCGCCAGCCTCGATGAGCAGGCCGCCGAGCCCGGTGCCTTGTGCATGCTTTGCGGTGGCCATGCCGCGCAGCTGCACCCCGCGACGCGGGGCCATTGGCTCATAGTTGAGCGGCACCCACGACGAGGTCGCGATGAGCTCGCCGTTGTCGTCGAAGATTCCGAGGTGAACCACGCCGGGCAAGTCGTCCTCGGGAAACGAGACGTTCTTGTTCTCCATGTGGTCTCGCAGGACCGCTTGGCGAAGCGCGTAGGTGTCGGATGTGGTGATTTCGGCGATGCGCATCTGTGGTCTGCTGTCGAAGAGAACGCGGTGGTCAGTACTGAAGGCGAACGGCGGCGCCGCCTGCTCGTGATGAGGCATACATGGCCTCAACAATGCGATGCGCGTCGACAGCGGTGTCGAACGTGGGCCACGACGGCAAGCCGGCAGTAGCGGCGCGGATGAACTCGCCGTCGGGGTTCAGGCTGCCGTCGGTGAGCGGTGCCGCAGCGACCTCAAGCGCGTCGCCGTGTAGCGAATGCTCGGCGCCGTTGGTGTCGGTCCAGCGCACGGGCCCGAACCAGTCGTCGCCCTCGATCACGATGAAGCGGCGTTCGCAGAAGATCTCGACGCGTCGTTGGCTGGGGCGAGCAAGGTTGTCGTGCCACACGGTGGCAAGCGTGCCGGTGGCGCCGTTATCGAAAGCGATGGTGGCGGTCACCGCGTCTTCGATTCCGTCGATGCCGTGAAAGTTTGCTTCGTTAGCGCTGACTCGGCTGATGTCGCCAACTAAGTACCGCAACATGTCGACGTCGTGGATGCTGTGCTCGAGCAACGTGCCCGACCCAGCGAGAGCCTTGTCGCCGCGCCATGTGCTGGCGTAATGGCCCTGCGTTGGAATGAACTGATCGTCGCGGAACACCACGGCCATCACCCGGCCAGCGGCGGCATCGTTGACGAGTTGGCGGGCCCACAAATAAGCGGGGGAGCGACGCAAGACAAGCCCAACTTGGTTGGTGACACCGGCGGCGTTGACGATGCTAGCCATCTGCTCGGCCGACTCAAGCGAGATCGCCAGTGGCTTCTCGCAAAAGATGTGCAGCCCGCGCTCGGCGGCCATGGCGACAAGCCGCGGGTGCTCGCTGGTCCATGTGCACACATAGACAGCGTCGCAACTGTCGAGCACTTCGGTCTCGCTCGCGCACAGAGTGTGGCCTGACGCAGCGGCAAACGCAGCGGCGCGTTCGGTATCGGGGTCGTATACGCCCGCACGGACAACACCGCAAGCGGCTTCGGCCCCGCTTTGGCGAAGACTCTTGCTGTGGTAGGTGGCGATGAGCCCAGCGCCGAGGAAACCGACTCGCATATGTGGCGACGTTAGCCGCGGTACGCCAAGATGAGGTCATGCGAATTCTCCTCACCAACGACGACGGCATCGATTCAGTTGGGCTGCACGTGTTGGCCCGAGCAATGCGCAAACACGGCGAGGTTGTGGTGGCTGCGCCCGACCGTGAGTTCTCGGGTGCTGGTGCAGCGCTCGGTGCGCTGCACCTCATCCAACCCGAGGTTCACCGCTGCACGATCGAAGGCATCGACGAGGCATGGTCGGTCACCGGGCCTCCGGCGTTGTGTGTGATGTTCTCGCGCCTCGGTGCGTTCGGAGCGCCATTTGATCTGGTCGTGTCGGGCATCAACCCAGGCGCCAATGTGGGTCGTTCGGTGTACCACTCGGGCACCATCGGCGCAGCGCTCACGGCGCGCAACGGCGGCATCTCAGGCGTTGCAGTCAGCCAAGCTGTCGCCGGTTTTGGCGTCGAAGGTCAGGGCTGGGACGAAATGCTCATCGGCCAGAAGTGGCACTCCGCTGCGGCCGTTGCCGATGCGTTCGTCGAGGGCCTCGTGGCTCACATGCCGTCTGAGCCAGTGGTGGTGAACATCAACGTCCCCAACGTAGAGGTCGAACAGATCAAGGGTTGGCGACATGGCCGTATCGGCATGGAACCGCCGCGCAAGATGTCGGGCGCAACGCTCGAGCCCAAAGCTGGGTATGACGGCACGTTCAACGTGCGCATGACTTGGGGCGACGCCATCGCTCTACCTGCCGACAGCGACGGTGGCATTGTCGAAGCCGACGAAGTGTCGATCTCGTATCTCACGCGACTTGAAGACGGCCGCCGCGACGATCTCGTGGGCGCCGAGCAAACAATGCAGCGCTTACTGCGAGCCTGACTCTGATTAGCTCAGCAACTCGTAATCGTTGAGGTTCACGGTTCGGGTCTGCTCCCAGAACTCGAGCAACGTAAACGGCCAGTTTTGGGCCACGCGTCCGGAATCGTTCTTGTACCAGCTGTGCACATCGGCAACACCCCACGACATGCGCTGGTTGCCATCGTCGATGCGAGCGTTGTAGGCGTCGTGCACGGCCTGCTTGCAGTCGAGCGCGCGGGCATTGTGTGCGAGCAGTTCTCGTATGGCTTCGAGTACGTAGTTCACCTCGCACTCGGAGAAATAGATGATGCTGCCGTTGATCACGATGTTGGTGTTTGGTCCGTAGAGCAAGAACAGGTTCGGAAACTTGGGCACAGTGACGCCCATGTAGGCACGGGCTTCGCCGTTCCATTCGTCGTGAAGATCGACGCCGTTGCGTCCGTGAATCTTCAACGGAGTGAGGAACTTCGAGGCGTGGAAACCCGTGCCGTAGATGATGACATCGACCTCGTGATGCACACCATCGGCAGTAACGACTCCGGTGGCAGTGATCTGCGTGATGTCGTCGGTGATGAGGTTTACGTTGTCGCGCTGCATTGTTGGTATCCATGTACCGCTGTCGAGCAGCATGCGTTTCGCGGCCACCGGATATTGGGGCACCACTTTGCTGAGCAGTTCGGGCTGATCGGGTAGTTGCATTTGCAAATACATCGTGAGCAACTCGCGCGTGAGGTCGCTCATCGCTGATACAGAGCGCTTGTCGCCGGCCCACTCGGGGTCTACCTGGGCGATGATGAGACGACCATCGCCGATGCGCCAGAACAACCAGAAGCGATACCACTGCATGTAAAAGGGAACGTGACTGAGCAACCAGTTGAGACCAGCGGGCACAGGGTCGTGATAGGTGGGTACGGGCAGCAGCCAATTTGGGGTGCGCTGAAACACGCTCAGGTGGCCCACTTCTTTGGCGATGATCGGAACGAACTGCATTGCGCTGGCGCCCGTGCCAATGACCGCTACGCGCTTGCCGGCGAGGTCGACAGAGTGATCCCAGCGGGCCGAGTGAAAGCTTGGCCCGGCGAAGGTGTCGCGGCCAGCAATGTCGGGCCACTTGGGCTGGTTGAGTTGACCAACTGCGCTGATGACCGCGTTGGCGCCAAGCATTTCGTCGCCCTTCGCCGAGCGCACATGAAGCGACCAAGAAGATGCGGCGTCGTCGAAATCGGCCGACACCACTTCGGTATCGAACTGGATGTGCTCGTACAGGCCGAACTCTTTGGCGAAGTTGCGGAAGTAATCGAGCAATACGTGCTGTGGCGAGAAGAACAGCGGCCAATCGTCTTTCTGGGCGAACGAGTAGCTGTACAGATGGTTCGGGGTGTCTACGCGGCAACCGGGGTAGGTGTTGTCCCACCAGGTGCCACCCACATCGCTGTTCTTCTCGAGGATGACGAACCCGACACCGGCTTGCTGCAGGCGGTGTGCGGCAAGCAAGCCAGACATTCCGGCACCGATGATGGCGACCGTGAACTCGGTGTTGGGAGCGACACTGCTGGCGTGCCACTGCGGGGCGCGCAGATCGTGACCGTCGATGCTGAGTTCTTCGCGTAGCAAGGGGATGTACGCGTCGGTTGTCTCGCCACTGGTGGCGTATGACATCAGCGTGCGGAGTTCATCGTTCGATGGCGCGGGTGCGGGTACGCACCCTGTGTCGCGAAACTTGATCAGCGCCTCGAGCGCGAGTTGGCGGGCTTCGTCGAGTTGGTCAGGCGTGAGCCCGGCCTGCGGCTCGTTAGAAAGCATGGGAAGGTGCGCCAAGCTTGGCCGGAGCAGTGACATGTCGCCGAGCACGTGTGCCAGCGCTGGAAGCAGCGACGGAATGTCGGCGTCGAGCAATGCGGTGCGAATGAACTCGTCGCTCTCGGTGATGGGCGTGATCTGACTCGTGGCTGACAACGCTGCCTCCTCTGTATTGCCTGTGCTTACCGTAGGTCTCCGGCTTCGGTGACCGGCAGTCGAGATGTGAGATCAGCGAAAGCCACCACCCGTGAGGCAAGCACCGCGGCTTCGTCGCGGTCGTGCGTGACGACGAGCGCAGTCGTTGCTGTGGCGCGCAAGAGTTGATGCAGGTCACGCGCCAACTGGTCGTGCAGCTCGCAATCGAGTCCGGTGAGAGGTTCGTCGAGCAACACGACGCGCGGCGATGGGGCAAGCGTGCGGGCGAGAGCGACGCGCTTTGCTTCGCCGCCCGACAGGTCGGTGACTCGGCGACGCTGGAAGCCGGGCATGCCAATGAGGTCGAGTAACTCGCTGACCCGCGCTGTGCGTCGCTGCGAGTCCCAACCACGCATACGAAGTCCGAACTCAATGTTCTGCGCCACCGTGCGATGTGGAAACAGTTGCTCGTTTTGGAACACCATGCCGATGTCGCGCTGATGCGTGGGCACGGTGGTGATATCTACGTTGTCGAGCAAGATGCAACCCTCATCTGGGTGCAGCAGTCCAGCGATCACCTTCAGCAACGTGCTCTTGCCCGTGCCCGATGGGCCAAGCAGCGCCACGATCTCGCCGTGAGCCACGGTAAGCGAGGCCTGGGCGAACAGCATGCGCTGCGCAAAGCGCACAGTGAGTTCGCGAACCTCAAGCATGACGATCAGTCCCGTTGATCGTTGCCTCGATAGCGGCCACGATCACAAAGGTGAGAGCCGCGAGCACAGCGGCAAGCACGTAGCCCTGCGCATGAAGCAGGGACGCCGGACTGTTGAGAAGCCGTTCGATTGCGATGGGCAGAGTCTCGCGCCCTTGGCGGGTGAGGAAACTCGTTGCGCCAAATTCGCCAAGTGAGATGGCCATTGCGAAGCCCGCAGCAGTGGCCAGTGGGCGAGCGATGAGTCGAACTTCTACCTCACGCCATGCTCGTAGCGGCGAGGCTCCCAACGTTGATGCCGCATCGCGCAACCCAGTGTCGATCGAGCGCAATACGGGTAACACCACGCGCACAACGAACGGCGTTGCCACTAACGCATGACCGAGCGGAATCATCAGTGGCGATGCCCGCCAGTCGAGGCGACCTGAATCGAAAGCGATCAGCAGACCAAAGCCGATCGTGACAGCGCTTGTTCCGAGCGGAAGCATCAGCGCAACATCGAGCAAGCGGCCGCGCCGACCGAGTGTTGCAATAACCAGTGACGCCGTTGCGCCAATCACCAAACTGATCGCGGTTGCAATCACGGCAAACCGTAACGACGTAGCGAGTGATGCCAAGGGGTCAACGTGAGCGCCCGTGGTCGGACGAACCGGTTGACCTGTTGATGAGCCGAACACCCCCCGCCATGCAGCGAGCGAATGTCCGCCGGTGGTTCGCAGGCTTCGCTCGATCAATGCCATCAGTGGTGCGGCGATCGAAACGACAATGGCTGCAGCAGTGATTGCGACAAAGGAACGCTGGCGAGTAGTTCGCGCGCGCTGGCGCTGAGCCAAGGGCTGTAGCCGCAGACCGCGACGGTGGCGCGACTGAATATGAGCGAACCACGCAACTGCAGCGCCGAGCAGCACGAGTTGCGCAACCGAAAGCACGGCGGCCACGCTGACATCGCCAAGTCTCGTAGCGCGTTGCCAGATCTCGACTTCGAGCGTGGTGTGCGCGGGCCCGCCGAGTAGCCGCACAACACCAAACGACGTGAACGTAAACAGAAACACGATGCTCGCTGATGCGTAGATAGCGGGGGCCAAGAGCGGCAATGTGATTTCGCGCATCGCGCGTAGGGGCGAAGCGCCAAGTGTTCGTGCTGCGCTCGTGAGATCGGCGGGCAGTTGCTGCCACAAGCCCCCTACGCCACGGACGACCACTGCAATGTTGAAGAACACATGCGCGAGCACGATGGCCGTCACGCTCTGGTCAAGCGAGTCGGGCAGCAGCGCCAAGAACGCGGCACCCACCACCACAGTTGGCAGCACAAAGGGCACCGTGACCAGTGCCGTGATCAGTCGTCGGCCGGTGAACTCGTAGCGCGCCAAGAGATATGCGGGGCCGAGCCCAATAACAACCGTGAGTGCCGTGCTGAGCAACGCCTGCCACGCGGTGAACCACACGACGTGGCGAATAGCAGAGTCGTGCAGCGCAGCATTCATTGCATCACGTGTCAGCGTGTGGCTCAACAACGAGACAACCGGCCAAAGATAGAACAGAGCGAAGAACAACGAAGCGGGCGCGGCGAGTGCAACGAGCAGCAGGCGGGGCAACCGGTTCGAGGAACTCATTTCACCTCACCACAAGGTTGGTCCATGTGGTGATCCAGTCCTTCGACTTTTTTTCGATGTCGCCGGGCGACACGACCAACGGAGCTACGGGACGCACCGCGAATTCTTTGAACTCGGCAGGCAGCGCAGCGTCGGTTCGTGCCGGGTAGACAAACAGGGTCAGCGGTAGCAGTTCTTGAAATGATTTCGAGACGAGGTAGTCGATCAGCTTGCCGGCAGCGGTTGGGTATTTCGTGCCGCGCAGCACGCCTGCAAACTCAACCTGATGAAAGCAGGTTGAGTCCACAACGCCTGTCGTTGCGTGGTCGGGACGAGGGTTGGCAAAGATCACTTCGGCTGGCGGGCTCGTGCCATAGCTCACCACCAAAGGCCGGTCACCTTTGCCGGTAGAGCCAGAGAACTGTTCGTAATACGCCAAGTCCCAACTGTCTACGACCTTCACGCCGTTACCGCGCAATGAGGTCCAGTACTGCTGCCATGCGTTATCGCCAGAGTGGGCGACGGTAGCCAACATGAACGCAAGGCCAGTGGACGACGCGGCCGGGTTCTCGACGACCAACAGATCTTTGTACTCGGGCTTGATCAAGTCGTCGAGTGTTGCAGGCGGATCGAGATGTTTCTGCGCGAACCACGCGATGTCGTAGTTCACGCACACGTCGCCTTCGTCAACCGGCGTCACAAGGTTGCCTGTGACCAATGCCGCGGCCGCTGGCTGCAGCGCTGTGAGCTGAGACGACGTGTAGGGCGAGAACACCGTGGCCTGCTCGGCTCGCGCCAACAGCGTGTTGTCGACGCCCCACATCACGTCGCCTTCGGGGTTGCCAGCTGTGAGCACAGCTTTGGACAACATCGTGCCGGCGTCGCCCGCCGTGACGATCTTGACGGCAATGCCAGTGCTCTTGGTAAAGGCATCGAACGATTCAGGTTTGAGACTGAACGAGTCGTAGGCAACGAGAGTGAGCGACGACGGCGCTACCTCGGCTGCTTGCTTCGGGTCGCTGCCACATGAAGATGCTGCGAGGGCGAGCGCGATCGCGATGGCTGTGAACCGATTCATATTTGACCTCCGAAATGAAGTGGGAATATCACGGTGAGAACACCGGTGCGCACGCCAACCCGAAGCTCATTGGTTGTGGCGCGATTGCTGACACCAAGGCTCGAACCTGGTTGCAACACGGCATCGTGCAATGGCCAAAGTCCGCCTTCAATGTCGATGCCAGAGCAGTTTCCGTGCAGCGCGAGTAGCGAAAATGTTGCGTCGAGTTCGGCGGCGAACCTGAGTGTTCGAGGCCCGTGCAACACGCTCATCATCGTGGTGTCCCAACGTGCCGCCGCGGTTGCGAACGCCGCCATTGATGGATGGCCGAGCGCAGTGATCGCTGCAATTGAGTGATCGATTCGGTCGCCGCCGCCGCCGAGTAGCACTACGTCGGTTGCTCCGCATGCGAGAGCCGCGGCCAGAGCAAGTTCGGTGTCGGTGTTGTCTTTGTCGGGTGAGTGCCGCTGGATTTCGATTCCC
>Ga0194043_1000378_pt1 | contig 24376 bp, 25 predicted proteins | sample JunL4415m_MetaG_FD_161274 | JGI IMG/M metagenome (GOLD analysis project Ga0194043, IMG submission 161274) | Anoxic zone freshwater microbial communities from boreal shield lake in IISD Experimental Lakes Area, Ontario, Canada - Jun2016-L442-15m | ecosystem: Environmental > Aquatic > Freshwater >...
CGCCGAGAGACCCACGGCGTTGAGCAGGTAGCTCACGCGGTCGTCGATCTTGTCGGGCCGCTCCAGCTTGTTGACGCGGATCGGCTCGGAAATGATGTCGCCGACCGTCATGCGCGGATTGAGCGATGAATATGGGTCCTGGAAGATGAGCTGTATCTCGCGATAGTAGTGGCGGCGGTCCTTCTTTGAGAGCTTCGCGAGATTCTGGCCTTCGTACCAGATCTCGCCGGCCGTCGGCGTGTACAGATTGACGAGCATCTTGCCGACGGTTGTCTTGCCGCACCCCGACTCCCCCACCAGCCCAAAGGTCTCTCCCGGGTAGATGTCGAGCGAGAGGTCGTCGACGGCCTTGAGCACCGACGTGGTGCGGCCAAACAGGTTGGTGTCGACCGAGAAGAACTTCGAGAGGTGCTTCAGGCTGACGAGAGGCTCGGTCACGGCCGCACCTCCTCGTGGTCGGGGGCGAACAGGAAGCAGCGCAGCTTTCGGCCTTCGGCCTCGTACAGGTCGGGGACTTGGCGCGTGCAGCGGTCGAATCTCTTCTCGCAGCGGTCTGCGAATGCGCAGCCCTTGGGAAGATTGAGCGGGTTGGGAACCATGCCCGGGATCATGTAGAGCGGCTCGTCATCATCGACGTCTTCCATCGTGGGAATCGATTGGAGCAAGCCGAGCGTGTACGGGTGAAGCGGGCGCTCGAAGAGCTCGACCGCGGTCACCTCCTCGACGACACGGCCGCAGTACATGACGACGACGCGGTCCGCGGTCTCGGCGACCACGCCCAGGTCGTGCGTCACGAGCAGCACCGCCATCCCGATCTTCTCTCGCAGGTCGCCGATCAGCGCAAGAATCTGCGCCTGGATCGTCACATCGAGGGCGGTCGTGGGTTCGTCGGCGATCAACAACTGCGGGTCGCAGGAGAGCGCCATGGCGGTCATCACACGCTGACGCATGCCGCCCGACATCTGGTGGGGGTAGTCCCTGATGCGCTTCTCGGGCGAAGGAATGCCGACGAGTGCCAGCATCTCGACGGCGCGATCGAAGGTGTCTTTGCGGTCGAGCGACAGGTGCGTCCGGATACTCTCGGTCAGCTGGTTCCTCACGGTGAAGACAGGGTTCAGGCTGGTCATCGGCTCTTGGAAGATCATCGAGATCTGGTTGCCGCGAATGCCGCGCATCTCGTTTTGCGAAAGCTTGAGTAGGTTCTGGCCGCGGTAGAGGACCTCGCCCTCTACCACGCGTCCCGGGGGCTGGAGCAGCCCCATCACCGAGAGCGAAGTGACGCTCTTGCCCGACCCGGACTCGCCGACGATGGCGAGCACCTCGCCTTCATGCACCGTGAAACTGACATCGATGACCGCGTGGACCGTACCTTTGTTCATCACAAAGTCGGTGCTCAGGTTCTTCACCTCGAGCAACACGTTCGCACCGCGGGACTGCGGCGCGCTGTTCTCGCTTGGGCGTGTTGTCTGTGGCATCCGTCCTGCCCCTACTTGATCCGTGATTTCGGGTCGAGTGCGTCGCGCAGCCCATCCCCCAGAAGATTGAAGGTGAGCACCGTCAGCGTGATGGCCATGCCCGGATACAGCAGCGTCCACGGCGCTTGGAAGATGAACCCACGGGCACGCCCGAGCATATCTCCCCACTCGGCCTGCGGAGGTTGTACGCCCATGCCGAGGAAGCCGAGAGCGGCGGTGTCGAGTATCGCGGCCGATATGCCCAGCGTCGCACGCACGATGATCACCGACATCGCGATGGGCAGAACGTGCTTGAAGATGATGCGGAAGTCACTGTTGCCCGAGATGCGTGCCGCTGACACATAGTCGTTCTCCTTGATGGAGAGGATATTGCCGCGCACGAGCCGCGCGTACTCGGGAATGGAAACCAGCCCGATCGCGATCACAGCCTTGTCGATGCCCTTGCCGAGAGCCGCCATCAGCGTAATGGCGAGCAGGATCGAGGGAATCGCGAGCATGATGTCCATGCAGCGCATGATGATGGTGTCGGTCTTGCCTCCCGCGTAGCCCGAGATGGCACCGAGGATCAGGCCGATGGTAAGCGCGATCGAGACTGCGAGCAGGCCCACCGTAAGCGATACGCGAGTGCCGGCGATCACTCGGCTGAAGATGTCCATGCCCAGCTGGTCGGTGCCGAACCAGTGCTGAGGGCTCGGCGGCTTAAGCGAATTGGCCATGTTGGTCTCGATGGGATTGTACGGTGTGATCCAAGGGCCGAACACGGCCAGAAACACAAGGAAGACTATGAAGACCAGGCTGACCACGGCGGCTTTGTTCGCAACTAGGCTGCGCCACATCTCGAGCCACCGGTTGTCCGCCTTCTCGTGAAACGTCTCGTCTTCGCCGGGAACGTGGCCCGGGGCAAGCGTCTCCCCGAGCGCCATGGTCTGATCGGCGACGAAACTGCCCGAGGGCAGGTCGCCGCTTGGTCCGGGAGCGAGAGGTTCGAACTCACCCACAGCGCTATCCCTCCTTCCGCGACGAGTACTTGATGCGCGGATCGAGGAATGCGTACACCAGATCAGCACTCAGGTTCACCAGCACGAACACCACGGCGACGAGAAGCACGATACCCTGCACCACCGGAAAGTCCGACTTCATGATGGAGTCCACCGTGAACTTGCCGATGCCGGGCCACGAGAAGACGCTCTCAGTCAACAGCGCTCCGCCGAGCAGCGCGCCAAACTGCAAGCCGATAACGGTGACCACCGGGATGAGCGAGTTGCGCAGCGCGTGCTTGCCGATGACCTTCTTCTCGGTCAGGCCCTTGGCTCGTGCGGTGCGTATGTAGTCCTGTCCGAGCGTCTCGAGCATGGTCGAGCGAGTCATGCGCGTGATGATCGCCATGGAGTACATCCCCAGCGCAAGCGTCGGCAAGAGGATGTGCAGAAACGCGTCGTTGAAAGCTGGCCTGTTGCCTTCAAGGATCGCGTCGATCATGTAGAAGCCGGTCACGTGCACCGGTTCGAGCAAGACGTTGATACGCCCGCCGGACGGCAACAGGTGGAGATAGCCGCTGAAGAACATGATCAGCAGGATGCCGAGCCAGAAGATGGGAATCGAGACTCCGATTAGCGCGAAGATAGTGCCGGTCGCGTCGTAGATGGAGTTCTTCTTCACCGCCGCGACCACCCCGAGAAAGACCCCGACGATCGACGCGAAGGTGATCGCCGTCAGGGCCAGTTCTATCGTTGCCGGGAAGCGCGCACCAATCTCTTCCGACACAGGCGCCTTCGAGTAGTACGAGGTGCCAAGGTCACCCGTCAAGGCGCCCTTCACGTAGGTGAAGTACTGCTTCACGACGGGTTCGTTGAGGCCGTTGGAGTCTCTCCAGGCGGTGATTGACTCCTGCGTCGCATGCTGGCCGAGCACAATAGGCGCCGGGTCAGGAGAGAACACTCTCATCAGAGAGAACACGATGATGGAGACTCCTATCATCACCGGAATCACCATCAGAATCCTCTTGATCACGTACTTGTACATATGGAAAGACTCTCTTGTTGGGCCTCTCGAACGCGGAGCCGGGAATCACGACAAGTGATCCCGGCTCCACGCCAAGAGAGATTCGTTCCTAGGCCGCGCTACTTCTTCTGTGCGTTGGACAGGAACACGTTGCCTGTCACGTGATAGATGAAATCAGAAACGTTGGGCCGGTAGGCGGCCAGCTGCTTGGCGTGCGAGAGCGGCAGCCAGACTGCGCGCTCTGCGACATACTTCTCCATCGCTCCGTACAGTGCGTCGCGCTCGGGGCCGTTGGGCGTCGAGAGCGCGGTCTTGATCATGCCGATGTAGGTCGGATCCTGCCACCTGGCGATGTTCATGCTCGGATCTTTGTCGGCAAGCAGGTTGAGGAAGTTGTCGGGGTCACCGTTGTCGCCGATCCAGCCGTAGAAGGCGATGTCGTAGTCGCCAGCCTTGACCTTGTCTTTGTAGGTAGTCCAGTCGAAGGTGTCGATCGTAGCCTCCACGCCTACCTTCTGCAGATAGCCTTGGACCGCCGCGGCGAGTGCGGCACCCGTGGCCGCGTTGTAGGGGCGCGGATTGGAGTAGGTGATGATGTGGACCTTCTTGATGCCAGCCTTAGCTAGTCCGGCCTTGGCAGCCGCGGGATCGTAGGCCACCTGCTGGACGGTCGGATCGTAGCCCGGCACGAACGTCGGAAGGATGGTCGTGGCCTTCTCGGAGTAGCCCTGGTAGAGGCTCTTCACGAGCTCTTCAACGTTGATGGCCTGGGAGAGTGCTTTGCGAGCAGCGGCGTCCTTGAACATACTGGTTGTGGTGTTGTAGGCCATGTAGTTGATGTTCATTCCGGGGGCGTTGAAGAGCTTGTTTCCGCCCTGCGTGACCTTATCGACCACCGTGGCATCGATGCCGTCGATCATGTCGACTTCACCGTTGTTGAGTGCCAGAACGCGCGCCGAGTTGTCGGCGATGATGCGGAAGACCACGTTCTTGATCTTGGCCTTGTCGCCCCAGTAGTCGTCGTTGCGAACCAGAACGACGTTCTCGCCCTTGTTCCACTTCACGAACTTATAGGGGCCGGTCCCGACGGGCTTGTCCATGACGCTGTTGTTTCCATCGGCCAGCGCCTTGGGGCTGACGATCGGAGCAGCGAGGCTCATGGCCAGGTTGGCGAGGAACGCTGTGTTTGGCGCCGTGAGATTGATCTGAACCGTGTTCGGGTCAACAACAACGACATCTTTGACCGAGCCGTACACGAAGGGACCGTAGGACATGTCCGCGGTCACCTTGGGTGGAATCTGGCGATCGATGTTGAACTTGACGGCCTCAGCGTTGAAGTCGGTGCCATCTTGGAACTTGACGCCCTGCTTCAGCTTGAACGTGTAGCTCAGGCCATCCGGGGAAATCGTCCATGTCTCCGCGAGAGAGGGCTCGACCTTGGTCGAATCGGGAGCGTACTTCAGAAGTCCCTCGTAGATGTTCGCGATGATTTTGGAAGACTCGCCATCGTCCACGAGTGCCGGATCGAGACCGCGCGGGTCGGCACCCTGCGCATAGGTGAACGTGTCGTTGGCGGTGTCGGCCGTACTGGTGGTACTCGAGCTAGTGCTCGTGGTCTTCTGGCCGCAACCCACGAGGAGAAGCGTCCCGCACAAGGCGAATGCCAGCACGAGCGACAGCGGACGTACGTACCTCTTCATATCCCCACCTCTTTCTAAGCCGTCGCGGTCTCCTGCACTGCAGAATCACCGCTAGCGTACCTTGACAACAGAGTGTATCCCCACAATGGCGGATGTGCTCCCGAAACTCGGTGGAAGCCGATCCTCCCGACCACCCCACTTGCTCTTTTGTACGAACCGTACTATAGTACGAATCGTACCATTCATTCGTTGGAGGCAGCCGCATGAACGCAGCAAGCGCAAAAGACCTGTTCGTACTGGGGCGAATCTCGTTGCGGCCAACCTATGGCCACGAAATCATGCGCACGTTGCGCGAGTCCCACGCCGACCTCTGGATCGACCTCTCGGAGAAGCACGTCTACTACATCCTCCGAAAGCTCGCCAAAGAGAATCTAGTGGTCGCGACCGACGAAGAAACCGGCGGGCTTCCCCGACGCAAGGTCTACGCGATCACCGATGCGGGCCTCGCCGCACTTGCGCAGATGATGACCGCCGAGAACCTCGTCCAAGCCATGCCGTACTCGGAGTTCGACGTCTTATTGGGCATGGTGAGCTACACCGACGCTCTCGACGACGAGGCTAAGAGCGCGATCCTCAAGCGACGCAGCGATTGCCTCGAAGAGACTCTTGGCTACCTTGCCCAATCGGCCGGGAACCCAGCTGCCGGCAGCGAGGTCGGTGGCTTCCCGGCGATCATCCTCGCAAGGGTCACCAAGAGGCTTTCCGACGAACTCGAGTGGCTCACCCAAATCGCGTTTCAAGTAGAGCGTGCTGGCTGGGATTGCATGAAGCCCACGTTCGAGCCGGCCGGCGAAACCGCGGGCACGCAACACCCCACCCCCCACTAGGGAGATCATCCATGAGCACAACACTACTGGTCGCAATCATCTCGATGCTACTCGCGGCGACCCTCTATACGATTGCGGTCTTCTCTGAGCGCGCCGCGGGGATTCTCAAGCCCTGGCACCTGGGCCTGTTCTGGCTCGGGCTGGCCTTCGACACCTTCGGGACCACACTGATGTCCCGGATCGCCGGTGGCTGGAAGTGGGACATCCACGGAGTCATCGGCCTGACCGCAGTGGCTCTGATGCTGATTCACTCGATGTGGGCGACTGTCGCGCTGGTCTTCAAGCAAGAGAACGTGCTTCGCAGCTTCCGAAAGTTCAGCGTGCATGTCTGGGCACTCTGGATGGCGGCGTTCATCAGCGGGATTGTGCTGGTCGCGCTCGGGTAGCTCGGCGGGTAGGCCTCGCTTAGGACTCTATCGATACGAGTGACTGCTCGACGAGCGCGCGAGAATAGGCGCTCAGATTGCGGGACCGGCCATGAAGGAAGACCCCGGTCCGCTGATCGGGGCGCTGCCGAAGTTCCTCTACGCCGAGGTCAATGCCAAGAACGGCGACAATGTGCGGATAGACGCGGCGTAGAGCATGACACGGTGAGAGGGCGTGCATCGGGGAAGACGAAGTTGGTGCTCCGCCCTACCCCTCTAGCACAACCTTCACACTCTCCCCCGCACTCGCCACCAGCGCGAATCCATCCTGCGCCCGCTCCAGCGGGAGCCGATGCGTGATGAGGTCGTCGACCTGCACCCGCCCCGTCGCGATCAGGTCCATCGCCATCGCAAGGTCGGCCGGCGCCGCGCCGTAGGCGGTGCGCACGATGACTTCTCGGCGCCAGAGGTCGTTCAGGGGCATCGGATGGTCGACTCCGGGAGCGGGCACGGCGAAGACCACGAACGTCGCACCGTTCTCGAGACACGCGAGGCCTTGATCGATCGCACTCGGAGCACCGGTGCCCAAGATGACGAGGTCGGCGAGGTTACCGTCGTTGGTCTCACGGAGGAGATCAGGCAGCTTGTCGCCAGCGGCGATTGCGTCGAAAACCTGCGTCGCGCCGCTCTTGCGCGCCCAGTCGAGGCGGTATTCGCTCACGTCGGTCGCGAACACGCGGCCGGCGCCCAGCGCCAGCGCGAGGCGGATGTGGAGCAGACCAGAGATGCCGCTGCCCATCACGAGCACTGTCGAGCCCGGACGCACGCCAGCACGCATCTGCGCGCGCACCACGCACCCGAGCGGCTCGACGAAGCTGCCCTGCTCATAGGTCATCGAGTCGGGCATCTTCAGGATGCCGCGGTCGGTCTGCAGCGCGGGCACGCGCACGTAGTCGGCAAATCCGCCGGGATCGAAGTTGGTGGTGTGGAGCGTGTGGCAGGCCGTATGGCTGCCGGCGAGGCAGTATCGGCAGGTGTTGCACGGGACGTGATGTGAGACGACGACGCGGTCGCCCACTGCCACGCTCGCAACGCCCTCGCCCACCGCGACCACGTCTCCGGCGACCTCGTGGCCAAGTACGATTGGGGCTTTGGGCACGCGGTACCACTCCAACACGTCGGAACCGCAGATGCCACTCGCGCGGATATGCACGAGCGTCTCGCCGGGACCGATCTTTGGGACCGGCAGCTCCTCGATGCGGACGTCGGAGTTGTTGTGGTAGACGGCGGCGCGCACGGTTAGATCTTGCGGGCGTCGTCGGCCGAGACGCCAGCCGCCGCGCTCTTGCCGCTCGCAGACTTCTCGTCCTCGTAGACCGCGTAGGCATCGTCCACGCTTGCGTTGCCGTGCACCACGGCGTTGACGGCCTTGATCATCCCCAGCGGAGAGTCGCTCTGGAAGATATTGCGGCCCATGTCCACTCCGGATGCGCCACGCGCGATGGCGTTGTACGTCATCTGTAGTGCTTCGCGCTCCGGAAGCTTCTTGCCGCCGGCCATGACCACCGGCACCGAGCACGTCGACGTGATGCGCTCGAAGTCGTCCTCCACGTAGTACGTCTTGACGATGTGTGCGCCCATCTCGGCGGCGATGCGCGTGGCCAACGCGAGATAGCGTGCGTCGCGCACCATCTCCTTGCCCACCGCCGTCACGGCGATGACCGGGATGCCGTAGCGCTCGCCGAGGTCGACGAGCTTGGCGAGGTTGGCGATCGTCTGATGCTGGTAGGCCGAACCCACGAAGATCGAGAGCGCCATACCGGCAGCATTCAGGCGGATGACCTCGTCGATGTCGGTGATGATCGTCTCGTTGGAGAGGTCATCGTCGAGCACGCTGTTGCCGCCCGAGACGCGGAGCACCACCGGCGTGTCAAGCGAGGTGGGGATGTCGGAGCGAAGGATGCCGCGCGTAAGCATGAGCGTATCGGCGTACGGCGCCAGCGGCACGATGGACTCACGGATGGATTCCAACCCGCTTGTGGGGCCGAGGAAGTAGCCGTGGTCGACGGCGAGCATGACAGTGCGGCCATCTTGTGGCTGGATGATGCGGGAGAGACGGTTCTCAAGTCCCCAAGACATGTCGGTTCCTCCGAGTGTCGGGTGCGTATCGAGGCGGCTGCCGAGCGTGCAGCGGCGGCGGGATAGATGCTAGCAGAATGCGGGGGCGAGGTGGATGCGAGGGTATCGACGTGCAACGGATGCCACACGCTTGGCGGTAACCGATGGTAATAGTAACGCTTGACGGTAGTATCGTATCTCGTTACTATCGGTACGAGGAGATGACCATGAATTCGAACACTAGCCAGCCCGTAGCCCCCGGCCAACTACTGCTTGAGGAGTTCATGCTGCCGTCCGGAATCACGCGGTACCGTCTCGCCAAGGAAATCGGCGTATCCGCCACCCGCGTCGGGGAGGTTATCTCGGGCCGACGCAGCATCACAGCCGATACCGACGTGCGTTTATGCCGCTTCTTCGGGCTTTCGAACGGCTACTGGCTTCAGGCTCAGGCCGCATACGACGCTGAAGTTGCACGCGAGCAACTTGTTGGCGAGCTCGACATGATCCGAGTCGCATTCGATGGCCGCAAGTTTCAGCCGGTGCCCTACGCCGGTGAAGTCAGGCTCGTGCCGGTGCGCCCCGCTCGCGAACTGCGCGGAATGCTTCGCGGGATGGACACCACGTTCATCCGCGACGAAGAGGACCGTGTATGAACGTCGTCGACTCCTCGGCATGGCTTGAGTACTTGGGTGACGGACCGTGCGCACCCGAGTTCGCTTCGCCCATCGAGAATACCGCGGATCTGGTCGTGCCCGCCTTGACCGTGTACGAAGTCTTCAAGCGAACGTTCCAGCTCACAGGCGAGACGGTGGCGCTTGAAGCGGCAGCGCTCATGCTGCAAGGACGCGTCGTCGATGTATCCACGGCCCTGGCGCTCGATGCAGCCCGCATCTCCTTGGATGAGGGGCTACCGATGGCCGATTCCATCATCCTTGCCACTGCGCGCTCCGAGAGCGCGGTCTTGTGGACGCAGGATGCACATTTCGCAGGCTTGGACAGCGTCGAGTACCGGGCAAAACAGTAAACGGGTCCTGCTGCCAGTGGTCCCCGCTCGGGCTCGCCTCTGGGCACTCGCTCTACTGGTACTCCAGTGCCCGAGCCAGCCGATAGAAGTCGCTGTCGCGCTGGATGAACCGCACCACCGTCTTGAGCGTCTCGGGGTCGATCAGTTCGGCGAACGGGACGTACGTGAGCTGGAACTGCCCTTCGACGCTCACCATCACGCCGGTGAGCCCTTCGGCCACCAGCGCGCGGCAAGCGCCGACGCCCAGCTGTGTGCCCAGCACAACGTCGAATGCGTTGGGGTCGGCACAACGGGCCTCATAGCCGATCTGCTTGTGCCGAAGCGTCGCTTTCTTGCCCGTGAGCTCAGTGAACTTGCGACCGATTGCCTCGGCGAACGTCCGGCCAATCTGGGCTCCGGCCAGAACGGTGTTGCCGTGCTCGTCGACTGTCTGCGGACGCTGGCTTTCCGGCAGCATGTCGGCCAGACCCTCCGCGACGCAGACGACGCCGTACGCGCGTCCATCAGCGGCACGAGCGGCCATGAGGCGTGCGACCTCCTCGGCGGCGATCTCGACGTCAAAGACCTCGTCGAAGTCCTCGACCGAGATCATCTTTGTGGCCTCGCCCGCGATGCCTGCGGCGTAGGTGAGCCACCCGGCCTTGCGGCCCATGACCTCGAGCACATACCACGCGCTGGTCGACTTGGCATCGGCGCCGATGTTGAGAATCTCCTTGGCGGCGAAGTCCGCGGCGGTCATGAAGCCGAATGTCCAGTCGATGCCGTTGTAGTCGTTGTCGATAGTCTTTGGCAGGTGGACAAAGCGAACGGACCGCAGGCCTGGCACCACTTCCTGTATGCGGAAGAGGTAGTTCGCGGTCTTGAGCGTGTCGTCGCCGCCGATGGTGATGAGCGCGTCGACCTCGAGCTGCTCGAAGGCACCGAACACCGCTCGGAGGCGCGCATTCTTCTCGGCATCGGCCAAGTCGTCAAAGGACACGACCGCCTTGCCCGGGTTGGCCCGCGCCGTGCGCAGGACGATGGCGTTGGCGTTGCGGATTCCGGAAACGTCGTCACGCGTGAAGCGCACAAAGTCGCGCCCCTCGACGAGCGGTCTCTGTGCCGAGAACTGCTCCAGATTCTCAAAGCCGTCGTAGAACCCCACGACCGAGATGCCCGCGTTGATGAACGCCAGGGCCGCCGCCGAGATGACGGCATTGGCAGCCGGAGCCGGCCCACCCGAGAACAGAATGCCGACGCGCTTGATCGAGTTGTCTGGCGACATGTGCCTACGACCTCCAACTGAGATGGGCGGACAAGCGGTGCCTCTTCCGAGGCCGAAGCGTTAAGACCCGGGTAGCATGCAAAACTCACCGATGGCCCGCAACCGATCATAGCGTTGCGTCACGAGCTCATCGGTAGGGACAGCGGCGAGTTGGTCCAATGCGGTGGCAACCGCCTGGCCCACGCTCGCGAAGACGGCAGCACGATCGCGGTGAGCGCCGCCGAGCGGCTCCGGCAGCACCTCGTCGACGATGCCGAGCCCCACCAGGTCGTCGGCCGTCATGCGAAGGCAAGCCGAGGCGGCCTCGGCCTGACGTGAGTCCCGGTACAGGATCTGGGCGCACATCTCGGGACTGATGACCGAGTAGTAGGCGTTCTCCAGCATGAGCAGACGATCGCCAAAGCCGATGGCGAGCGCTCCCCCACTGCCGCCTTCGCCGATGCCTACAACCACCACCGGCACCCTCAACGCCGAGAGCTTGGCGAGCGACTCGGCGATGGCCCAAGCCTGGCCGCGCTCCTCGTCCTCGATACCGGGAGATGCCCCGGCCGTGTCAAGGAAGCTGACGACCGGCAGGCCGAACTTCTCGGCAAGGTCGAAGGCGCGCATCGCCTTGCGAAATCCCTCGGGGTGCGGACTGCCGAAGTTGCGGCGGATGTTCTCCTTGGTGTCGGTACCTTTGCGATGGCCGACCACCACGACACGACGTCCGTCGAGAGTGGCCAGCGCCGCGATGATGGCTTCGTCATCGCCGAAGTTCCTGTCACCACGCAACTCGATCACGTCGGTGAACAGTGCATCGACATAGTGCTGCGTCTTGGGGCGCTCAGGGTGCCGCGATATCTGGACCCGGTCCCAAGGCGACAGGTGGCGATATGTCTCGATGTGCAGACGCTCGATCTGAGCGGCGAGGTCATCGATCTCCTCGGCCAGATCAGCATTGTCTGCGAGCTCCAAATGGCGCAGCTCGTCGAGCTTGGCTTCTAGCTCCAGCAGCGGGCGCTCGAACTCCATGACGAAGCGTGGCTTGCTCACGACGCCACACCCGCCGTCAGTCGTGGCTGCAGGTAGCCCAGTATCAGGCCGACGTGCTCCTTGAGGTCGGAGCGGGGGACGATCTCATCGATCATCCCGTGGCGCATGAGCGACTCGCTGGTCTGGAAGTCCTTGGGGAGCTTTTGGCGAGTGGCCTGCTCAACGATCTTAGGTCCCGCAAAGCCGACGAGTGCGCCCGGCTCCGCGATGATGACGTCACCGAGCACCGCAAACGAGGCGGTCACGCCCCCAAAGGTGGGGTTGGTGAGCACGGAAATGTAGGCCAGGCCCGCATCCGCGTGTCGCCTCGCAGCAGCGCTGGTCTTGGCCATCTGCATGAGCGAGAGCATGCCTTCTTGCATACGTGCGCCGCCGGACGCCGTCACGAACACGATGGGAAGTCTGCGCGCGGTGGCCAACTCAAAGGCGCGGGTCACCTTCTCGCCCACGACCGATCCCATGGAGGCTCCGATGAATCGGAAGTCCATGACGCCGAGTACCGCCGCCTGTGACTCGATCAGGACGGTACCCGTGATAATGGCCTCGGGCAGGCCGCTCTTCTCGGCGGCGGCGGCGAGTTGATCGGTGTAGGCCTTCGCTGCGACGAACTCCAGCGGATCACACGGAGCCAAGTCCCCGTCGATCTGGGCAAACGAGCCCTCGTCGGCAAGCATGTCGATTCGCTGAGGCGCGGTGAGGTCGAAATGGAAGCCGCAGGTGGGGCAGACGCGCAGCGACTGCACGAGCTCGCCCTCGTAGATGGTGCGCTTGCAGCCGTCGCACTTGACCCAGACGCCATCGGGAATGTCAGCGCCTGCAGCGGCGTTCTGCTCGGCAACCCGGGTATAGCGCTTGGTCTCGCGTGCTGAGAACCAATCTGCAATTGGCATCGGTAGCGACGTCCTGACTCATAGACTGATCGGTCTACTATTCCTGCAATGCTACTGCGGCACCGCCCGGCGCAGATGCCGAACGGTGCCGCGGAACCGAGTCCGAGAAGCTGCGCTCTAGCGCTACAGCGAGAAGTCCTCAGTGCCGTTGAACACCGCGACCGCTCGGTCGACGTCGTAGTCGCCGATCGTAATCGCGCTGATGGCCTTGGTGAGGCGAACCGCCTCGTCGAGCGAGCGCTGGTGAAGGTTGCGACCGGTGGCGTTACCCACAGCACCGCCGACGTGGATCTGCTCGTGAAGCTGAGTGAGGAACGTCGTCGCGTCCACGGTTGAACCGCCGGCGCACACCAGACCAGTGCGTCCCGACGCCTTGGAGGCCTCGACGAGCTTCTGGGCCGACGACGCAGTGTCGTCGCCCTTGGGCGGATTGCACTTGACGAAGTCGGCGCCCAGACACGCGGCAGTTCCGGCAGCGCCTGCGATGAGGTGCGCATCCTTCTCGTCACCGACGGCCTTGCCGCGGGGGTAGATCCAGAGCACGACGAGGAGTCCGTTGGCGTGAGCGTCGGCGATCAGCTGACCGGCCTCAGTCATCATGGTGGACTCGTACTCCGAGCCCAGGTAGATGGTGTAGCCGATACCGACCACGTTGACGCCGTTGTCACGCAGGTCGAGCACGGCCTGGATGTCGTAGAGCTGCGGCGAATACGGATCGTCCTGGCTCGTTTTGACCAAGTGCGTTTTGCTGTTCATCTTCACCAGATAGTTGATCTCCGGGTAGTCCGGCGCGAACTGCGCCACGAGGCCACGCTGCCCGGCCAGAATGCCGATGACTCCCTGCGAGCCGATGCGGAAGAGGTGCTCGGGCTCGCTGTCATCAGCCGAGATGCCCTCGCCAAAGAAGTCGTCGTTCATGTGCTCGATCTTCTGATCGCAGGCGAAGAGCATGAGGCGGCCAGAGTTGCGGGTGGCCGCTAGGAAGTTCTTGATGTAGGTCTCACGAAACTCAGCCGGCACGTCGGCTGGCACACGCACTAGGTCGCGATTGATGGTTGGCATGAAGTCCCCTCCTTGGTTTACGGGTGTTGGTGACAACAAACAGCGACTGCAACATCAGCCTCGCGCAGCCGTTCGAAACCATCGAATAGGTTACGCGAACCGAGGCTGTCGCGCCAGACAGCCTCCTCCGAGAATCCTACCCAAAACGACTACTTCAGGTGCTTGCGCATCGTGCGATGCGGAATGCCGGTCAGCTCGCTGATGAATATCTCGCCCTCGGAAACGTAGCCAAGACGCTGGTAGAAGCCAAAGGCGTTCTCGCGCGCTTGGAGCCAGAGCTCGGGGACGCCCTCATCGGCAGCGACTCGCTCGAGTTCGGCCATGAGTGCGTGCCCGATGCCGCACCGGCGAGCCTTGGTGCCGACAGCTACCTGCCGAACCTGACGCGAGCCCTCGTCCGATGCGGGCAGAAGGCGGGCGGTGCCAAGAAGCGTGCAGTCTGCGGCTTGGGCGATCGCGAAGACGCTGCCGTGTGCCGCGTGGTACCAGCTGTCCTGCCGAGCCACGCCAAAGGGCCGGTAGAGGACCTCGTAGGAGAGGTCGAGCACCTCGCCAAAGCGAGTCCAGTCATGCGTTACGAGTTCGACGGCGTAATCTGCCACGCCGGCTATCCCCCGAACCCGTTGGTTACCGGCATTCGGCGATCTCGGCCAAAGGCCTTGGCGGTGATCTTGACGCCGAGCGGCCCCTGTCGGCGCTTGTACTCGGCGGTGTCGGTGAGCCGGATTACTCGGTCAACGATCGCGGCGGGAAAGCCCATGGCTACGATGTCATCCCCGCTATCGTCCTTCTCGACGTAGTGAGTCAGGATCGCGTCGAGCACCGGGTACGGCGGGAGCGAATCCTGGTCGACCTGGTTGGGCCGAAGCTCGGCGCTGGGCGCCTTGTCCAGAATCGCCTGAGGGATCACCGGTGCGGCGTCCTGGGTGTTGCGCCACCTGGCGAGCTGGTAGACGCGTGTCTTGAAGACGTCCTTGAGCGGCGCAAACCCGCCCACCATGTCGCCATAAAGAGTGGAGTAGCCCACCGACAGCTCGCTCTTGTTTCCGGTCGCCAACGTGAGCCAACCGCACTTGTTGGACAACGCCATGAGCAAGGTGCCGCGAACGCGGGCCTGCAGGTTCTCCTCGGCGACGTCGGCGGGCATGCCGTCAAACGCGGGCTCGAGCGTGTCGAGAAGAGCCTGATAGGCCGGCTCGATGGCAAGCTCGCGAGTCTCAATTCCCAGCGCGGCCGCTAACTCGACTGAATCGCTGATACTGCCCGGTGACGAGTAGCGACTTGGCATCATCACACCGTGGACGTGCTTGGCGCCCAATGCGTCGGCGGCGATGGCCGCGGTCAGCGCCGAGTCAATCCCGCCGGAAAGTCCGAGCACGACATCGCTGAAGCCGTTCTTGACCACGTAGTCGCGCAACCCCAACTCAATCGCCGAGTAGACCTCCTGCTCGGCGGTCATCACCGGTGCAAGATCACCCGACGCTCCGAGGCGCCCTTCAGGCGCGAAGTCGACGACGACCAGATCCTCCACGAAGGCCTTGCCACGCGCGATGACTTCGCCGTCAGGCGAGATGACGACGCTGCGGCCATCGAAGACGAGTTCGTCTTGCCCGCCGACAAGATTGCAGTACGCAAGCCAGACACCGTTGGCGCGGGCGCGCTCGCACAACATCTCCTCGCGCTCGGCGCCCTTTCCTGCGTGGAAGGGAGATGCCGAGATGTTGAAGATGATCTGAGCCCCCATCTCGACGACCTCGGCCGCCAACTCCGGCACCCAGATGTCCTCGCAGATGGTGTTAGCCATCATCGTTCCGCCGAGCTCAGTCAGGCCCGGCGCCGCGCCGGCGGCGAAATAGCGCTCCTCGTCGAACACGCCGTAGTTGGGCAGTCGGCGCTTGTAGTAGCGCTGAAGGACCATCCCGTTACCGCACAGCGCCAACGAGTTGAAGAGCGAGTCGCCCACCCGGTCGACGTAGCCGACTAGCGTCGGCATCGAGCACGCGGACGCGACGAGTTCGAGTGCATCGAGGTTCGCCTCGATGAAGTGGTCCTTGTGCAGCAGGTCCTCGGGCGGATAGCCGGTGATGGTCAACTCGGGAAACAGCGTGTAGCCCGCGTCGACCGCTTGAGCCTCACTCAGCGCAGCGAGAATCTTGCGCACGTTACCGTCGATGTCCCCGACCGTGGTGTTGATCTGTGCGAGTGCCACGCGCATGGAGGCGTCCTGTCTTCTGGGCGGACGCGCACCGCGCGCCACAACGAGATTCTACCGATTGGCGAGAGTGATGCTGACCTGCAAGACGCTCGCGATGCTAACCCAGACGAGGTACGGCGCGAGCACCAGCGCAATCCACTCGCTACCGGGCCGCCACGCCAGCGCGAGCCACCAGACGATCGTGACGAGCACCACAGCGATGTCGACGGTAGCGAGCGGCAGGTTGCGCAGCCCAAACTGGATCGGCGTGAACGCGGCGTTGCTCGCCAGGTTCAGAACCAGCGGAATCAACACGATGCGCGGTAGGTCCCCGCGCACCACCTTGACTATCGTGGCAACGGTGGCGACTGCGATCAGCGGATAGATGATTGTCCAAATCGTGCCGATCACTGAAGGCGCGGGTGTCCACTTTGGCTTGGCGAGCGCGTCGTACCACGCGGAGAAGTCTGACACGGGTGGCTCCGTTCGGTCGGCGCCCGTGAGCGGTCGAACACAGCATCTCGCCTCGAACTATACCGCCTGCTGGAGAGGCCTGCCCAAGCCGACGACCTTGGCGCACGGCATCGCCTACTGGCCCGCAGGTGGTGCTCCACCGCCACCTGGGCCGCCGAACCCACCGCCACCCAACTGGAAATCCGACCCCGCCGGAACTACCGTGATCGAGCGCGCATCGATACCGCCGTTGGCGGGCTGCCCGGCCGCCAACACCTGAGTGCCGACCTTCAGGTCGGCTGCCGTCAGCTGCTGCTGCTGGTTGTAGCGCGTATTTGTCGACAAAAACACCGTTTTCGATCCCCCGTCGGCGGTCTTGACGGTGATTGACTTGGCATCCTGCGCCAGAATGGTTCCGGTCGCCACAGAGCCTGCCTGCCGATTGAACCCACGCTGGCCGTTGGCTGAGCCGCCGTTCATGCCTCGTGTGGCCCCGTCGCCGCTCTGCCCACCAGATCGGCCGGCAAATGCTGACTGCATCTGGGTCTTTTGGTAGGTGACTCCCCCGTAGAAGCCGAGCGCCCCCGCGAGCACCGCCGCGAGTACCGCCGCTATGACAGTCTTCATGAAATCCGCCTTTCTTCGCGTGTATTACTGGTATCGAAGTGCCTCAACCGGGTTCATCCCGGAGGCGCGCAGCGCCGGATAGTAGCCGAACACCACACCGATCGCGATACTCACGCCAGCCGCAAGCAGCACCGAGCTCACCGAGACCGACGTCGAGATGCCCGCGAACTGCTTGAGGCTGAATGCCACTCCAACACCAAGAAGCACACCAACGAGCCCGCCGATGAACGTGAGAGCCACGGACTCGGCGAGGAACTGAACGCTTATGTCGGATCGTCGCGCGCCAACCGCCTTGCGCAGCCCGATCTCGCGGGTACGCTCGGTGACGGCGGTCAGCATCATGTTCATGATTCCGATACCGCCGACCAGTAGGGATATGCCTGCAATCGAAGCTAGAACGATGGTAAACGTGCCGGTGATCGTCGATGCCGTCGCGGCGATGTCGCTTTGTGACAGCACGTTGAAGTCCGCTTGCGTCGCATCGCTCACGTTGTGTCGTTGGAGCAGAAGGTCGGTCACTCCTTGCTGCACCGCGGCCATCTGGTCGGAGCTCGCCGCCTGGACCGAAATCTGTGACAGATGGTCATCGCCCACGAGCAGTTGCTGTTGCGTGGTTAGCGGGACAAAGATCACATCGTCTTGGTTCCCAAAGCCGGTACCGCCTTTGGATGCGGTGACTCCGACGACTTTGAACTGGATGCCGTTGACCGTCATGGACTGGCCCACTGCGCTCGATCCCACGCCGAAGAGGTCATCACGTGTCGTGGGCCCGATGACCGCTACTCTTCCCACCGAAGCAACGTCTTCTGAGCGCAAGAACGTGCCATCAGCGACCGTGGTGCTGTGAACAGTCGCGTACTCAGGCGTCACACCCTGGATCTGCGTGTTGGTGTTGTTGCCGCCGGCCACCACCTGCTGCCGAGAAGACCGCTCCTGTGACACCGCGCCGACACCCTGAACGCCACTGGAAATCGCCTCGGCGTCGGCGACGGTAAGAGAGAGCGCCCCGCCGCGCGCACCACGAGCACCCGCTCCGCTCGAGCCGCCAAACCCCGGCATCACCATGATCAGATTCGAGCCAGCCGACTCAATCGAGCTCGTGATTGAAGCCTGCGCACCCTGACCGATCGCAACCATGACAATGACGGATGCGATGCCCACGACGATGCCCAGAATCGTCAACGCCGAGCGGACCTTATTGGAGGAAACGGAGAACGCTGTCTCCTCGATCACGTCATCGAGTCTCACTACACATCACCTCCAAGAACACGCCGATCTCCCACCAGTTCGTCCGAGAGAATCTTGCCGTCCTGGACGTGCACGATGCGCTTCGCGTGCTCGGCAATGTGCGGTTCGTGCGTAATCAGCACGATGGTCCGACCCTCCTCATTGAGACTCCGGAACGTGCCAAGAATGATCTCGCCCGTCTTGGTGTCGAGGTTTCCGGTGGGTTCATCGGCAAGGATCAGCCCGGGATCGGTGACCAGCGCGCGTGCGATGGCAACGCGCTGCATCTGACCGCCGGACAGCTCGTTGGACTTGTGGTCCCAGAAGTCCTCGGGGAGGCCAGCTGCGTCCAGCGCCGCAGCAGCACGCTCCATCCGCTCCGACTTCTTCAGGGCCGAGTAGAGCAGCGGCACGAGCACGTTGCGCAGGGCGGTCGCACGAGGCAGAAGGTTGAAGGACTGAAAGACAAAACCGATCCGCAGGTTTCGGATGTCGGCCAACGAATCGTCGTCCATCGTCGCGACATCCTCGCCGTCGAGCAGGTACGTGCCTGAGCTGGGCGTATCCAAGCAGCCGAGCATGTTCATGAGGGTCGACTTACCCGAGCCCGACGGTCCCATGATCGCGACGAACTCCCCATCCTCGATGGTGAGCGAGACTCCGTCGAGCGCGATAGTGTCCGCGCCAAGGCCGCCATGGTAGACCTTGCAAAGGTCCTCGATAACGATCACTGACCTGGACCGCCTCTAAATGAGCCGCCGCCCGTCGCACCTCGAGTACCGCCGCCGAGCACGCTCATCCCACTACGTGTCGACGAGCTGCCGCTGGCGGAGTTGGGCGTGACCGTCTGAACGACGACAAGTTCGCTGCCCTTGAGGCCAGTAAGTATCTGCGTCTGAGAGTCATTGGAGACCCCGACCGTGACGGTCACGTCTTGCGGCTGTCCAGCGGGGTCAGAAAGCACCTGCACGTACTTCCCGCCGCCGCTGGTCTGGGTCTTGACTGCCGCGTTAGGCACAAGCACCGCGTCGCTCACGATATTGGTCACGATTGAGGCAGCAGCACTCATCCCAGGATTGAGCTGCGGGTTCTGTAAGTCGAATGTGACCGTGACGCCATACGTCACCACACCGGAGCTGCTGGTGCCGACTGCGTCGATCTCGGCGACCTTGCCGGTAATCGTCAGGTTTGGCACCGCGTTGAACGTCAGCTCGACCGTCTGGCCCTGCTTGACCTTGGGCCGGTCAGTCTCGGCAATCTGGACTTGCGCCTGGAGCGCTGAGAGATCTGAGATGACGATGGGAGTCGTGCTGCTGTTGCTGGTGCTAGCGGTTGTACCGCCACCAGCGGTCGTCGACCTCGCACTTGCCGAGGAGCCCAGCTGGTCGCCGTTGCGCACTGATAGGGTTGTGACGTAGCCGTCGATAGGCGCGACGACGGTGCGCTTGTCCGCGTTGTCCTTGGCGTTCTGATAGCCCAGATATGCCGACTCCTGGCTGGTCACCGAGGCGTTGTACGACTTGACCGCAGCGTCGTAGCCCTGCTGTGCCAGCGTGCGGGCCGAATCGTAGTTGGCCTTAGCGGTCTTTCGGCTGTTGACCGCCGCCTTGTACGAGTATGCCGCTGCATCGTAGTTCTCCTGAGCCATCTCGATCTTGGCGGAGTCACCGCCCGCAATCGCCGTGCTCAGGTCGATTCCGGCCTGAATCTGAGCTTGATCGGCCTTCTCCACCGAAGCCTGAGCGGACTGGTACTGACCCTTGGTCTGCGTGACATTGGTGTTCTTGCTCACACTGGCCTGCGTCTTGGACTGCTTGGCTTTGGCGACCGACGACTGCGCGTTCTGGTACGAGGCACGTGCCTGAACGACGCTCGCGTCAAGATCGGAGTTCTCGATCACAAAGAGTGTGTCGCCCTTGGTGACGTGACTGCCCAGACTGACATCGAGTTTGGTGACCGTCCCCGAAACCCCCGGGTCAACTGCCGATGAGTTTGCCGTCACGACGCTGCCGTTGGCCGATACCGCCACGGTCAGCATTCCGGTTGTCGCGGATTGGGTCATATACGTGGTCTTGGAGGACTTGGGACCGAGTGCCCTGAAGACGAGAAAGCCTGCGATGAGAACGACTACCACAGCGGCTGCAATCAGGCCCCACTGGCGTCCTTTTGAGCGCCGGGCCCGCGCGGCCGGCCGAGGGCGCATCCGACGTGACGATACGTCGTCATCGGCCGGTGTTTCGATTGGATCGCTGGTGGAGTCGATCTCGCTCATCAAGACCTCCGTGTGCGCCACGTCACCCGCGGCGATTGTTAGGACTTCTGAAAAGAACGCCGTCGACCATCATGCACCTTCGCCACGGCAATACGACGGAGATTACGCAACTGTAAACTCGCGGTCCCCGATGCCTGGCCTCGCTGCAGCCGAGGGCAGATTCAGGAGATTCCTCGTGCTGCTGCAGAGAGGCTCTGCACGAACGCGCGCAGTTCTCCTGGGTCGGCCTGCCGCTTCACAATCGCGCTGCCGACGATGACTCCGTCGGCACTGCGGGCGACGACCGCGGCCTGAGCGGGCGTCGATACCCCGAATCCCACAGCGACAGGCAGCTCCGTGGCAGCTTTCACCCGGGCGACGAGCTCCGCGAGCTCTTCGGGCAGCTCGGCGCGATCGCCAGTAACGCCCGTACTCGAGACGCAGTAGACAAACCCGCTCGACGCCGACCCAACCTTGGCGAGGCGCTCTGGCGTCGACGTCGGAGCCACCAGGAACACCGTGTCAATGCCCTCTGAGGCCGCGAGCCACGGTCCGGCCATCTCGGGCGGTAGATCGGGAACGATGACGCCGCCGATTCCGGCATCGCGCATCGAGGCCGCGACGCGGGGCATGCCGGCGCGCATGAGCGGATTGAGGTAGGTCATGAGCGCGACAGGCGGTGCATCATCGCCTGCATCGGCGATGAACTCGCGGGCGAGGTCGATGGTCTCGGCGAGGCCGAAGGTGCCGCCGGCTGCCGCACGTGCAGCGTCGGCCGCGTCGCGGATGACGGGACCGTCGGCGAGCGGATCGGAGTACGGGACGCCGAGCTCGATCAGGTCTGCGCCTGCTTCGGCCAGAATGCGGAGCGCGGCCAGCGACTCCTCACGCGTGGGATACCCGGCCATCAGGTAGGCGACAAGCGCGGGACGCCCGTGCGAGAACGCGCGGGAAAGGCCGCGGTCAGCCAACGCCGAGCCCGGCCTCGCGCACGATATCGATGTCTTTGTCCCCTCGGCCCGACACCGTCACGACCACGACCGCATCGGGGCCGAGCTCCTCGGCAAGCCGTGGGAGCAGTGCGAGCGCATGCGACGACTCGATGGCGGGAATGATGCCCTCGAGCACCGTGAGCTGCTCAAAGGCAGCCAACGCCTCGGCGTCGGTCACCGGCTCGTAGCGAACGATTCCCTCGTCCTTGAAGTACGCGTGCTCGGGGCCCACGCCGGGATAGTCGAGCCCCGCCGAGATGGAGTACGCCTCGAGCGGATTGCCGGCATCGTCTTGGAGCAGGTAGCTGTAGAAGCCATGCATGACTCCCGGCGAGCCAAGCGTCATTGAGGCGCCAGTCTTGTCGGTATCGATTCCCAGACCGGCGGCTTCGGCGCCTACGAGGAGCGGCGAACCGAGTACGCCCGAGTTGAGCACGAAGGGGTAGAAGGTCCCAATCGCATTGCTGCCTCCACCAACGCACGCCACGACCGCGTCGACGGCGAGAACCTCGCGCGCCTGCAGCTGATCGATGATCTCTGTGCCGATGACGCTCTGAAAGTCGCGCACCATCATCGGATACGGGTGCGGCCCAACCGCCGAGCCGAGCACGTAGAACGTGTCCTCGACCCGCTCGACCCAGTGGCGAAGCGCTGCGGTCACCGCGTTTGCCAGCGTGCCCGCTCCTTCGTCGACGGGAATGACCTCGGCGCCCAGCAGTCGCATCTTGTAGACGTTGAGCGACTGGCGCCGGATGTCCTCGGTGCCCATGAAGACAGCGCACTCCATGTCCATCAGCGCGGCTGCGGTTGCAGTTGCGACGCCGTGCTGGCCCGCGCCTGTCTCGGCGATGACGCGCTTCTTGCCCATCCGCTTGGCGAGAAGGCACTGGCCGAGCGTGTTGTTGATCTTGTGCGCGCCGGTATGGCACAGGTCCTCGCGCTTGAGGTAGACGGTCTTCAGGCCGACCGCCTGAGCAAGACGCTTGGCTTCGTAGAGTGGCGTTGCTCGTCCAACGTAGTCGCGCCGGAGATCGTCTAGCTCGGCCTCAAACTCCGGATCGTTGCGCGCATCCGCATAGGCAGCGGTGAGCTCTTCCAGAGCGGGAACGACCGTCTCGGGCACGAATCGTCCACCGTAGGGCCCAAAGAAGCCCGCAGCATCTGGCCCGGCATAGACGGACTCCGCAGACGGCAATAGATCTCTCATTCCCCAACCTCCAGATCAGCCGCTCGAACCGCGGCGCAGAACGCGGACAGCTTCGCGTGGTCCTTGTGACCAGGGCTGCATTCCACCCCGGAAGAAGCATCGACAGCGTACGGATGCAGTGCGGCGATGCACGCGCCGACGTTATCAGGCGTCAGTCCCCCAGCAACAAACAAGGGAGCCCATCCGGGGACCGTGCCAAGAGATTGCCAATCAAACGTTTGCGAGGTACCGCCCGCTTTGTCAGCGTGGAATGTGTCGAGAAGAAGGGCGGCGACGTGGCCCCGGAAGGGCTCCGCGGCCTCCAAACCGAAATCCATGCCAATGGCAACCGTCCTGATGACCGGCACCGCGACCGAGTCGCAGTCCTCTGGCGACTCGGCGCCGCAGAACTGCACGGCCGTCAGCCCGCAAGCCGAGACCGCGGCCGCGACCTCCTCGGCCGACGCATCCACAAACACCCCCACGCGAGCGACGGCTGGCGGCACGGCAGCGAGCGCCAACGCAGCCTGCGCAAGCGTCACCTGCCGAGGAGAAGCGGCAAAGACGACACCAACGGCGTCGGCTCCAGCCGCCACGGCCGCCGCCGCGTCCGCAGCGTTGGTGATGCCACAAATCTTGATCCGCGTGCGTGTCATAGAGGCTTCCTCTTGGATGTTGCGAGCCGGCACGGAGTCGGCGGACCTTCGCTCGTGGTCCTCGGCGCGGTCACCGCGGGTGCGGTGACCGCGCCTGCGGAGTACTCGCTACGGCCCGCCTACTCCGTGCTCAAGCGACTATTCGTCTGAAAGCGTGGTGCCGGCGGCGAAGTCGAAGTCTTGCAGATCGCCAGAGTTGTAAGCAGCGTAGGCGGCTAGGTCGAAGTGGCCGTGACCGGAGAGGTTGAAGAGGATGACGCGATCCTCGCCGGCGTTCGCAGCTTCGAGCGCCTGGTCGATTGCAGCGCGAATCGCGTGACTGGACTCGGGCGCAGGCAGAATACCTTCGGCCCGCGCGAACTGCACTGCTGCCGCAAAGCACGCGGTCTGGTCGACGGCGATCGCCTCGGCCTCGCCCTCGTGCACCAGCTGCGAGACGAGCGGCGAATCGCCGTGGTAGCGCAGGCCACCCGCATGGATACCTGCGGGGACGAAGTCGTGGCCGAGGGTGTACATGAGCATCTGCGGCGTCATGCCGGCCTCGTCGCCCAGGTCGTAGCGGTACTCGCCGGCGGTTAGTGTCGGGCACGCCTTGGGCTCGACAGCCAGCAGGCGCGCATTCGACAGGCCCTGCAGCTTGCGCTGGTAGTACGGGAACGCGAGGCCGGCGAAGTTGGAGCCGCCGCCCACACACGCGATGACGACGTCGGGCTCTTCCTCGGCGAGCTTCATCTGCTCGATGGCCTCGAGGCCAATGATGGTCTGGTGCAGGCACACGTGGTTGAGTACCGAGCCGAGCGCGTAGTGCGTACCCGGGTCCTTGAGCGCAACCTCGCAGGCCTCGGAGATGGCGATGCCGAGCGAACCGGTGGAGTCCGGATCCATGGCGAGCACATGACGGCCGGCGTCGGTGAGGTTTGTCGGCGAGGAGTGCACGGTGCCGCCGTACGTCTCCATCAGGATGCGGCGGTAGGGCTTCTGGTCGTAGGAGACCTTGACCATGAACACCTCGACGTCGATGCCATAGAG
>Ga0194043_1000380_pt1 | contig 24309 bp, 19 predicted proteins | sample JunL4415m_MetaG_FD_161274 | JGI IMG/M metagenome (GOLD analysis project Ga0194043, IMG submission 161274) | Anoxic zone freshwater microbial communities from boreal shield lake in IISD Experimental Lakes Area, Ontario, Canada - Jun2016-L442-15m | ecosystem: Environmental > Aquatic > Freshwater >...
CACCTCGCTCTCGGGACTGCGAGATTTCGTCCTCTCATTCAATACCAAGCACAATCATATTCTCGGCAATCGCACTGAAATCATCGGGGATGAATATAAAATATTCGTCACGCCGGAAAAAGGATCTCTCGATCCGCGGGACTTCTCTATCCTCCCGGTACACTTCGCCTACGATTGCCTCATCATCCTCGGGAGTCCCAACCGCGCCGCCCTCGGTAGTCTCGCTGAGGAAAACCCGGATATCTTTTACGAAATTCCCATCATCAATATTGACTGTCACCCTGATAACGAACAGTTTGGTCAGATTAATCTCATTGATCTTACCGCCTCCTCGCTGGCCGAAATCTCGCTGGAAGTATTTGGTTCATTTGATCCCAACGCACTCACTCAGACCGTCGCCGAATGCCTCCTCACTGGACTGATGATCGCGACGGAAAGTTTTCAAAAGAAAACCACCACACCCAAAGCCTTCCAACTCGCCGCAAAACTCATCGACCTGGGTGCCGACCAACAACGCCTCGTCCAATATCTCTTCAAAACCCAGCCCCTCCACATCCTCAAACTGTGGGGACACATCATGCAAAAAATGCAATGGAATGAAACCCTCCACCTTCTCTCGGGAGTCATTACCATCGAAGATTTGGATCTCGCCCAAGCCGCCCGCACCGACATCCCGCTCGTCCTCGAAAAAATCATCACCCACACCGCGCCAGACACGCTCCTTATGATACTCTTCGAATCCAATCAATCAACCATTGATGCATTCCTTCACTCCCGCGTCCATACGCGTCTCGAGCTCCTACAACAAACCCTCATCCACGATGCAGTTTCGATCACACTTGATAGTGACACGCTCACACTCACATTCAACGATACTTCTGCCGACACTACACAAAAACTTCTTCTCGAAAAATTGGGAAAATAAAAAACATATCTCCTTACATTGTGGTATACTGAAGACATAAAATAGAAATTGTCTTTTGTTTTTCATTATGGTCAAAATTCTTCCGCGCACCGGTAAAACCAAACATCAACCCGACAAACTAAAACTCATACGGGAGGATCTCGCCACAAAAACCCTCGCTGCTCTCAGCGCAGGCTCAGCAGAAAACCAAGCTTCCCGAATGGCACGTGAGTCAGGACTTCCCTATATCGATCTTCATATTTTTCCCGTTGATCATGACGATGTCCTCGTTTTCCCCGAGGAAGACGCTCGACGGCTCGGCTTCGCCTGCTTTCAGAAAAAAGGCGTCAACCTCCGCATCGCCCTGCTCCACCCCGATAACGAAAAAGCCAAAGCCTTCGTCCAAAGCTTCGCCGACGATCGCAAGCTCGTTCCACGATACTATGTCGCTTCCCAATCCTCCATCGAGCGCACCTGGTCAACCTACAAAAAACACACACTGCTCGATGTTCTCGAGGCCTACAAGATTTCCTTGACCGGTGATTCGCTCACTCAATTTGAAAAAGACTTCGGTGGATTGATGGCCATCCGCAAGGGCATCGATGATATGCCCACCACGGAAGCACTCCAGACCCTCCTCACGGGAGCGATCAAATTCCAGGCCAGCGATGTCCATTTCGAACCTGAGGATAACCAAAAAGTCCGCATCCGGTATCGCATCGACGGCGTGCTCCAGGACATCGGTCGCATACCGATGCACCTCTACCCGCTCATCCTCTCCCGCGTCAAAATGATGGGCAAGATGAAAATCAATATCCGCGACTCCGCCCAAGATGGTCGATTTTCGATTTTTTTCAATGAAGAGCGCCTCGATGTCCGTGTCTCGATCATCCCCGGCAATCACGGCGAGAGTATCGTGATGCGATTACTCAGCCAAAAAGGCACAGCGCTCGATGTCGAAGTACTCGGACTGACCGGCCTCGCCTATGAACAGGTGCGCAAAGCCATCGCCAAACCCAACGGTCTCATCATGACCACTGGTCCGACCGGTAGTGGCAAGACCACGACGCTCTATGCGCTCTTGAATAAATTGAACGATACCAAGACCAAGATCATCACCATCGAGGATCCAATCGAATACCAGATCGATGGCATTTCACAAACCGAAGTGTCCAAGGGTCAAGCCTACACCTTCGCCAAGGGTTTACGCTCCATCGTCCGTCAAGATCCCGATGTGATCCTCGTGGGTGAAATCCGCGATGATGAAACTGCCGACATCGCCATCAATGCTGCGCTCACCGGTCACCTCGTTCTCTCCACACTCCACACCAACAACGCTGCTGGTGCCATCCCCCGTCTCGTCGAAATGGGTGTCAAACCGACACTCATCGCTCCCGCGGTCAATGCCTTCATGGCACAACGCCTCGTACGTCAACTCTGCAAACACTGCAAGACAAACTACGAACCCGCCAAAGAAACCATCGATTCCCTCAAAGAAATCCTCTCTCTCATCTCACCCAAAGCCAAAGTAGAAGTCCCGAACGACATCAAAGTCCTCTACCAATCCAACGGATGCGATCAATGCAATCACACCGGTTACAAGGGTCGGATCGGGATTTTCGAAGTCCTCACTATCAACGAGAATATCGAAAAGCTCATCGTGGAATTGGGTGGTGAAAACGACATCACGCGCGTCGCCCTCGAAGACGGGATGGTCACAATGACACAAGATGGCATCCTAAAGGCTATCACTGGTATCACCTCGCTCGAAGAAGTCTGGCGCGTCACCGGCGAAGGCGAATTCCTCAAAGAAATCTACGAAAAATTGATGGAGCAAACCCTCGCACGATCCTTCACCATCGACACGGAAACGATCCAAGAAGTCGAGCAAACCATGGCAAGCGGAAAATCATTCGAATATCGCACGAATGCGAGCAACGAGACGCTCCGACGAATTTTCGCCAGCGCCGCACTCTCCAACGCGGGTGATATCCATATTGAGCCAACCGCCAACACCGTGCTCATCCGTTTTCGAATGGACGGCATCCTCCACACCGTCGCCGAACTCCCACTCAATGAATACCCGCAGATTCTCGGTGAGATCAAACTTTTGAGTGCGCTCAAATCCGAAGTCCGTGCCGGCGTGAAAGACAGTCGTTTCAGTATCCGTTTCGAAACCGTACCCGAAACCGTCGGCGTGAGTTCTATCGACATCCGCGTCTCGATCATCCTCGGCGGCTACGGCGAAACCGTCGTGATGCGACTCCTGAACCAAGGTGCCGTCGCCCTCAAGATCGATGCCATCGGTTTACGCCAAGAAAACCTCGACCGTCTCCTCATCGCCGCTAGTAAATCCAATGGACTCATCTTAAATACTGGTCCCACTGGCAGTGGCAAAACCACGACGCTCTACAGCGTACTCCAACATATCAATTCCCCGGAACTGAAAATCATCACCATCGAGGATCCGATCGAATACCAATTGCCCGGCATCCTCCAAACCCAAATCAACGAAGAGGAGGGGTATGATTTCGTCAGTGCCCTCCGCGCCCTGATGCGCCAAAACCCCGATATCGTTATGGTGGGTGAAATCCGCGATGAAGAGACGGCTCAAGCCGCGCTCCAGGCATCACTCACCGGTCACCTCGTCATCTCATCGCTCCACACCAACAATGCTGCCGGTGCCACACCGCGACTCCTGATGTTCGGTGTCACACCCGACGACATCGTCAATGGCGCAGCCCTCTTCATGGCACAGCGTCTCGTGCGTCGCCTATGTATCCATTGCAAACAACCCATTGACCTCACGGCCGAACAACTCGCCACCATCGAAAAACGTCTCGAAAATCTCCCACCGCAATACAAGAATCTCACCACCGCACGCAATGCCCACAAAGCAGTCGGCTGTCCGGAGTGCCACAACACCGGTTACAAAGGACGGATCCCCGTTTCGGAAACGCTCGTCTTCGATCGCGATATCCAAGACCTCATCGCCCGCGGCGCACTCGCCATCGAAGTCCAAGATCAAGCTATCAAGAGCGGTATGATGACGATGCTCCACGATGCTCTCCTCCGCGTCCTCGAAGGCGAGACTCCGTTCGAAGAAGCCTTCCGTGTGGTGGAATAAAACTATTGTCAGCACCGCTTGACAAAGCCTGTCTTTTCTTATAGGCTGTATTTGTTGAGTGAAAGATCCTTTTTCATTCTTCAACCCCTTGCTGATTCACATTGGCAAGGAAACCCACCGTCTCGTAAAGAGACCGAGGAGGATATCATGCACCAGGCAAGTTCCATACTGCCGGTAAAACACGGCGCGGCGATACATCATGAAGAGCTGGTTCCACAAGAACAACAAACAGAACAGTACATGATAACAACAACCGCGAAAAGCCAAATTGGCTCCGTGGAATACTATAAGGGCAGACGAATATTCACTTCTGTTAAAACTCACTATTCTCCGAGTCCCAGTCATACCGACTGATAACAGAATCCACAAAAAATTGCCTCAACACAATAAAGCAGGCAATCCAAACGCGATTCCGGTATTTCTCTCAACTACAATCATGAGAAAATACTGGGGTCGCTATTTTTTTTATTCTTTTTTTCACAACAAAAAACCTATCATTGCATTGTGCATTGATAGGTCTCGCACTTCCCTGTGCTCAACAACTCATCCATCCCTCATTATCATTTCTTATATTTTTGATTCGTCCGTTCGACGGTGGGAAACGTATATGTTTCCAAACCTTTCTGGCTTAAGCCTTCCAAAGAAGTACCACCTTCACGGAGAACAGTTTCCAATTGCTTCACGTCGCCAAGACTTTCTTCTCCGGACGGACACAATACTTCCGCCATCATCTTTAACCAATACATAACTCACCCCACATTGTTGTTAAGTTAACAAAAAAAACATCCCTTAATCTGTAGACAAGTCCGGGAATCAAGAACCCCCGGGGAAGGAGCCGTGTCGAGGAACAGCGCAGCCGAAACCACCCTGCCCGATCTGGACTAAGAAGCACGGATGCTTCGACGACCCCCAAGCTTGAGGCGAAAAGATAGGACGCCCCAAGTGTCTACAGATTATGAGATGCTTTTTAAACGACAACACTCTATCCTAGCACGGCTTTCTTTTTTTGTCAAGTCGGTGTAAAATACCTAAAGATAGCGGGTATTTTAGCATTTGTCATCCCGGGCTCGACCCGGGATCCAGGTTGGTTTTTACAATATAAATGCGAATGCTGGATCCCGCATCAAGTGCGGGATGACACGAAAAAATAAGTCGAATCGGTATCACTACAACTATTTATGCTCACCACATCCACCGAAATCCTCGACGACTCCGTACTCGACACGACGCTCCGCCCGCAAGCCTTTGCGGAGTACATCGGGCAAGAGAAAATCAAAATGAATCTCAACATCCTCATTCAAGCGGCGAAGAAACGTGAGGAGCCTATCGAACATGTCCTCCTCTATGGTCCGGCGGGACTCGGCAAGACCACCCTCTCGCATATCATTGCCAAAGAGTTGGGTGTGAATATCAAAGTGACAAGCGGCCCGGCCATCGAACGCGTGGGCGACTTCGGCTCCATCCTCACCAACCTCCAAGACGGCGACATACTTTTCATCGACGAGATCCACCGACTCAACAAGCTCATCGAGGAAGTCCTCTACCCCGCGATGGAGGATTACAAACTCGACATCATCATCGGCAAGGGTCCATCGGCGCGCACCATCCAGCTCGACCTCCCACGCTTCACGCTCATCGGTGCGACCACGCGCCTCGGTTCTATTTCCAATCCATTGCGCAACCGTTTCGGTTCCATTCACCGACTCGAGTTTTACACGCACCCAGAAATCTCACACATCATCAAACGCTCGGGGCGCATCCTCGACATCGCCATCGAGCCCGAAGCCGCCGACATCATCGCCGCCACGAGTCGCCAGACCCCACGGGTCGCCAACCGTATCCTCAAACGCGTCCGTGACTACGCCCAGATGAATGACTATCCCCTCGTCACGCCTGCCGTCGCCCGCGAAGCACTCACCCTCCTCGAAATCGACGAACTCGGACTCGAGCCGACCGACCGCCACCTCCTCCGTGCCATCATCGAGAAGTTTCGCGGTGGCCCTGTCGGACTCCAGACCATCGCCGCTATGACCAGTGAGGAAACACAGACCATCGAAGATGTGTATGAACCCTATCTCATCCAGATCGGTTTTCTCGAACGCACCCCGCGTGGTCGGGTCGTCACACCCCGAGCCTACCAACACCTCGACATCACTCCACCGGAAAACCACCAGGACAAATTATTGTGATACAATAGAGATAGCAAATCATTTCTTTTTATTCCTATGCGGCAACTGCTCTTGGTCGGCTACGGACTGCTCTTCTTGAGCTACATCATCGCGGCAGGTTTTATCGTATTTCATTTCATCCGCTATTCCTTCAACCGAAGTCTCGCCTCGCTGGCGGTGCTTCTTTTCGTCGCAGTAACCAGCATCCTCATCCTCGCCAATGCATTACTTTTTCTTGCCATTCCGTGGAATAAAATCTTCACTTCTATCGGTCTGACTTTATAATTATGCACAAACGTTACGCCAACTATCATTTCATCGGGCAACGAGATGACGAGGAAATACTCCTCATTATTCATCGTCACTGGTTCAATATCCTCGTTCATTTCCTTGGACTCATCTTCGCCGGGCTCGTGCTTGTGTTTGGATCATTTTCCTTATTTTGGTTTTCCATCGACATCACCACGCTCATCAATTCACAACTCGTCGATTTCCTCGTCAACACCCTCATTCTTTTCATCTGGCTCTTCTTCTTTTTCCTTTGGATCGATGTCTGGTTCGATGTCTGGATCGTCACCAACCGACGCATCATCAATATCGAGCAAAAGGGTATGTTCGTCCGCGAAATCAGTGAGTTACAAATCGACAAGATTCAAGATGTGACGAGCGAGGTCATCGGCGTCATCCCGAGCATTCTTAATTTCGGCAATGTCTCCGTCCAGACCGCCGGCGAGCAAGAACATTTCGAATTTTACCAGGTGCCCGACCCGACCGGTATCAAAAATATGATCAGCCATATCATTCACGCCAAGGAAGACAACGAGTCGATCGAGCAGGCCATCAATGAGACTACTTTTGAAAACACTATCAAATAAAACTGGCTAACTATCTGTCTTTGCGAGGGTGTACTCGCCCGTGGCAATCCCCTTCTCAAAAACACGAAACTTTTTTCTTTCTCAAATGAGATTGCTGCCCCGCCTGCTGGACAGGCAAAGCTTCGCCCGCAATAACAAAAAGTAAAAAGCTTTCACTTGCCCAAAGAGAGATTTTCCCGCTATACTGAACTCTGATTTATCCGTAATATTTTTCCGATATGTCCGGACATTCCCATTGGGCAGGTATCAAGCAGCGCAAGGGCGTCAATGATGCCAAGCGCGCTGGTGTCTTCACCAAAATCGCCAAGATCGTCACTATCGCCGCGCGCGACGGCGGGAGCGGCGACCCGACCACCAATTTCCATCTTCGCCTTGCCATCGATCAGGCGCGCAGTTTCAATATGCCCAAAGACAATATCGACCGCGCCATCAAACGAGGCACTGGTGAGCTCAAAGACGGTACCGAGATCGTCGAGAACACCTACGAAGGCTACGGCCCGGGCAATGTCGCGATGATCATCAAGACCGTCACAGACAGTGCCAACCGCACCGTGAGCGAGATCAAATCGCTCTTCACGAAGGGCGGCGGTAAGTTCGTCCCGTCCGGTTCACTCAATTTCCTCTTCCAATCCGTCGGCGTCATTGAGACTGTAGCACTCGACTCACTTGATATCGAGGCGACTGAGCTTGCCATCATCGAAGCCGGAGCGGATGACTTCGAGCACAATGAAACAAACGACGAAAGCACCCCTCGTGATTTTTTCGTTTTTACCGCGCCCGACCAACTCCAAGTCGTCAGTGAAAATCTTCGCGCGCAGGGATTCACCATACGCTCCGCCTCCCTCGCCTACCGCCCAACCCAGACCGTCGAACTCACTGGCGAAGCCCTCACTCAATACGAAAACTTCCGCGAAAAAATCGAAAACCACGACGATGTCGACCGGGTGTACGATAATCTCGCGTAAGCAATCGCCTTCCTTTTTTATTTATGTCTAAACCCCTTACTATCCTCGGCATCGATCCCGGCACAGCCCTTGTCGGATGGGCGATTATCGTGGATAATCAAGGCAAGGCCGAGACGCTGGCATACGGACATATCAGCACACCCGCCGGTCTCCCGCTCGCCCGTCGATTAGCTGAGATTTCACACGATTTACGCGAAATAGTTGAACTCCATCAACCCGACGAAGTGGCGGTCGAAGAGCTCTTTTTTTTCAAGAACCAAAAGACCGTGATGGCGGTCAGCCAAGCACGCGGCGCAATCCTCCTCACGATGGAAGAACTCAGCGTGAAAATTTTCGAATATACTCCCCTTCAAATCAAACAGGCACTCACCGGATATGGCCGAGCCGACAAACAACAAGTACAGTTAATGGTCAAAAATATCCTGGGACTCAAAGAAATCCCCAAGCCCGATGACACCGCTGATGCCCTCGCGATTGCCCTCTGCCATTTTAATAGTAGAAAGATGAACGCATTAAATAACTGACCCAACCTCACCCCAACCCTCTCCTCAGCTCAGGAGAGGGGGCAATACAATTAAATACTAGATTATTTTTATGACTCCGCATCCACTTATCGTATCGCTCGTCAATCTCGGCATCCCACAATCGACGGTCATCCTCCTCCTGATGCTCCCCATCATCGCGACGGTGGTGGCGTTTTTTCGTCAGATCATCGGCATCAAGGCCTTTGGTATTTACACGCCTTCCATCATCACCTTCGCCTTCCTCGCATTCGAACCCAAAGGCTGGAAATACGGCACGCTCATTTTCATCACCATGATTCTTATTGGGATGCTCTCCCGCTATACCTTGCGCTACCTGCGCGTTCTCTATCTGCCACGCGTCGCGATTACACTCACCTTTGTTTCGTTCGCCATGCTTGGAGTCTTGGCACTCGGCGGCTATTTCCAACGCACCGGTCTCGCCACCGTCGATATTTTTCCGCTTCTTATTATGATTACTCTTGTCGAGAAGTTCGTCGCTACTCAGATTGAAAAGGGTGACAAAATCGCCATCATCCTTGCTATCGAGACGCTCTTCATTTCTCTCGTCGGCTATTTCATCGCACGCAGTTTTTTCCTTAACAATCTTATTCTCGTCTCTCCTTGGATAGTGCTCCTCACTCTGCCAATCAATGTTCTCCTTGGCAAATGGTCAGGTCTCCGCCTCACGGAACTTGTCCGTTTTCGGCATATTTTCACTCACAATTAGCCGCGCCCTCGTATGTCATGGTCCACTTTCCTCGAACAGCGTCGCGGTATACTCGGGATGAATGCCCGTAACCTTGACTATATTCGTCCGTATAATCCTGCTTCCGCCAAGCGCTACGCCGATCGCAAGCTCCTCTGTAAACGCCTCCTCATCAAACACCAGCTCCCCGTCTCGCGTCTCATTGGCAGCATCAAAAACTCCGAACAACTTGAATCATTTGACTGGAATACTCTGCCAATTAGTTTTGCACTGAAGCCGAATCGTGGTTTCGGCGGTGAGGGTATCCTCGTTGTCTATGGCAAGAAAAAGTTTCTTGAAAATACCTGGGTCAAAGCCGACGGCTCGCTCATCACCGTCGATGATCTCAAGTCACATATCCGCAACATCCTCGACGGTTCATTTTCGCTTTCCAATACTTCGGACTTCGCTTTTTTCGAGGAACGCATCAAGCTCGCCAAAATTTTCAAGCCCTACGCCTTCAAAGGCATCCCTGATATCCGCGTTATCGTCTTCAACTCCGTCCCGATTATGGCAATGCTCCGACTCCCGACGCGCGAATCCGGCGGCCGAGCCAACCTCAAACAAGGAGCCATCGGTGTCGGCATCGATCTCGCTTCCGGCGTCACCACCACCGCTATCTGGAAACAAAGCCGCATCATCGAATACCTCCCCGGATCCGGATTCCCACTCTCAGGCATAGTCATTCCACAGTGGAAAGAAATTCTTCATATGGCAGTCGAAGCACAACGCGTCTCCGGTCTCGGATTTCTCGGCGCAGATATCGCTATCGATCGCGATCAGGGTCCGGTATTTCTCGAATTGAACGCTCGCCCAGGACTCGCGATCCAGGTAGCTAATCTTGATGGACTCAAGGCTCGGCTCGAACGCGTGAGCGGGCTCAAGATCAAAACAATCGGTCGTGGCGTGCGCGTCGGGATGAATCTTTTTGGTGGGGAGATCCAAGAAGAAGTCGAGGAAATTTCCGGACGAAAAATCATCGGTGTAATAGAACCAGTACGCCTCATCGGAAAAAACGCAAAAAGCATTACCATCGAAGCGAAGATCGACACAGGCGCCGGATTTTCTTCCATTGATGACGATCTCGCCGCTCAACTCGGCTTTGCTGATACAGTCGCAGCTTTTCGTGCCATGCATAGCGATTATTCCAAGGTCAAGCACCTTACTCCGATCGAACGACGAGCCACACTCGGGAACATTCCCGATCTCGCCGGCACGACCATCATCAAATCCTCGCATGGCGTTTCCTATCGCCCGATGGTTCGCGTCACACTGCTCCTCGGCGGCATTGAGATCAATACCAAAGTCTCTATCATCGATCGCGAAAGTCTCAAATATCCCGCTATCATCGGCCGGCGCAACCTGAATGCTTTCCTCGTCGATGTGAAAAAATAATTTTTTCTTATGCTACGGCGATTCTTTTCTCGACGGCAAATTTTTCTGTTCCCACTCATCGCATTCATCCTGTGCATGGCTTTCGCCGCGGTCGCTTTTATTGCTGTTGAAGGCTCTGATTGGAATAATTTACATGACCATGCAAGCGCCATCACCATTGATGAATTCTCCCATATCTCAATGGCCTTCTATTACCTCGATACTGGCACCTACTTCCTCAATCCAGAACACCCGCCACTCGTCAAAGATATCGCGATGCTCGGCGGACTCTTCATTCATCCGGTCATCCCTGCATTTACCAAAGATCAAATCAACGAGGCGCTCCTCAAATCATACCCACCGAAAACGTACACCTTTCCGCGCATCAAAGAACTTTCCAATGATCAACTGACCTGGGGACGACTCTTCTTGCTTCATCCGGGCAACGACCCCGATGAGATCGCGTTTTGGACACGCTTGCCTATCATTATCGCCAACGCATTTTTCTTTTTCCTGCTCACGATTTTCCTCGCACGTGTATGGAGTAAGCGAACCGCTCTCATCGGTCTCGTTCTTCTCCTTGTCTCTCCGCTCACCATCATCCATAGTGCTCTCGTCACGATGGATATCCCAGCCTCAGTACTTCAAATGATTACTCTCGTTCTCTCAGCGTCCTATTTTCAAGCCATTCTCAAAAAAAATCACGAGTGGCGCTGGTTCGCGGCCGTAGCGATCTTCTTTTCTTTAGCGCTCTTGAGTAAGTTTTCCGCTCTTCTTTTGTTCCCGGTTATCGGTTTGGGCGGATTTATTTTCTTCCTCACACAATCCCCGTCCTGGAAAACATTTCGATTATTTCTTGCTCATTCCATTCTCCTTTTCTTCGTGATATTCTGCATCGTCTCCGGCGTCTATGCGATCCATATCCAGGCTATGAGTGCTGACGATATCGCAACCCAACTTACCTCCTCCTATCCGGTTGGTTTCCCTGCGGTCGGACTCTCATTCATGCAATCGCTCAACACCAACGCACTCACCCGACCAATCGCCGAATATGCCAATGGCGTCACCAATGTTTTCAATCAGATTGATAGCGCTCCCCAAAAAATTTATTTTATGGGCAATGTGTACGGATCCGAAGGCGCGGGTCCGACCTATTTCCCTATGCTCTACGCCACCAAACTTCCCGAGGGATTACTCTTCCTCAATATTCTCGCTCTCATTATTACCCTGATTGTATTCTTTTCCCGCAACACTGATTCTCTCTGGCAACGCTTGCAAAAATGGAGTGCTAACCCACTTTCATTATTGCTTATTGTATTCTGCTACGCTTATGCCATCACCACACTCTCCTCAACTTTTCAGATAGGTATCCGCCATATTCTCCCGCTCATCTTCGGCATCACTCTGCTCACCGCCAAAGGCATCGATAGAGCTTGGGATTGGAAATTGTACCAGTTCCCTCTCATAAAAATCCTCACCCTGACCAGTCTCACATTCATAGTAGTTTTCACCATACAAACTTTCCCCACCTATCTCAGTGCCTACAATTCATTTGGAGGTGACACACAGAATGGTTACCAGATCGCCACCGATTCTAATTATGACTGGGGACAAGACAGCAATAAGCTCGCTGATTGGGTGAAACAACACAACATCACGACGCTCTATGTCGATCTCTTCTCAAGTATCCCGGAGGAATATTACCTCGGTAAAGTCAATCAAGGCTACAGCATCCTCTCCGGCGAACTGCCCCCCTCGGGTTCTTACCTGGCCGTCTCCATCGACCGCTATATGACCAACAGTTTCAATCCTCATCTCCCCGCCACCAAAAAATACACTCAGCTCTCCAAAAACATCGTCGACCGAGTCGGCACCACCATCCTTATTTTCAAAATCCCGTAAATGAAATCGAACCAAAACGATTTTTGTAAATAAAAAAGGTGCTCAAGAATTAATCTCGAACACCCATTTTTTTTCTCCTAATAGAATTCCTACAAAAATTTGATAAAACCCAAAGAAGTTATTACTTTGGAAACCATCTCGGGATAAGAATGTCCCACTGCCAATCCGATTGAACTAACGGTTATAATGAGCATAAACGCCACCAACCAAAAAAAATTTCCGCTTATTGTATTCATCGCTATCGCCTCCGAAGCAATGCTATCATTTTTACATAGATTGCTTCCGCCTCATCTTTCCGAACAGTGTTTAAACTATCCAAAAGCTCATCGAATTTTTTCCGAATCGCTCTGATGAATATTTCTAATTCGGCTGGCTCATATAAATTAAGCCGTCTTTTTTCGCCATTTACATCAAAAAATGCCGGCGGCGATCTGTACAGATTGTACACCGCTGACTCAACACTATCCGAATCAGCTTCATACAGTTGTACACTTTTTACTCTCACATCTGCAACACTCATCACACTTACTCCTCTAACTCTTAGGTACCATTGAAACAAAAACTCTACCCGATAAAAAACTGGTAGAATTTCGGACTTTTTTCATTTCCTTACTTCACTTCTCCTCCAATAATTCTACCAGAGATTCTGATATTTTCATAGCAGAATATCCATAAGATCACTCACTTCGTTGATAGTCTGCAGATCCTCCGGTCTTTCGTCGGGCATTCTGGCGTATGTGTTCTCAATGAAGAGGGCTTCGATACCAACATTTTTTGCGGCGAGATAATCGTAGAAGTAACTGTCGCCCACCATCAAGGCATCCTCTTTGCCGAGCTTGAGCGATCCGAGTATTTCCAGCATCAACTCTCCCTTGCCTTCCGGATTATCACCCTGGGAAGACCGGTACGAATGAAACAGTTCGAGCAAATCAAAAAACTCGAGCCTCTCGCGCAATTCCTTATCAGCGGCTTCCGTCGGATACGGACTGGCCGAAATCAGCACGAGAAGGATGCCTTTTTCTTTCAGATTCAGAAGAGTCTCCCTCACATTCGGAATGAGTTCCAAGTGCCGAAGAAAATTATCCTTTGTTTCGGGATCGTGATAGATCCAATGAGGTTTTTGCGTCCGCTTAGTCGATGACGGATACCAAAGTGTGCCATCACCATCAAAAAATATGAGTTTTTTCTTCATTTTCATAACACTCAAATGCCTATCCCTAGGATTCGTTTCTTGAGAATTTTTATATATTTCAAATGACATTGCTTTAAAGTATTACATTTAATATAATAATCTCCACCAATCCTCATACGACAAAATAAGGCTATTGAGGGCTAAACACTCTTTTTTTGGATCACTTTGTATGCATTCACATCGTTATTTCCAGCCCCTTCTGCAATAATCTTTTTCTTGAGCAAAGCTTTAATTAGATAGCATGCTCTTGTATATCCAACATTAAACTTTCTTTGAATTTTCTCAGTAGTAACCGTTTTACACTGTAGAACGAAATTCTCCACCTCTTCATAAAGCAGGCTCGCATACAGCTTATCCACCCTTTCATCCAAATCTTGAATGGATCGCTTTATAGCATCAATTTCGCTCAACACAAACTTTACATCCAGTTTCTTTGGTTCTTTATTGTACATAGTAATGCAGGGTTATGTTTTACAATAATCGGATTGAAAAATTTCCATCAATTTTTCGATGAAGATCCCTTTGGCTTCTTTGCTGGATCCAAAGATCTTATTCCTCGCATCCCTGATGGTATTTTATGATATAAAAACTTTAGGTGCATATACAACACATTAATAACACTGCTCTACGCCTTGCTTTGAAGTGAATACACTTGGTTAACATTACCAACAATTTCTAAACACTCTTTCAAAACTAATTTATGTTGCTTATTCAATTCTCTTTCTGTAGCAGGAAGCGGATTTGGATTATCAGTAACACCTATTGTATAATAATCATCCCCTATTTTAAAATAATAAAAGGCTTCAAACTTTACATGCTCTTCTTTCAATGTCTCTATCGCTTCCATGCTATGTTGCAAATATTGACCCCAATCTAAAAATGTTTGTAATTTTCCCTGTCTTATGCGAAAAAGTCTCATACTTTTTTTATTCAAAATATAAAAACCACCGAAAAAAAATTAATCTCTTCGGTGGCGATAATATCCATACCCACATCCACGCTCATAATACTGGCATTGAAACCACGAAACAAAAGTTCACTACATACCAAATGCTCGCCGCCCTTTCCCGTGTAGCCACTTTCTATCTTTATTTTCTCCTCCTCGACTTCCTCTTTCTCCGCAATTTTAACATCAATCTTTTGTTCCTCTCTTTTTGGATTCAGGGCGTATGTGCTCGGACTCACTTTGATAAAGTCGGACTTTTCTCCTCTGTTTCGCATATCCGTAATTATTTGAGCATTCATCGAAGACTCGGGCGTCGCACCCTCCGTTTCCAAAATCCCACGTTCAAGAGCAAGACGAGTGATCTCCTTAGAATGCAAAGGTTTGTTTTCCTGTTTGAGAATTTCTATTGCGGATGATCGGAATTTGTTCATAGGTTATTCTGAAATATCTTTTGAAATTATCTCTCCCAATCCTCATACGACAGAATGAAATCATTGAGTTCTTCTTTGGTGGTTTTCCATTTTGGAAGACTTTTTTGAAGAAGTGCGAAGAATACCTCGCTATGTTTTCGCTCTTTAATATGAAGCAATTCATGTACGACAACATATTCGATACAATGAAGAGGTTTTTTTGCCAATTCCAAATTGAGCAAAATACGCTTCGTGTCATGATTACAAGATCCCCATCTTGTTTTCATTTTTTTGATCTGCCAAAAAGATGCACGAACACCAAGCTTTTTCTCCCACTTTTTCATCAACGCCTCCGCAAGCGGAAACATTTCTTCTCGATACCAATCCATCATAACCTCCTCACATTTCGCGACAGAACTTTTCGGACGGACTTGCAAAACAATCTTTGTCTTTCCTTTCAGATACACCTTCGGGGATTCCTCCTTATATATCACTTCCAAACGATAGCGCTTTCCGAAAAAATAGTGGCTTTCACCCGAAAGGTATTTGCGTTTAGTTTGTCGATTTTGACCTGTAAACTCCGCTTGTCTTTTTTTGATCCACGGAAGTCGCATCACCAAAAGCGTCCGGATAGCATCATCCTTCATACTTTCCGGAGCCGTTACTCGCACCGTACCCGTCGGAGGCAGTATCGAAAGATGCAAGTTTTTCACTGCTTTTCGAACTACTAAAGCCTCAACGCTTCCCAATTGCAAATACGAATTAGTACTCATTTTGATTTTTTATAATTTCAAAAAGATCCTTTAAGGCTTCATCAGGAATATCCAGCAAGGTTTCTCGAACCTTGATCTTTATAGCCTTCTCTTTGAGAAAATCTCCTCGCCAATCAGCATACCGTGAACGCATCACGGCTTCATGTACGGCTTGAGCTTTCGCTGTATCCTTTCCGAGGTTGTCATATAGTGCACGTTTGGCGGGAGTATCTATCCCTACAATTGATGTATCGCTCATTGGGTCTTTCACTTTTTTACACAAAACCTTTATCTGCTCCAAGTATTCCGTATATTCCACATCCTCTTGTTTTCGTTTCCGTATCAGCTCACTCAAAAGCTCAGACATACTATTGTAATACTTCGGGTTCGTCGGCATCTCATCGATAATGAGCTTGCGGATATTGTTTTCAATTGTTTCTTGGACTGCTTCACGACTTTTACGCACCGCCTCAGGCAAGTCATTAAGAGCATCATCCCCTTTTTGCAAAAGCAAATCGACAATCGTCATATCATCAAAGGTCGATATTTTATCGCTCGCATCAGCGCCCACGAAATTATTGATCAACATTCGCATATCCTTCTCATATTTTCGCAGGTCGATATAGTCACCCGATGCCAATTTCACCTCACCTCTCACTTGCTCATAATGTCTCACCTCCCTTTGAATAGCATTGATCTGACCCTCATCAAAGCCGGCATCCGTCATCTCATTAGCAACGTCGGCATAAGCGCGAAGCAAATGACTCACTGACTTGTACAGTTTCACTCGCTTCATCTCGTTCTCTTTGAGAGCATACGGATTCTCCGTGTCTCCGCAGAAATAGCGTATATACGAAGGATTGTCCTTGGGCGGTTGCACCGGTTCACACAAGGCACGCACGATTTCCAAAGCATCTTCCAAATCTTTCTTTCCTTCTCCCAATCTGTCCTTCAAAAGACCCGTTATATCTCCCGCATCAAATCCATCCAAAGCCCCACCGGTATATTCGGTGACAGCACTTTCCAATTTCTTGAACAGATCACGATAGTCCACAATATACCCATATTCTTTATCCTCACCGTCCAAACGATTCACACGGCAAATAGCCTGAAACAATCCGTGATCCTGCATATTTCGGTCGATGTACAAATAGGTTGCTGGTGGCGCGTCAAAACCCGTCAAAAGCTTGTCCACCACGATAAGCAATTGCATTCTACCCGGTTCATCGATAAATATCTTTTTCACTTGACGCTCAAAAGCATCGGTTTCACTTTCTCCCGATTTTTTGGTAATGGCTCCGTAATTCTTCTTGAAGTCCTCGATCATTTGTCGGTAAATGGCATATTCGCGCGTATCGGTTGAAAGAGCGTCGGGCTCATAAGACGTCACCACCGCACACTTGGTAAATCCCGCCGTCTGAAAAATCTCATAGTACTGACACGCCTCATAAATACTGCTCGCCACGAGCATCGCATTGCCACGACCGCTCGACAAGCGATCTTTTTTGTAAAAATCATCAACAATATCAAACACCACTTTTTCCAAGCGACCCTTCGAAGAAAGCAGGCTTTGCATCGTCCCCCAACGTCGCTTCAATTCGGACTTGGCGACATCGGTCAGTCCTTTGGTGCGAGTTTCAAACCACTCATCGATCTTGTCTTGTTCAACAATTCTCTGTGCCACTCGACGCGCTTCATAGCGCAAATCAAGCACCACTTTATCCGCCACCGCTTCATCGTATTTATAGGTATGGATATAGTCTCCCCATACGCGATTGCTTTGTGCAAGCAAGTCCGCTTTCTTCTCCACTTTGAGCAGAGGTGTCCCCGTGAAACCAACAAACACCGCATCAGGAAGCATCTCTTTCATAGCTTCGTGTAATGCTCCTGTATGCGTTCGGTGGCATTCATCCACAAACACAAACAAATTTCCTTTGGCGGAAAAGTCCGATCCAAAACCGCTTCGCATATCCGTCACATAACGATTCACTTCTTCATCTGCACCAGTTTTGTCTCCCAATCCGAATTTGTGAATCAAAGCGCACATCAGCCAATCCTCTTTTTTGTTAAGTGTCTCCATTAGCATCCGCCCACCCGAAAGACCATTTTGAGGACGTATCCGTTTGATGGATTTTTCATCCACTCCGATAAAGACTTTTTCCAATTGTTCATCAAGCTCCGTCCGATCGGTCAAAAGCAACACGCGCGCATCGGTAATATTTTCCCGTATCCACTTGGCAAGCCACACCATCGTCAAGCTCTTGCCCGACCCTTGGGTATGCCAAATAATCCCGCCCTCGCGACGTTTCATATATTCCTGAGCCTTCTTCACACCAAAGTATTGATTGTGCCGACACGTTTTCTTGATTCCGCTATCAAAAACAATGAAATCATGAATCATCTCCAAAAACCGATCTTTGCGACACAATTGCATCACCGATCGATCCAATAACAATGTTTCCTCAGACCCCGCTTCTTTCCATGACAAATAGTATGACTCTTCTGTGTTGGTCGTACCATAGCGCAAGCCTTCAGTATCATTGCCCGCCATCACCAATTGCATCGTGGCAAAAAAGTTTTTGATAAAGTCGTCTTTTTGATTGCCAATATTTTGTCGGATGCCTTCGGATACCGAGACCGTGCTTCGTTTGAGCTCGATCACACCAAATGCGATACCATTGACATACAGCACGATGTCCGGACGCTTGACCCGATTGCCTCGAATGGTCACTTCTTCAGCAATGGCAAAATGATTGCTCTCCGGATGCTTCCAATCGATAAAAGCGACACGCGTATTTTTATCACCCAATCCCTCGCGTACACTCACGCCATAGCGCAATAGCCCATATGTCTCCTTATTGAGATCGTAGAGCGCCATTTGCGAGCGATTGACCGTTTTCTTGAGCTCTTCGATGGCTTTGACGATGAGTGTCTCACTGTGTCCCGACTTCACAAGGAAGGCTCGCAAGTATTCTTCCTCGACATTACTATTATTCTCGCGATCTTCCCAATTGCCAAGATAGTCATAGCCGAGCGTATCGCGAAGCAGTGTTACGATTCGATTTTGCGTCTTGCGTTCCAATTGTCCGACTGTGGGTGATTGAAATGTTTGCATAATGCGTTAGTTTTTATTTAAGAAATCCGAGACAAATCCTTTTTGCTCGAGAACATCTATCACACTCCTCAATAAATAGTTATTGATAAAGTGTATTGTGTAAATCCTTCCGCCTTTTGTGAGAGGACGAATCATCTTTTTATCACGAAGCTTCGTCATTGTTCTCGATTTTTGCACAGATCCGCTGATACCGAGAGCATCCAATTCCTCTGCCTTCATTGACATATCGTCCTTTGAAACCAAATACTTGAGAATGTCACATTCTTGATCGGTAATATATTTCTTCTCCAAAGCGGATGCCAATGCCGGAAGAAAGATTTCTTCCTCGACATACTTCTTTCCCAAAAGACAATCCACTTTTTCAATCTCATTTTTCAAGCCCAAAAGGAAATATTCCGCCCATGACAAAACATCCGCATCCGCAAGCGAATCGGCAACAGAAAGCATATCGTAATACTTATCCCTGTTACCATAAAACACGGACGAAGGATTGATAATCCTCCCTTTCTTTACCTGAAAACCGGACTTGATAAGCAAGGCGTAATTGAGTAGTCTCCCCATTCTTCCGTTACCATTGTCAAATGGGTGAATATGCGCGAACCGATGATGCGATACCGCTACCATCAAAAGTTGATATTGTTCGCCAAAGTCAGTATTGATAAACTCCAAAAATTTCTCGAAATGCTCCGGCAACACAGCCACATCAGGAGGGGTATGTTGTGATTTTTTGATAATCACATTGACCATCCGAAGCCCGCCGGGATTATTTGATCCCTCTCCACTAGGCGGTGGAGCAAGGTCTCTGGTAACAATTTTGTGAAGCTCCGAAATATAAGCACGTGTAATCACAGTGTTCTCCGTGGTGTTTTCTTCTATAAACTTTATAGCATCCTCCAAGTTTTTAATCTCCCGTTGACTCTCGTCTTTTTTTGTTTTTCCTTCTATGATTTTCTCAACATAAGCCGGTAGTGTCGTGTTGTTTCCCTCAATCCTTGCCGATCCCAAGGTTTCGAGTATTTGAAAGGTTTCCTTGAGCTGGAAAAAGATATGCGCCGGCACCTCGCCAAAAAGCTTCCTCGAGCGAAGCTTCTCGAGATCCAAAACTACTCCGGCAAGTGTACTCCCCCATGCCGGATCAGGAATACGTATGTCTGTTGCGCTGTTCATAGTACTTTTTTTATACTGCTTAGTTACTTTACATAAGTGTACTATAAATGCCTATTTTAAGCAATATACTTCTAAAAAGCCACTACTGTTACTTATCAATTCAGACTTTGCTCACTTAACATGCCAAACGTATGGCACCGGTGAGGAGGGACTGCATCATGCCTTGTTTGATGGATTGATACTTCGCTCTTTCTTTTTCCAAGGCTTCGATTTCAGCGTCCATATCGGAGAGGATGGCAGTGATAGCTTTTTGTTCTTCGATTGTTGGCGGAACTAAGAGCTCATATCTTCTCATATCAGAACTGTACAGATGATAAACTGTTGATCCAGAAACTAACTGCATTATTTTATCTTTACTGTGTCGTATACTATATGCCAAAAATACACCGTCTAAAATACCCTCAAACAAACGTATAACTAAAATATCACCGCCAAGAATAACCCCTTCCTCCTTAACACAACTAGCTTTTGCTAAACCATTTGGTGTAACATCTGACGTTGGCATCAATACATCATCAATATGTGAGAAAAGAAAATTTTCTCTCTCATCCGTACGACTCAAGACTTCTTTTATTTCTTCGGGATATAACGTAAATAACTCACCATAATGAATACATTTATACTTTCCATCCGATATTATTGCGCTTTTTGGTAAACCTTTTCCTTTATAAAATTCTGCGATATCTCCCAATCGCATCACTTTCCATTCACCGCTAAACCCAGACAGTCTTTTTTTACCAGTGAGGAGTTGTTGCATCGTGGCTTGCTTGAGGTTCTTTTTCTTCTCGATAAGCATTCCCAATTGCTCAATCAAAGCATCCGCATCCGAAAGCACCTCCGCAATGGCTTCTTGTTCGGGTTTTGTAGAACAAATAAAACTCGTATTATGAAGAATACTATTGTACAACCTTTGAATTGTCCCTCCTTCAGTATTATATTTTACAATTTGAAACACATAATAAAGGTATCTATTAGAAATAAGTATCTCATCATTATCAATCCATATTATATTTGAATCCTGAAAATAAGCCGGCTTTCCATCATAAACTATCGTTCTTCCTATAGTTCCAGCGGCAGAAATCAATACATCTCCTTTTTTAGGAAATGAAAATCTTCGCCGATAGCTATCATACAAATCTTGTGATATGTAGGCATCTGCATCTTTTCCAAATGTTCCAATCTTATAAAAAGGAATTACACCTATTGCTTCAGTTTCGTGATTAAAAATTCGTCTGCACATTCTTATCTCTCCAACATCTCCCAGCTTCTTCACCTCCCAATCCTCCGGAATCACGCCGATCTCGGTTTGTTTGTACCCCTTTTTGATGTTCGTCATATTCGCACTCATAGTTTTGTCACATCAAAACCCATCTTTGTCAGATGTTGCTCGACTTTCTCGGTCAATGTTTCCACTTCCCGCTTAATGATCGGCAAGGGTGTCTCATAACGCTCCGCCAATTCCTTGACCCTTCCGGCAAGGGTTTGCGACAAGCGATCCACCTCGCCCGTTACCCGCATGGTCAATTCACCCATCCATTTTTTATCGATAGTCAGTGTCTTGATTTCTTCTTCTGAAAGTGTCGGGTACTTCGCCAAGAGTTTGTTCTCCAAATCCTTCTCGGCATCTTTGATGAATTGTTTGGTTGCGGTTTCTTTTTCAAAGAGCGCAAGATACAACTCAAGCACTGCCAACTCCTCGGCATCAGCCTTGCTCTTTTTGATCATCTTGATGCGTTTTTGCACATCAATTTTTTTAATCTTGTCATTCTCGATCACCTCGGCAAGCAGACCATCCTCGCCTCCGTGTTCATCTTTGAATGCTTCCATATCGGCACCTGTTTGCTCCAATGCGATAATGAGCGCATCGAGTGCAGATTGCTCTTTGGAAAAATAGGTTTCGATGGCAAGTTCGATCGGCACCAATCGCCCTTCAAGACCATAGAGTCCCGGCACCGTTTTTTTGACGTTCTTGCCTTTGTTTTTGGTTTCTTTTTGCATACGCATCAATTCCTTGCCTGCTTGCCAGCCGTCCACCGTGATGACATACGCATCGTCTTGCATCGTCTCTTCCCAATAATTCATCAGGTGTTGATAGAGGTCATATTTGTCAATCAAACGAAAATCTGCGCAGTGTTGCAAGAGTGTTTCGGTAATGGTTGAGATGATAGCCTTAGGGTGATCCTTTTGCGAGAGTGCTTTGAAAAATGGCGTCGATATTTCTTTCCACTCGGTAAAGGTTGCAAGGGTTTGTTTTTTGAATGTCAGAAATTCGGGATGTGTGAGGATGGTTTTCTTGACCTCGTCGTGCGCGATGAGCATCTCACTATACCCCGCTCGACCGTTCTTTTTGAAAAGCGCTTTCTTGAGCGTCGGACAGACCTGCCAATACGGAGCGAGGATTTCGATATCGCCATCAGGAATACCACCTTTGAGATGAGCCTCGATATCTTGAATATCTTCGGGCGCTTGCGTATCAATATACCGAGGAAGATTGAGATTGTATTCGTTTTTGTGAATTTCCTCATTGGAAACGAAACGGGAGTATTTTGGAATTTCTAAAGCATTGCTCCACGCATCTGTGATCTTGCGGATGTCTTGCTCACGCAGACGGTTTTTGTTGCCGTCTTTGACGAATCCTTTGGAAGCATCGATCATAAAAATCCCCTTGCGCTCCCCTGCGCCCGCTTTGTCCAACACGATAATACAAGCCGGAATACCCGTGCCATAGAAAAGATTGGCAGGCAAACCAATGATACCTTTGATATATCCGCGATGGATGATGTTGGTGCGAATATCCGCCTCCACATTGCCACGAAACAAAACACCGTGAGGCAAAATGACTGCACCCGTTCCCGTGCTTTTTAATGACTTGAGAATGTGAAGCAAAAAAGCGTAATCGCCATTTTTCTCGGGCGGGATACCATAGCCGTCAAAACGATCGTATGTATCATTGGAAGGATCAAAACCGTTGCGCCAATTTTTTGAAGAGAAAGGCGGATTGGCAACTACATAATCAAATGTTTTGAGCTCCCTATTCTCAGTAAAAAGAGGATCGGAAAGCGTACTCTGCCCTTTCTTGATGGTGGAAATAGCTCTCCCGTGAAGCCACATATTCAGGACGGCCAATCCGGCAGTGGCATTGTCCAATTCTTGCCCGTAAATAGTGATACCTTTGTGCGCTTCATCGGCAACTTTCAAGAGAAGCGAGCCACTCCCGCATGCTGGATCGTACACGGTTTGTGTTTGTCCGGATGAATGCCGAGCATCGATCACCTTTGCCATAATGCGCGATACTTCTGCTGGAGTATAGAATTGACCCTTGCTTTTTCCTGATTGCACCGCAAAATGTTTCATCAAATACTCATAGGCATCGCCCAAAAGATCATCCCCTTCAGCGCGGTTCTTACTAAAATCCAAATCCGCATTTTCAAATATACCAATCAATGCAGAAAGACGATCTTGCATTTCCTTACCCTTTCCAAGTTTGTCTTCATCATCAAAATCCACTTGATCTATCACACCGACAAGTCCGTTGGCGCTTGCCAATTTCGACAACACTATATTGATACCGCTTCCAATATCCGTTGTCCCTTTGAGTGCAATAAGATCTACAAAGCCACCACCCTTTGGAATTTCCACCAACGAATCCTCAAGATTACTGTATTTGTCGGATACATACCGGACAAATAAAAGTACCAACACATAGTCCTTATACTGCGATGCATCCATTCCGCCACGCAATTCATCACACGCTTTCCATATAGAGCTGTACAGTTGAGATTTCTTGATCGCCATAGTAATATAATATATTTTGTTTTTATTTATCCTCAATCATCTTCAGAATATCCTCCTTGCGATACCTTCTCGCCTTGCGCTCCCCGATGCGGATGGCTTTCAAGAGCCCTTTCTTGTCCCACTGGAGGGATGGTGTTGTATCAGAGCCGCATGCAACTCAACCGCCCCTCAATCCCCGCCTTCGCAAAGGTGGGGAGGAATTCAAAATCTCTTACCCCTATTCTATACCGTATTTTTGCAGAAGTAAAACAAAAACAGACGCTTGCGCGACTGCTCGTTCCGAATGGCCGGAAATTTTGGACAAGGTTGGAATTTATTTAGCCACTATTTGTTTACCAGAGGATACCC
>Ga0194043_1000381_pt1 | contig 24282 bp, 21 predicted proteins | sample JunL4415m_MetaG_FD_161274 | JGI IMG/M metagenome (GOLD analysis project Ga0194043, IMG submission 161274) | Anoxic zone freshwater microbial communities from boreal shield lake in IISD Experimental Lakes Area, Ontario, Canada - Jun2016-L442-15m | ecosystem: Environmental > Aquatic > Freshwater >...
GGACCTGCCCACTACGAGGACACCTTGGTGCGGGTTGATCGCTTCGTCGTCGGGCCAGTCGAGAACAATGTCTTCATTATCCGAGACAAGGGCTCAGGCGAGGCGATCCTCATTGATGCAGCCAACGAGCACGATCTCCTAGTGCCCCTCTGCAAGGCCACCGGCGTCAGGCGAGTGCTCACAACTCACGGGCATTGGGACCATATTCAGGCTGTCACGGCGGTAAGAGATGCCGGGATCGATGTCGGGGTAGCCGCCGAGGACGCCGCTGAGCTCTCGGGCTACGACTTCATCATTCATGACGGTGACGTCTGCGAAGTTGGGGCGCTTCGCCTCAAAGCCATGCACACACCCGGCCATTCCCCTGGATCTACCTCGTTTCTCCTTGAGGGAACACGCCTTCTCTTCACAGGGGACACGCTATTTCCGGGCGGGCCAGGCAATACATCGTTCCCTGATGCCTCATTTGAGACCATCATCGACTCCATTGAGGGGCGGATCTTCACGCTCCCGGCTGAGACGATTGTCCTGCCAGGGCACGGGTTAGATACGACAGTGGGGGCCGAGCGCCCCAGCATCGGAGATTGGGTCGAACGCGGTTGGTAGCCATAATTTACACTACGCGGATAGGGGTATTACTGTGGCCCCTATGACCTCCTCCAATGAATCCCCGAATACGCCTCTTGAGGACGCAACTACAGCCCCGGTGCTATTGATCGAGGACCTCCATGTTGAGGCAGATGGGTCAGAGATTCTGCGTGGGGTAAGCCTCTCGATCGGCGCCGGTGAGATTCATACCCTCATGGGCCCCAATGGCTCGGGAAAGTCCACCCTTGCTAATGCCCTGCTAGCCAACCCTGCCTACACGGTGACCAAGGGTCGCATCGTCTTCAAGGGCGAGGACATAACCCAACTCCCAACAGATGAGCGCGCAGCGCGCGGCCTCTTCCTAGGTTTCCAACACCCCGAGGAGATTCCAGGCGTCAGCGTCTTGAACTTTCTGCGACAGTCGATGGCCGTTCGAAAAGGAATCAACGACCTATCAGTTCTTGAAGTTCGTATGGCGCTAATTGAGTGGACCAAGCGACTCGGTATGGACCAACGTTTTACGCAGCGTTACCTCAACGAGGGTTTCTCTGGTGGCGAGCGCAAGCGTAACGAGATTCTTCAGATGGCACTCATGGAGCCAGACCTCGCGATTCTCGATGAGACCGACTCCGGTCTAGACATCGACGCTCTTCGCGACGTTGCCAATGGAATCATTGAGGTGCGCAATTCTCGCCCCGAGCTTGGCGTGCTCATCATCACTCACTATCAGCGCATACTCGAGCACCTCACCCCAGATCGCGTGCATGTTCTCCTCGATGGGAAAATCGTTAGCACCGGCGGCCCTGAGATCGCACTACGTATTGAGGCCGAGGGCTTCGACTCATTCCGAGACGAAGCAGCCTGAAGTGTCAATAGACCTAGCGGCAATTCGCTCAGAGTTTCCTCTGCTTAAGCGCCAAATAAACGGCAAAAGGCTTGTTTATGTCGATAGCGCCGCGACCTCACAGAAACCGCAGTCGGTTCTTGATGCGATGGATAACTACTACACGACGCAGAACGCAAATGTGCATCGTGGGGTATATACCCTCGCCGAAGAAGCCACCAGTGCCTTTGAGTCGGCACGCGCACGCACAGCAAAGTTCATAGGTGCCCAAGATCCTCACGAACTCGTCTTCACGCGCAATGCGACTGAGTCAATCAATCTCGTGGCACGTACTTGGGGCTATCAAAATCTTCGAGACGGCGATGTTGTAGTCCTAACCGAGATGGAGCACCACGCAAATATCGTTCCGTGGCAGATGCTCAGCGCCGAGCGCGGCATAGTCATCCGATGGATTCCAATCACGCCTGATTACCGACTCGACCTAAGTGATATCGATTCGCTCCTCGACGGTGCATCACTACTCGCAGTCACATCGATGTCGAACGTGCTTGGCACCGTAAACGACATTGAGAAACTCGTTGCAGCGGCGCGCAGTGCAGGCGCAAAGGTATTGGTTGACGCGTGTCAATCAATCCCTCACGACCCGGTCGACGTCGTTGCGTGGGGTGCAGATTTTGTTGCCTTCTCAGGGCACAAGATGATGGGCCCAACCGGCATAGGTGGGCTCTGGGCGCGCCGTGAACTCCTTGAGGAGATGCCCCCCTTCCTCGGTGGTGGCGAGATGATTCGCGACGTCCGCAAAGATGGCTTCACCACGAATGATGTGCCCTGGAAGTTTGAGGCAGGTACGCCCGCCATTGCAGAGGCGATCGGCCTCGGCGCAGCGGTTGATTGGCTAAGTGCCGTTGGGATGGAGAACATCGCTTCGCATGAGAGGGCGCTTACCGCTTATGCCCTCGAGCAGCTCACCTCAGCGTTCGGTGACGAGATCACGATCTACGGCCCGCCTACCGCGGAGGGGCGTGGGAGCGCGGTCTCGTTCCTATTTGACGAGATTCATGCCCACGATATCTCCCAGGTTCTTGACGAGGATGGGGTATGCGTACGGGCTGGCCACCACTGCGCGAAGCCCTTAATGCGGGTTCTTGGGGTGCCGGCCACGAGCCGAGCCTCATTCGCCATCTACAACACATTCGAGGATATAGACGCCCTTGTGGAGGCCCTCCACAAAGCAAAAACATTCTTTGCTCGCTGAGAACGTAGGATTACAGACGTGCCCGGACTCGAAGACCTCTATCGCGAGATAATTCTTGATCACTACCGCTCACCGCGTAACCGCGGCGAGTTGCCAACGCCACCCGCTCTAAGCGCCGAGGGGTTCAATCCGCTCTGTGGTGACGAGGTTGTGCTGTACCTAAATGTCGATGCCGATGGCAACGTCACAGATGTGAAGACCGGCGGTCAGGGCTGCTCTATTAGCCAGGCATCGACCTCAATGATGAGCGCAGCCGTAAAGGGTAAATCCATCGCAGAGGCGCGACAACTGATTACAGCTTTCAAAGCGTTGATGTCTATTCACGAATCTAAGCTTGAGGGCGGCGACGCTACAGCCGCCACCGAAGAGGCAATCGCAGGGGTAAGACTCGGCGACCTCGAGGCGCTGCAAGGAGTCGTTAAGTTTCCGGTGCGGATTAAGTGCGCCACGCTTGCATGGAACACCCTGGCTCAGATCCTCGACGAATCAGAGTCGGCTTAGCTCCCTAACTCGAGTAGGCCCAGAAGAAGGCCAGAAGAAGGCCAGAAAAATGAGACTTTCGACCAGTTAAAAAGGCTCCAAGGGTGACCACGAAGTAATAAGATTCAGCGAGTCGGGAATGAATAGTTCTCGGAGTACGTTAGAGACCAAGAACACAGCACAAGAAGCCAGAACAACAAGACAGCACAACAAGACACCCCAGTTAGACCCCCTTATAAGCGCAAGACCGAGAGGAGCACATGGTGAACACCGAGATGGTGGAACTCATCGACGCCGGACTAACAAGATTCGGCACGCGCGACCTCGTCTCAGGTACTGAGGTCATGGACTTCTTACTTGACCTGCGTCTCTCAATCCTCAACCTGCCAGACCCACTGGCCCAGCTCCTCGAAGAAGAGTCTCAGCCACTAGTCGGCTAAGGATTTACTCCGGTGCATAGCGTCGGAGTAACGAGCCCCTAAATCTTCTTCCATAATTTTTGCCAATAGTTCTGGCAGATTTTTTTCGGGCGCGGCAAGCCTCGCGTTCTGACTCGTGGCAGAATCAGATTTATCGACGATCTGATCCCCGGCTCATCGCACGAACCCGCTCCTTCAAGGCGCGAACGTCGGCATGCTCGGAACTCTAAAGGCCCTCGCTCGCGAACTCTCTTAGTTGTTGTCGCTGCGGTACTCGCGGTTGGAGCAATCGGAGCAACTGCATTTGCTCTCGCAACTCAGCCCGATTCTCACCCGAGTGGAGAGAAGTCTGATGCCTCCTCGTCAACGACGACGACATCAACAACGATTCCTCCGACGACCACGACCACGATTCAGGTCTTTACCCAGCCAGCACCTGTAGATCTGCCTGCGGTGCCATCTGGCGAGGTATCTGAGGGCTCTACAGGGCCGGAGGTAGCTGCATACCAAGCACGTCTTGCATCACTGCACTTCGATCCTGGTACACAGAGCGGAACCTTTACAAGCGACACCACATACGCGATACATACTCTCCAGAAGATGATGGGTGCGCCGGTTAGTGGACGCCTCGGCGAGCCTGAGCGCCTTGCTCTTATGAATTTCCAGTACCCAGCACCGCTAAAGCCGGATGCAGAGCCAAACCGCACCGAGATCGACATAACTAAGCAAGTGATGACGCTCTACATAGACGGCCAGGTTCGCCTCATGACAACAATCTCAACAGGCTCGGGTAAGAACTACTGCTACACGCCTTTCTATAAGACGGTTCGGGTCTGTGAGAACGCGAATACCCCTGAGGGTCGATTCGCATATACGTATTTCGTAAACGCATGGCATAGGTCCCCGCTTGGGCAGCTCTATAAACCCTTCTACTTCAACGGCGGAATCGCAGTCCACGGCTACCCAGATGTTCCAGTGCGCCCTGCATCTCATGGCTGCACGCGTATCCCAATGCGGATAGCTGATTACTGGAGCACACTCGTAGCGAAGGGCGACGCGGTCTATGTGATTGGGAAGACTGCAACCACCGTCGCTGCACCCAATGTCATAAACCCTAAGCAGAGTGCATTGTCAGGGACGCGCACTATCGGTGGCGTGCCGAGCGTCGCTGGTCAACCAACTACGACTACAGGTGCTCCGACCCTTGGACCAGTGGAGTCGACAAGCACGACAATCGCACCTCCAAGCTCGTCGAGCTCCTCAAGCTCGAGCACCACGAGTACTACAGAGCCACCGCCGCCACCGCTCTAATTCTTCGCTGTAAGCCTGCTGCGCTCCTGTAGAGAGCGAGGAGTTAAGGGATTAAAAGGTTCGGTGTGAGAATGGATCTGCTCGGTTGAACTCAACGGGCTCTGGGATCTCAATGCCTAAGCGTGCAGCTAGACCGTCGTACCCCTCGACCTCTAACTCATCAGCGAGTTCTGGGCCGCCGCTCGTAACGATGCGACCACCCATGAAGACATGGACGACATCTGGGGTGAGTTCAGTGAGGAGCCGAGAGTAGTGAGTAATAGCGAGAACGCCGAGGCCATCCTCCTGGGTCATCGCCTTAACCCTTCGTGCTACGTCTCTAAGCGCATCAACGTCTAGTCCAGAGTCAATCTCATCTAAGACTGCGAAACTAGGGGCGAGCATCGCCAACTGAAGAGTCTCCGCACGTTTCTGCTCTCCACCAGAGAACTCAACGTTTACTCCGCGAGTAAGAAACTCATCGCGCACTGCTAGTCGCTTCGCCTCTGAGACAAGCTTCTCATTGAGCCCATCAACCTCGGATCCACGAGCGCGCAGCGCTGCCTCAAGCAGATCCTCGACACGTACCCCTGGTACCTCAACGGGGTACTGCATAGCTAGGAATAACCCTGCTGCTGCGCGCTGCCATGTCTCAAGGCCAAGCAACTCGACACCATTGACAGTTACAGAACCTGCAGTTGACTCATAACCTTCGCGCCCCATGAGCACGTGAGAGAGCGTTGACTTACCCGAGCCGTTAGGCCCCATAAGCGCATGGACCTCGCCGGGGAGGATCTCCAGATCAACACCGGTGAGTATCTCGCCTCCGGCTACACCTCCGCGCAGACCCTTAATAACAAGTGAGTTACTCATGGAATTACCACCAGAACATCGTCTCCATCAACACGAACTCCATACGTTGGTACCGGGCGCGTTGCAGGTAGAGAGGCCGGCTTGCCATCGATAAGGGAGAACATTGCACCGTGCTTTGGGCACTCAATCGCACATGCTGCGCTATCAACCTGCCCCTCAGAGAGGGAAGCCTCCGCATGCGAGCAACGATCCCCGAGGGCATACCAATTATCCGCAACGTGAACCACAACTAGCCGCGCTCCATCGACATCGACGCGCAGGGATGCTCCATCTGCAATCTCGCCAATTGAGGCAACTCGAATCTCAGCCACGGATAGCCCCCGCGTGAAGATGCCCAAGCTTGTCCTGCACTGATCGGCGCAGGGGCGCAACGAGGGCTGCTACTGGGAGTCTCTCAAATACATCCTCGAAGAACCCGAGGACAATGAGTCTCTCTGCCTCTTCGGGCGGTACTCCACGCGTTGCAAGGTAGTAACGCTGGTCTTCGTCGATCGGTCCTACAGCAGATGCATGAGCACAGCGCACGTCATCGGCCTCAATCACGAGGTTCGGAATCGACTCTGCTCCGGCACCCTCGGTAAGAACAAGGTTTCTGTTGCTCTGTACCGCACGAGACTTCTGCGCCTCTGGTCGTATATGGACCATGCCTGAGTAAACGGAACGCGCAGTGTCTTCAACTGCTCCCTTAAACAACAGGTTGCTCGTTGTGTTCGGTGCAGCGTGATCTTGAAGGGTGCGGAAATCAAGCATCTGATCATTGTCGCCGTAGTAGACGGCGACCTGCTCCGACTCAGCACCGACGCCCTCAAGCAGCGACTCGCTTCTCAGACGCGCGTATGAGCCGCCAAGAGCTACCGCTGATGTATGTAGGACGGCATCGCGCCCGAGGTGCGCACGCTGGAGCGCAATGCTTGTGGTCTTGTCTCCGTACTCCTGAACAGATTGATAACGCACATTTGCGCCGTCACCAAGAATCAGTTCAACAACTCCGTCGACTAGATGAAGGACGTTTGGAGATCCGAAGCGCTCAAGAACCGATACTTGGCTCAACTCTTCTGCAACGACGATTGTGTGCGGGAACGAAGCGATCCCTTCTCCATCACACCAGTGGATCACGATGATCGGCAGCTCTACAACCACGCCCGGCGGGACATGTATATACGCACCACCGGCGAGGAACGCGTCATGGAGGATCGTAAAAGCATCGGGCGATGCATCAGAGGCCAAGCCAACTCGCCCAACCGCAGTAGCGGCATCGAGCATCGCTAGGTCACCGACGACCACACCTCTCGCCTCGAGGGCAGGGTCAATCTCATGGTGGACAACGCGACCATCACGCACAACTATGAGAGCTGATCGTGCGCCTAGCTCAGCAGCAACAGGGCCGCCGCCAGGGACAGCATCGATCCCGGGCTGGCCCAACTCTGCGCCTGACATGGGGCGATATTTAGCGAGATCAAGATCACCGACGCGGCTGTAGCGCCAAATCTCTTCATCAGCTGTAGGCCACTCGACATCTTTAAGCGTTTCAATAGCGCTCAGACGTCGATTACTAAGCCACTCTGGGCCGCCAAGGTCTAATGATGCTTCGGGGGTAAAGCGATTACTCAATATTTTTGCTGGTGGCTTTTAGCCGACCGAGCCCTCCATGTTGAGCTCGATGAGACGAGATAGCTCGACCGCGTACTCCATAGGGAGAGTCTTGGTAATCGGCTCTATGAACCCGTTGACAATCATTGCAGTGGCTTGCTGCTCTGAGAGTCCGCGGCTCATTAGATAGAAGACTTGGTCGTCTCCAACCTTTGAGACAGTTGCTTCATGCCCAATGCGTGCATCCTTCTCGTCTACCTCCATGTATGGGTAGGTATCCGAGCGGGAGTCTTCATCGAGGATCAGCGCATCACAGCGCACATGACTCTTCACTCCGTACGCTCCCTCCTCGACCTTCACCAGGCCTCGATAGGTTGTACGCCCGCCGTCTTTCGAGATTGACTTGGAGTCAATGATCGAGGTTGTCTCCGGGGCGGCGTGGGTCATCTTCGCACCAGCGTCTTGATGCTGGCCTGCGCCTGCATAGGCAACCGATAGCACCTCGCCGTGCGCCTTTGGCCCAACCAAGACAACAGCCGGGTACTTCATTGTCAACTTCGATCCAAGGTTGCCGTCGATCCACTCAACGCGTGACTCGGTCTCAGCACGTGCACGCTTTGTAACAAGGTTGTATACGTTCGGAGACCAGTTCTGAATTGTTGAGTAACGAATGTGAGCACCGGGCTTTGCAATCAACTCAACTACAGCAGAGTGCAGGGAGTCAGTTGAGTAGACCGGAGCCGAGCAGCCCTCAACGTAGTGAACCGATGAACCCTCATCAGCGATAATTAGCGTTCGCTCAAATTGCCCAGAGTTCTCAGCATTGATTCGGAAATACGCCTGCAACGGCATATCGACATGCACTCCAGGTGGCACATAAATAAATGAGCCACCACTCCATACCGCAGAGTTAAGAGCAGCGAACTTGTTGTCTCCAGGCGGGATAACCGTAGCGAAGTACTCGCGCAGCAACTCTGGGTACTCGCGCAACGCGGTATCCATGTCAGTGAAGATGACACCGAGTTCTTCTAGGTCTTCGCGATTCTTGTGGTACACGACCTCGGACTCATACTGCGCAGTTACTCCGGCGAGGAACTTTCCCTCAGCCTCAGGAATTCCTAGACGCTCGTAAGTTGTCTGCATCTCTTTGGGGAGCATGTCCCACTCGGAGACTTGCTTCTCGATGGGCTTGATGTAATAGAAAATGTCGTTGAAGTCGATATCTGGCATGTTCTCGGCGAACCAAGGAAGCATCGGCTTCTTCTCGAAGCGCTCAAGGGCTGCAAGGCGAAAATTGGTCATCCACTCGGGCTCGCTCTTGTGCCACGAAATCTCGCGCACGATGTCAGCGTTAATACCCTTCTTGGGCTTGAATACGTACTGCTCGGTATCGTGCCATCCGAGTTTGTAGCCACCAAGATCAACCTCTTCGACTGACATCTGGCGCCACCTCCGCTCTGCTCAGGAGAACCCCCAATAGCCCCTCATGGGGCGTTGCGGGTATTTCCACTACGCAGATAGTAACAATTGCCAGAGCCCGCGGCCACACTGAGCCGACCGATCCCCACCTGCGGAACTTCTATCTACGCCTCGCTATGGCTTGAGGGCCGGTTTGAGGGCTGGCTTGAGGGCTGAGCCCGCGGCCTTCTTCTTCGTAGTTGAGGTCGTAGTTGGGCCAGTAGGTGAGGTAGACGGAGCCGACTTGGGCGCAGCCTGGGGCACGCCTGCAGCTGTCGTGGCCTCCTTTAGGAGGACCCCAATCTCATCGGTTAGGCGCTGATAGAGCCCGAGGTCGCCGGCCTTAAGTGCAGCCTGAGCCTTGTCATATTTATCTGAGGCCTGAGCAAGAATCTCGGAGACCGTTGCACCAGCATTAGACCCGCCAGTTCCGCCGGTGCCACCCGTTCCGCCAGTTCCGCCCGTAGTTCCAGGGGCTTTACCCTCAAATAGTTGAGCAAGTGCTCCCTGTAGCGAGGTGTCGATCACTGCCCTACCCGCGTAGAAGACAACTACGAATCGGAACGAAGGCAACTGCTGCCCGGTATCCGACTGCACATATACAGGGCGGATATAGAGGATTGAGTCACCGATCGGCAACAACTGCAGAGAGCCTTGGATCACACGAGATCCGGTTCGCCCTAGAAGCGAGTACTGCTCAGAGATCTGCTGAGTCGTGTTAATCGTGCTGTCGACCTGCTGCGGACCGTAGACAGAGCGGCCATCGGGCATCACAAAGGACCTGAGCCGACCATAAGAGCCAGGGTCGGAGTCTGCTGCCATAAAGGAGACCAAGTTGGTAAGTGCGTTACCGCTAGAGACGGGGACAAATGGCCGGAGGAGCTGGAATCGCACTTCATCTTGTTGTGGAAGGCGAATCAATAAGTAGATCGGATCGATTCGACGACCAGTCGATGACGCAGCCTTGGGGGCTGCGCCGACGAAGGTTGTGTCAGTCGTGTTTAGCGAAGCTGCATCACCCACAACCCCAGACCCAGGGTCAGGAGAGACAGCCCAAGTATCAGTGCGGTTGTAGAAAGTGGTCGGATTGGTCATGTGGTAGATGCGATAGACGTCGGTCTGAGCCTTGAACAGATCTTGCGGGTATCTCAGGTGAGATCGAAGCGCCTCTGGCATAGATGCGATCGGCTCAAAAAGGTCAGGGAAAGCGGATTGCCATGATCGAATTACCGGATCTGATTTATCAATGATGTAGTAGTGAATGCGTCCGGTGTAGGCATCTACGGTTGCCTTAACTGGGTTGCGTACGTAGTTAAACGAACCGCTCAGCGCACCCTCTCCAGAGAACGGTTGCGAATATGGGTAGTACTGGCTAGTCGTATAACCATCGAGCATCCAGATAATTTTGCCGTCGACGATTACCGGGTACGGGTCAGCATCGAAGGTGAGGAATGGCGCTCCCTGCTCAACGCGCGAACGGATATCCCGATTGAATACCATCTGTGTTCTAGGGGTTACCTGCCCCGAGATCATTAAGTTGTAGTCGTTGAACCTGACTGCAAACGCTAGGCGCTTTGCAAAACTAGAGAGAGGCACTCCGCCCTCGCCCTTGTACTGGTTATATGCGTCCTTCTGGCCCTGAAGTGGGTAATCGAACTCATCGGTCTTTGCATTTACTAAGACGTATCCGCCTGTGCTCTCACCAAAGTAAACGCGCGGCTGCGTGAGCTCGATATCCCCAGTCGGCGGGATGTTGCGCAGCAGGTATTGAGGTGTTCCATCAGAGGTTGCTTTATTCGCGGCTGAAGCAACTGCACCGAAACCATGCGTGTATACAAGTTGGCGGTTAACCCAAGACTGGCTCGGTAGGTCAGTGCGGTTGAGCTCTCTTGCTGAGAGCATTACTTGAGTCAGCTTGCCGCCGACTTGATAGCGGTCAACATCTACGTCGTTGAAGTTATAGAAAGTCTGAAGACTCTGGAAAGACTGAAAGTTGCGCAATGCTTCGTACGGGTCCCAGAGTCGAGCATTCTCAATTGTGTTGGCGTTCGCCACAATCTTTGCGGTATCGAGATTCTCCTGATACGGGAACGGCTGAACATCAACCTTTGATACCCCAAAGGCGTCGCGCGTTGCCTTGATGTTGCGCTCGATGTAGGGCTTCTCGCTCTGTAACTCATTCGGATTGACGCGAATCGATTGGTAAATGGCTGGGAAAATCGTGCCCACAACAACAGCTACAAAGGCCCAGAGGCCAACAGCAATTACCGGCAGAACCCATCCCCTGCGACGGATGTTCCAGACGAATAAACCTGCCGCCACTACGGAGATCACCACGAGAAGATTCAGGGCCGGCAACTGTGCAGCTATATCGGTCTTGCTTGCTCCAGCAACAACACCTCTCCCCGAGAAATTGAGATTGAAGCGAGCGAACCAGTATTGACCGGTCTTCACAAGCGCCATTACCCCGAGGATCACTGATACGTGCGCTTTGACGTGAGGAGTTACGCGTGCGCCATCGCCCTGGACGCGGATTCCGCCGTTCAAGTAATGCAGCGCGATCGTGCATACAAGCACAACCAGCAGAGCTACAAAAAGCCAGTTGAAGAAGAAGTTAATAAATGGAAGCTGGAAGATAAAGAACCCAATGTCTTTACCGAACTGAGGATCATTGCGCCCGAAGTCGACACGATGGGTGAAGAGCACCCACTGCTTCCATTCACTGCTAACACTCGTTCCGATAACAAACGCTAGGAACGCTGAAACAAGAAGTCTGATCCTGCCTCCGTAACGCACTGCTGCTACTTGATAGCGCGCAGCGAGGTCGTCACCAGGCTTTAATTCTCTTACCTTCGGTGCTAGGCGGTCAGCAATCGAGAGGCTTGTGATCATCAAGACAAAGAAGACCAAGGTGAAGACAGCCGCTAGGCCGACCTTGGCTGAGAGCAGGGCTCTCCATGTCTCTGAGAAATTAACTGATCGAAACCAGAGGTAATCGGTGTAGAAGACCGCTATCCCACGGAAACTTATGAAGAGCACAACTAAGAGGACAGCTGCGACTATTGCAAGGGTCCTTCCGCGTCGCGAGCGAGGGGGACGAGGACCTGTTGAGACTGGGCGCACGATTGACAGCCTAGAGGGCGCAACCCGCTCGCGCCCCTCGGGGCGACGACAAGATTATTGCGGGATTATTTCCGGGATTATTTCCGGGATTATTGCGAGACGTTGATTGAGTCCCCCTATAAACCATTCGAGTACTTATCTCTAAGTCGGCGACGGGGTATAAGAAGCTTCTGCTAATGATCTCTAGCGATTTGGCTCGCCGAGTAGATCGCTAGTTTTAATAGATCAACCGAGACTTGCATCTGGAGTTATTAGGCACCGGCACCCAGGGTGAGCGGGAGGATAGGCCTGACCAGTTGGAAAATTCTTTCCTCGAGGCGTGGGCTCGAGAGCATTATCGTCACAATCAGAGCATCTCCCGGCCTCGATTGGCACCCACCTAAGCAGGGTTCCAACTGCGACTGCTTCGTAAACGCCCCTAGACCATGCAGCGCTAAGCGCATCCCCGAGAGCAGCCTCCAACCCCTGACCTCTTGCATCACGGAAGCACGAACCAACCGCTCTAGATATCGAGTCATCCGAGTCAGGGGAGTCATTCGCAGTAATCGCTGCACTAAGACGCGACCTGAGGCCACCAACTATCTCTCCCACCGGCCCTGATGTGAGTTCCTCTGGGACCTTTGGAGCGGGCTCAGTGGTGAGTCCTGTATGCGCCCCGATAAATGCCTTGCTCATCGGCTCGGAGAGAAGCGCTACCCACGTGGCTGCCTGCTCCGCTCCATCGCCGAGGATTGCCGCTACGTCGATACGGCCCTTCTGTGTTCGGAGACGCTCGAGTAATGCATTTTGATCGTCCTGCAGAGCCCGCTTCGCACGCTTGATCGCATCTCGTCTAAGCGGAAGCAAGACTGCTTCGCAGATGCTCCGCTCATCATCGGCGCTATCCCCTGCTTCAGCTTCAGGGGCAGAGCTGCTCTTGCCAGAGTCAGGGTCGAGTTCAGTAGCGCCTCTCGCCTCTTTCTTGGTGCCCGAGGGTGACGCTGCTCCATCGGCACGGAGCCTCGCAAAAATTGACTCCACCTCTGGTGCATCAGCAGCAACCTGAGCCGAGTCCTGAGCCGAATCCTGAGCCGAATCGATGATGACAGTCTTGGATGAACTGACGCTCTGCTCGAGAGTTACTTCATCACGGGTGATGACTTCATGGATACTTGATGTCTGAGTCACATCTACTTCTTGAACATTTATTTCTTGAATAGTGACTTCTTGTAATCCATCATCTACCACGACAACAGTCACTGATTCAGTCACAGACTTCACGATCGTCTCAGTAATCTCATCCGTACTGCGAGTGCTCGTTGCAGGCTTGGAGTCCTCTGCTATTCCGAGGCTCTCACGCACGCGTCTGCGAAGCCGTCCCCCCGAGGCTGGAGAGTTTGGAGCATCGATACGTGGCGCCTCAGATTCACTCTGCGTACCTGAAGTTGGAGTAGTGCTGATTACTACACGATCTGTACTGGACTCTGTACTGGGCTCTGTACTGGGCTCTGTACTGGGCTTCTCCGTATTGGGCTTATCTACGCTAGAGGCTTCTAAAGAAGGGGTCTCGGGTGCAGCCTCAGTAAATTGAGGCAAATCCTCCTCTGAGTCGCCATCGATACCGAGGTCTACAAACGGGGCGGACGTAGCTAAAGCACTTGCCCCGCGAGAGTCAACCTGTCCTAGTGCAGAGGTGGCATCCGAGAGGGTCTGCTTAACGACGCGATAGGCACCGAGCAATCGGTCGCGCCCGATACGCAACTCCTCGATCTGCGAAGTTAGGAGTTCGCGACGTCGAGCAAGGTCGGCGAGAACTCGCTCGCGCACAGCCTTCGCCTCTGCAAGCATCTCTCGCCCGGTCTGGCGTGCTTGCTCAATCTCGCTCTCGCTCTCAATACGCGCACGTTCACGAACCTCTGCTGCATCTCGCTCAGCTGTCTCAAGAATTGAAGTAGCCGCAGCCGTTGCGCCAGATTGAATCTCAGCAGAGGTCTCCTCGGCCGCTGCAATCTGCGCAGTCGAGATCTCATTAGCCGTATTGACTTGAGTAGCCGCAGCCTCCTCGGCCGCGTCGCGCATGCTCTTTGATTGCTCCTCGGCATCTTTGAGTATTGCTGCTGCTCGCTCCTCTGAGCGCGTGCGAATATCCTCAGCTGCACTCTGAGCTGAACGCAGCACCCGTGCTGTCTCCTCGCCAAGAGCGGTTAGAAGTTCCTGGTCGGTCGGGGCCTTCGGGCTGCGAAGTTGCTCCTCTAAGGACTCAATTCGAGACCTGAGAGAATCCTCGCGTTCAGAGATAGCGGCCACCTCTTCGGCGACGCGGCTGAGGAACGAACGCACCTCGGGCTCGGAGACTCCACGCACGGCCTTCGCGAATGAACGCGACGCGATCTCATCGGGGGTCAATTTTGGACTGCTCGACACCGCGAGCCGGCGAACATCACCGCCTGCCACTACACACCTCCACCTTGTACGAGATACCGAAAGCTTCTTCTGAAACCAGAGTTGCCAATGTTACGGGTGTTAGGACCCCAATGCGAGTGACCATCGCGAAATTTGCCTTGAAAATCCCCTGCCTATGCCGAGATACGGCCCCCAAGTTCAGGCCCCACTCGCTACAGGGCAGGGGCTGGATCTGAGATCGCTCGAGGCGGAATCCGCCCGCCCCCATTATGGGAGAGAACAATTAGTGCATCCTCGAGGCTCTCTACCCCCAAGATGCGCATGCCGTCGCACTTGAGCCCGCTCGCATCCTTCTCCTCGCCCACCGGAACAATCATCAAGTGCGCACCGGCTGAGCAAGCCGCCACACTCTTCTGACGAACGCCACCCACAGCACCGACCACACCATCGGCCGAGATCGTGCCGGTAACAGCCACATCTCGCCTACCGGGTAGAGAACCTGGCGTCATCTTGTCGAGAATTGCCAAAGCAAATGAAAGACCTGCGCTTGGACCGCTAACTGGACCTGGATCTATTGAGATATCGACTGGAAACTCGTACTTAAGATCTTTCGTAGCCGGAGCGATCCCGATAAATGGCTTGCCTTTTAGCTCTCCGGACTCAGCCAAGCGCGACTCCACCTTTACTTCTATCTCTCGGGTTGGAGAAGTAGCGCTCCTTTGGCGAATCCTGCGAGTTACCTGAAAGACAAACTCTGTTCCAGCAGGGCGAGCCTGGACTGCCTCTCCAACCTCTTCGGCGCGCTGAATCTGCACTGAGTTAATTGCAGTAATCAAGTCTCCGACACGCAGTTTGCCCTCGGACGGGCTGCTCGGTGTAACGGCTACGACGACGGCACCGCTTCCAGTTACCGGGACTTCATAACCGAGGTAACGCAGAGCTGCAGCCTTTGCATCCTCCTGCGACTCAGTCATCAACATCTCGTTAACCGCTAGATCCTGCTTCGGGGTGCTCCCGCCCAAGTACTTGACCTCATCAACAACGGTGTCCTCTGAGGAGAGGGAGGCCTGTAAATATCTCCAGACGTTTGGACGCTGATTTGAGACAGAGACGGTGAGGAAGAGCAGATCAGATCGAGTCGGGAATGTACGTGCACCCTTAATCTCCACAATCGGAGCAACCGGTGTTGCACTGCCCGGCGAGAAGATCACATACGGGAGCCGGATAACTGTTCCAAGGAATAGAACCACCAAAGCTAGGGGGATTAAGAGGAATCCACAGATAGCCAATACGCGAGCCGCCTTGCGGCGAGGCCTAGGCGCTATCGGATGCTCCTGGTTCGGGGGTGGTGGCCACGAGGCGTCGATCTCGAGATGGCTACCTAAACCTGCTGACGGGGCGGCATCGCTCTCAGTCGGTGTATCGCTTGGAGGCTCCATGAAGATCCAAAGCATCGCACGAAAATTAAAGCCAAGCATGCCGCAACACAGCGAATATTAAAAAGGCCCAATATTTGCCCAATATTTGAAGGTAAGAGCATCCATTCAGCGACTTGTTCGTGACCGCGCTGGGCAGGGAAATAAGGTGGGGTGCGCAGGGCATTGGACTATCAGAGGCCGAACTACACAGGAGACATGATCCAAAACAACTCGGATGGCCCATCGATTTCAGGCGAGACCGATTCGATCGTTGAGCGCCCGCTCAACGCAACTCGGCTTGAGGTGACGCGCCTTGGATTCAACGCTTCGCTCTCTTCGGAGCAGCGCTCAGTACTGCTCAGTGCTATGGGAGACCCTGATGATCGGGTACGTGCCGGATCGCTTGGGGCATTAGTTCGCCTCTCAGGTCAAGAAGCAGACCAAGCAGTCATTGAACCAGCAGAGGTTGAGGCTGCGTGGCGTACTGCGCAGGTGGATCAGAGCCCGAACGTGCGAAGGCGGGCAGCTGAGCTCGCCCCCAAGGTCCGCGAGCTGCTGATAGGGCTTGTAATTGAACTTGCCGAGGACTCCGATGAAACAGTTGCTGAGGCGGCAGCGTGGGCACTCGGTGAGATGGTCGGCGAGCAATATCTAAAAGAAGACACAGACCTAGCCGACGCGACGCTAGAGAGGATCGCTATCAGCCATAAGGACGCTCTTGTTCGTGAGGCATGCGTTGCGGCCCTCGGCGCACGCGGAGTTGGGCTCGCTACCATCCTTGCTGCGTGTAGCGACAAGCCCGCGGTAAGGCGCCGAGCAGTATTGGCCCTCTCTCCGTTTGAGGGGCCCGAGGTTGATGCAGCTTTACAAAATGCACTCACCGACCGCGACTGGCAGGTTCGACAGGCCGCAGAGGATCTTCTCGGTATTGATGCAGGGCAACGAGGCGGCGAAGATACCGGCGAAGATACCGGCGAGCCGGGCCGTTAGCAGTACCTAGCGAATCAGGTTCGGGCGTTCCCCATAAACATGTCCTTGAGAAGATCGAAGGACTCGAGGCATCGCCCCGCTCCCTCAACAACACACTCAAGCGGAGCATCAACTAAGCGCACCGGAAGAGATGTCTCCTTCGCAATACGTAGATCAAGACCGCGGAGCATTCCTCCTCCACCAACGAGATTGATGCCGTTCAAAATTAAGTCTTGCGCCAATTCAGGCGGGGTCTGACCAAGTGCCGAGATAACCGCATCGCAGATAGCGCGTACCTGCTCCTCAATCGCCTCGCGTACCTCCTCGGGGGTGAGCACGATCGTCTTTGGTAATCCAGAGGCCAGGTCGCGCCCGCGTACTTCAGCGCGGAACTCGTTCGGGGTTGGGAATGCGGAACCGATTGCCAACTTGATCTCTTCTGCCGTGCGCTCCCCGATTGCGATTCCATACTCGCGCCTTACAAACGCTTGGATCGCCGCATCGATATCGAAGGAACCAACTCGCACTGCTTCTAGAGCGACAATTCCGCCTAGCGAAATTACTGCCACCTCGGTGGTCCCTCCACCAACGTCAATAACCATGTTTCCAAGAGGCTCATGAATCTGTAGCCCTGCACCAATGGCTGCTGCCATCGGCTGCTCTATGAGATATGTCGCAGCCGCTCCAGCACGTCGTGCTGCCTCTAGTACCGCACGCTGCTCGACGTGCGTGATCGCTGAGGGAACACAGATCAGAACGCGCGCCCTATAGATGCGCGAGACGCCTGCACGCTGAAACAACAGGCGAATCATGCGCTGGGTGATGTCGAAATCAGTAATGGCGCCGCCACGAAGTGGCCTCACTGCAACTATGTATCCAGGGGTTCGACCAATCATCTGCCAAGCATCGTGCCCCATCGCAAGCACATCTTGGGTGCGCGAGTTGAGTGCAATAACTGTTGGCTCGTTGAGGATAATTCCCTGACCGCGCGCGTAGACAAGCGTGTTGGCCGTTCCAAGATCAATCGCTAGGTCTCTTGCCATGTCACTTGTCCTTGTGGTGTCTGAACAATGAAGTCTTCGGACGAGGAGCGAGAGCCTCTCGACGCTTCTCGAAGTCGTTGATCCCGTGGTGTAGCCCGCTTGGACCGCGATGACGGATCACAACAATTGTTACTCCAACAATGATTGCAACTGCGATGAAAACTAAATAGATCACGAGGCTACGTTCTGAGTACGTCTTTTACTGCTGCCTACTTGGCTGGAATCTTGGCTGTCGTCTTGACTGTCATCTTGACTGGCGCGGGCTTCGATCGCTGCGCTCTGAATGGCTTCAGCATCTAGGCCCCAGTCAGATCCACCGCTCCACTCTTCGCGCTTCCAGATCGGTGCGGTTACTTTGAGTGTGTCTATACAGAATCGTGCTGCCTCAAACGCTGCGTCTCTATGCGGCGAACTAACTACCACGACTACAGCGGTCTCCCCTACAGCCAGAACTCCAGTGCGGTGGAGAATTGCTACCCGGTTGATCTCGGCCCACCGGATGCGCGCCTCGTTAGTTAGCTCGGTGAAGACTCTGAGAACCTGATCCTCGTAGGCCTCGTACTCGAGAGCGGTTACGCCATCACGATCAATTGAGTGATCTCGCGCGACACCGAGGAAACTCACAACTGCGCCGCTATCAGGCGTGGATGCCCACGCGGTAGCAGCCTCACTTGGGAGGGGGTCGCCCGAGATTGCGAGCCATACATCTCGGTTGGTTGGGGGCTGCACATCAGCCATTGTAGGGAATGGGGGCGCGACCGCTCGGGGGCAGGGGGTCGGTACACTGCCGCGTCATGCCTTGGAAGACACCAAACCCAGGCTCCGAGTGGGCTAATGGAGAGAATCCCGAGCCACCAGGCGGGGAATCCGAGCCAGCGAGAGCATGGATGCACCCATCCGAGCTCGGCCAACGTTTCGATGCTGGGAGCTCCAAGGATCTGGCTAGTGAGAACACGCATAGGTCACCCGACGGTTACGGCGATCAGAGCGACCGAGAGTCTCGCGGCGGATTCGTGGGCCGAGTCGCGGTTAGCTGCGCGGCATTGAGCATCGCACTCGGCGTAATCGCTCTAGGTACATATGCATCGTTGCGTACATCGTTGCCTACATCGTTGCGATCCGATCGAGCCCCACAACGAGAGAGTGCATCCGAGTCTCGATCAGGCACGTCCGTGAAGGTTGGCGACGATCAAGGTGGTCGAGGCGCCTCGTTGGCGAGTTCGATAGCAGCAGTCCAGATCCATAAAGGTGAAGACGTCTCTACAATCTCTGGAATATGCGTCAAAGGCGGGATCGTTACAGCGTCAGACTCCGTATCTCAAGATGGGGTTCAATTAACTGGCGCTCAAATAACTGTCGAACAAATGACTCTCGCCCGCGAATCGCTTCAGGAAGACAACCAAAAAGACAGCCAAACTGCTACTCAGCATGCGGTCAACGTCAGTTCAGTAGATGAAGTATCCGGGCTCGCGTACCTCACTGGCTACCGATGCCCAGAGTCTCAACTCTCTATGGAGCAGGCGAAAAGGTGGCGCTCCGGTGAGGCACTACTCATCGCTGCTCGAAGAGATAAAGAAGTGCTCTCCGCTCAAGTACGTGCTCAAGTGTTTAGTGAGGGCGGAGTGTTGGCCAACACGCAATTTGGCAGAACAGGCGATGCAGTTCTGACTCCAATGTTGGGCGCAGGGTCAAAGCACTCCGGATCTGCGACTGACTCGAGCGCTATCGGAGCTGCGCTTGTTAATTCGAGCGGCGAATTCATGGGCGTTGTAATCGCAGAGGTAAACGGTTCATACTTAGCAATCCCATCCTCGATGGCGCGCAGAGTGATCTCCCAATTCATAAACGGGGAGAAGGTCGAGGCCGGATGGCTCGGCCTTGAACTCGATACCGACTCCAAGGTGCTAGCAGTCTCACCCGGCTCACCAGCCCAGGCGGCGGGGATTCTCGTAGGCGAGCAGATCTACGCCACGGATGGCACGCGCACCGCCGGGGTTGAGGCACTGTTGGCCTCCATACAGGCCCATGCTCCCGGCGACCGTCTCTCCCTAACAATCGAGCACCAAGGGCGCACACGCGAGGTCCCCGTGGTTCTCGGGTCTCGGGCTGCAGACGAGGGCTCGTAGCACTCAGGTCAATCGAGTAGACGCCGCGGTTGAGCATCCGCATACTGGGCCGGCAGATGGATTTTAGGATCATTGCGCCTGAAGCGGCATTTAACGCCCTGCGGTGGGAGGATAGGGAGATGGATAATCAATCGAGCCCTGAAGCAGAGTCCCCACGAGTTGAGGACTCTGATCCCGCTCCCATCGTTCTAAGCGATTTCGATCGCGATCTATTGAACGCTCTCCAGTGGGATTTCCCAATTGTGCCGAGACCGTTCGCAGCAATCGCAGAGCGCTTAGGCGTCGAGGAGTCAGTTGTCCTCGAGCGCGTCGGCGCCGTTAAAGAGATCGGCGTGCTTCGCCAGATGTCTGCGATTTTTGACACTCGCGCTCTTGGATACCAGTCAGCGCTCATCGCTGCACGAGTAGCTCCAGAGCACATTGATGAAGCCGCGGCAATCATCAACGAGCACCCTGGTGTGAGCCACAACTACAAGCGCAATCACTCGTACAACCTTTGGTACACACTTGCTACCCCTCCAGGTGAAGACTTTGATGCACACGTCGAGACACTTCATCGAACTAGTGGATCGCTCGTCACTCGTAAGCTGCCAACCCTCGTTCTCTACAAAATTGGCGTAAAGCTCGATATGACTGGGAAGACCGCTGCGAATGCAAAGGCAGAGGTACTGGCTCACGAGAAGCCAGAGCGTCGCGCGGATATGCCCGCTCCTGTTCTCTCCGACCTCGAGAGGACCGCAATCTCTGTAGTCCAGGCAGACCTCCCAGTTGTTGAGAGGCCTTTCGCCGCACAGGCCGAGGTAATTGGCTGCACAGAGGACGAGCTCCTAGAGCTTCTGGCCTCATTCTTGGAGCGCAAGCTGATGCGCAGATTTGCTGCGGTCATGAATCACAGGTCAGCAGGCTTCAAGGCCAACGCAATGGGCGTATGGGCTGTACCAGAGGATCGCCTTGAAGAGGTCGGGCCGCAGATGGCGGGCTTCGCAGCAGTTAGTCATTGCTACCGCCGACCTACATATGAAGACTGGCCATACACGGTATTCACGATGGTGCATGGGCGAAGTGCTCGCGAGTGTGAAGCCACCATTGAGGCAATCCGCGATGAGACCGGCGTAGATGAGCACGCTCTTCTTTGGTCAATCAAGGAGTACAAGAAAGTACGAATTAAATACTTCACTGATGACTGGTCCGACTGGACAGCGAAGAACCTCTCCGCCTCGAACAAAAGCTGAGTCGTTTACTTCTTCGTTCTCAATCTCGAGATTAGAAGCGAGCTAAGCGTCAACACTCCGAGAGCGAAGCCAGCGCGTCTCAACCAACTAGGCGCGGGTAGCGAATCAATCGTCGCGGACACTCCACCCCTGACTCCATCCAAGAGCGCATCCTCCAACGCATCCTTGCTGCTATAGCTCGGGATCCAACCTGCATCTAAGAGTTTCTTGTTGGAGATCACGCAGGGGTATTGAAGATAGGGAACAACTTCAGGAGGAATTTCTCCGATCCTAAGTCGCGAAGCTCTTACGAGAAGCCTCTCTAGAAGCTCTGCGGGCAGCGCCGGTATCCATGACCGCCCAAGTAGTTCGTCGACTGACTCCGGTGTGATTACACCATTTGCACAGAGATTGTAAGATCCATCCAACCCGTTCGCTATTGCAAACGAAATTGCACTAGCTACATCATCAGGGTGAACAACTTGGAGTGCGATCTTGGTTCCACGCACTCTGAGCCGCGTCGGGCCAGCCAACACGCGAGACCACATGTGATCTGCCCCGCTGCCTAGAACCGGTGCACTGCGCAGCGTTACGACGCGAATTGATGGATGTTCGAAGCGCCAATCGAGTAGACGCCTCTCAACCTCTGCAGCGTGAACCGCCGGAAGAAAACCTGGTACTGGTCGTATTGCTGAGTCTTCAGTTAACTCGCTCGGGTTGGTCGGCCATGCTCCGTAGATACTTGTTGGTACGACACGAATAATTGTTGTGACCCCGCAAGAGGCGCAAGCATCGAGCACTCGTAGCGCCCCGTCTATGTTCGTTCGGGCTGCGAGTTCGTCGCCATTTCGCGAATCCGCTACCCCAGCGAGATGCACAACTGTGTCAGCGCCGACCAGCAGATTCTCAAGCCCCGGGGCGAGCACATCAGCGCGAGTCTGGATTGAGCCACTGCCCGCCCCTGCTGGTTCGAGGATATCGATTCCGCGCAGACTCGTTATTGAAACATCGCTAGAGAGCCGCTTCAGCAGTGCTGTTCCGATGAAACCTGCACTGCCAGTCACCACAACGTTATGGATCCGAGGGGCGACCGGTAATCCGTCCCCAGTCTTATCTACACTGACCATGTGAGCGACCTTCCATTTCCGATTGACCCAGACGATAACCCGAGCGATTCAGGCGCGGCCTTCGATCCATTTGGAATGCTCGGCATTCCTGGGTTCGATCCTACGCAGATGAATCTCGCGGATTTAATGCGCATTCTCCAATCCGACGGACCGGTGAACTGGGAGATTGCGAAACAGACAGCAGAGTATGTAGCTCTTGACGGATCCGATGACTCCAGCATCCCATCTTCGACTGTGGCCGAACTAATTGAACTCGCCCGAATCGCAAGTGACTATGTAGCGAACGAGACCGGAGTTACCGAGGTGCTGTCTGCACCGGTCAAAGTGATCGGCGCCCCCGAGTGGGCCAGGCTGCACCTTGATTCGCTTCGGGTAGTGCTCGAGACCCTTGCGACAACGTTGAGCGGATCGCTTGAGGCTGCCCAAGAAATCGACTCAGAGAATGGGCTTGCGTTCGACCCAACACTGCTCCCCCCCGAACTCGCTGGGCCGCTCAACGCACTTGGGCTCAACATGGGGGGTGCCGATCCGTTTGGGGGCATCATGAAAATGATCGCTCCCGTTCTTCTTGGCACGCAGGCCGGTTCGATGATCGGAACGCTCGCTCGCAACGCACTCGGGCGCTACGACCTACCTCTGCCGACGACCGATGCACCTGGGCCAACTTTTGTGCTCGCGAACCTCGTGAAGTTTGAGAGCGAGTGGTCGATTGAACCTCAGGACCTGCGCCTCTATATCGCTCTCCACGAAGCCGTTCATACCTCCATTCGATGTCGTCCATGGGTTCAGAGCGCGCTTGCTCGCATCTCTAACGACTATGTATCGGGATTCGATATTGACGTGGCTCGCTTAGAGGAGCAGTTTGGTGGGCTAGACCCGACCAACCCTGAGTCCATCGCTGCAGCCGCTGAGCAACCGGACGCAATTCTTGGAGCGATGCGCAGCCCACGGCAAGAGCCATCCGCTCGCGCATTGCGTTGCTTGGTAATTGCGATGGTCGGGTATGGGGATTGCATTCTTGAGCATTTAGCAAAACCACTTCTTCCGGAGTTTGGGAAGATCCACGAAGCGGTCCGTAGACATCGAGTAGACCAAGGCGACTCCGGGCGCTTCGTTGAGAATCTTCTCGGAATACGCCTAGATCGCGATGCAGTTTTGCTTGGGCAGAGTTTCTGCTCAGGCATTGTTGAGAGGGTTGGCTATGCGGGGCTCCATCAACTGTGGGAATCAGAGAGCATGCTCCCCACGACGAGCGAGCTCGAGGCCCCAGGACTCTGGCTGGCTCGCATTGAATTGCCAGAGGACCCTTCGGTCTAATCCCCGAGCTTTAAAGCAGGCGAGTTAAATCAGGCGAGCTAGAGCAGCAGGGTTACCGCAGAGCCTCAACCTCTTGCACCCCTCGCAGCACTTGACCATTTAACAGATATGAAGGAGTGCCAGTGATGCCGAGCATCATCGCTTCCTCCAACGCATCTACAATGGCGTCTAAATAACGCTGCTGAGTCATCTCTGTTAGCACCGTTGCTGCGTCGAGCCCCACGTCGTTGATCAAGGTGTGGAGAACATCGCTGCGCCCTAGATCCAACCCCTCTTCCCAAGCTGCAGAGAAGAGACGCTCGTGTAGTTCCGCGTGCTTTCCCTGAGACCGTGCTACCTCTGCGGCCAAGAGTGCAGGGCGTGAACTCCAGACTCGATCAGATGCCCGAAGAGTTAAGCCGTCCTCTGATGCAAGCGCTTTTAAGAATCCATGCTTACCGCGTTGGCGCTCGAAACCGCCTGCAGGTATCTCTGGGTGAAGCTCATAGGCCCTCCACTCAACCTCACCACTTTCGCTACTGTCACTCGTCAGTGGGCGCGCAACCAAAAGGCGCTTAAAGCCGATGTAAGCAAAGGGGCACGCGTAGTCAGACCAGGAAATAATCTTCATGTTGTTATCTGCATGTTGTTATCCGCGTCTCCACCCTGACTCTGGTCTCGAGTCGTCATCAAAATCGTCCCCCGAAATTTCGTCGTCGTCCGAATTGGGGTCGCTCTCCACATAGTGGCCGTCGCGCTCAATAGTTTCATCTACGTGCTCTGCTCGGCC
>Ga0194043_1000383_pt1 | contig 24238 bp, 23 predicted proteins | sample JunL4415m_MetaG_FD_161274 | JGI IMG/M metagenome (GOLD analysis project Ga0194043, IMG submission 161274) | Anoxic zone freshwater microbial communities from boreal shield lake in IISD Experimental Lakes Area, Ontario, Canada - Jun2016-L442-15m | ecosystem: Environmental > Aquatic > Freshwater >...
GCGCGCAGGCCGGCGGGAGTGTTGTCGAACTGGGCCCGGTGGCGCTTGCCGCTGTGCAGCAGGCAGGCGTCGAGTTTGGCCTTGGCGATGTCGAGGCCGAGGCAGATGGTCTTTGGCGTATGATGGACTGTGGTGTGCATGGTGTGGTGTGTGTTTTTTACTGGCACCCGAACCGAGGCGTCTCCGGCGATGGCACTGGCTTGTCTGCGCATTGCCCGTGTGCTTACACACACGGGCGGCTTGATACCGTCCGGCCTTTGGACCGGAGAGGCGGCGGGCTCGGGAGCCAATCTAATTTGCAGGCTCTTGCTCAGCCGGGGTCGGTTTTCCCGGCCCGCTGCCTCAAGTCGGGCGCTCTTCTTTTACTCGAACGTCAATAGACAAGCCGGTGGTGAAGCGAGCGCAGCGAGCGAGAACCACCGGATCACGGATCAAAACGCATCCGCCCCGGAGGGCGCGGCGGAATCTGGCGATGTTCCCGCGGCCCTCCGGGGCGCATCCATTTTGGACGGGGGATCCGGTGGTTCCGCTGCGCTCCACCACCGGCTACATTCCGTCGGCCCTGCCGGGCCGCAATCCACCGCGCAATCCCCGATGCAATCCCCGCGCGTCGCATTCGTCTCCACGAATTCCATCTCACAGGGCGAGCAGGTCGGCATCCTCTGGGGCGATCTCTTCCAGCGCTTCCATCTCAAGATTCACTTCGCGCACCGCACGTTCGCATGGGCGAGCGAGGCGCGGGGCAAGGCGCACGTCCACGTCGTCATCATCGGTTTCGGCGCGGGCGACGTGACGGGCAAGCGCATCTTCGACTACGAGGCGGACGCCAGCGCGCCGACGGAAATCCCCGCCAGCAACATCTCGCCGTATCTCGTCGCCGGACCCGACACCGCACTGCGCAATCTCTCCGCTCCGCTCGGCGATGTCCCGAAGATGTCGTGGGGCAACAAGCCCACCGATGGCGGGCATTTCCTGCTCTCACCGCAAGAGCGCCAAGAGATGATCGCCGCGGAGCCGGAAGCAGCGCAGTTCATTCGTCGTTACATGGGCGGAGAGGACTTCCTCAACAACCAGGAGCGCTATTGCCTGTGGCTCAAAGACGCCGCTCCCGGTGTGTTGCGGCGACTCCCTCGGGTCATGGCCCGCGTCGAAGCCGTGCGGACCTCTCGCCTCGCCAGCCGCGCGCCCACCACGCGCGACTATGCGCAGCACCCGACGCTCTTTCGCCAAATCGCACAGCCGGACGTTGACTACCTCGCCGTGCCGGAAGTCTCGTCCGAGAACCGCCGCTACATCCCGATGGCCTACGTCTCGAAAGACGTCATCTGCGCGAATACCGTGCAGTTCGTTCCCGGTGCGACGCATTTCCAATTCGGCGTCCTCACCTCGACGATGCACATGGCGTGGATGCGCGCCGTGTGCGGGCGATTGAAGTCGGATTACCGCTACTCGAACACGATCGTTTACAACAACTTCCCCTGGCCGACGCCCACGCCCGAGCAGCGGGCGAAGGTGGAGACTGCGGCGCGGGCCGTCCTCGCCGCGCGCGAACCGCACCTGCCGCCGCGCGGGATGAGCACGCTGGCCGATCTTTACGACCCGCTCACCATGCCCGCCGCCCTCGCCAAGGCGCACGCGGAGCTGGATCGCGCCGTGGAGCGCTGCTACCGCGCCGAGCCCTTCCGCAGCGACCGCGAGCGCGTCGAACACCTCTTCGCCCTCTACGAAAAGCTGACCACCCTCTTCCTCACCCCGAAGACCAAGGCCCGCGCGCGAAAGCCAGTGCCCCTCTACCGCCAGAAGCGCAAGGAGCTGCCGACCGGACAGGCGACGCCGGAATCCGAAGCGGCCGCCGCGCACTTTCACACTCCCATGGGCAAGGAAGATTCTCCGCCCTACCGCGCCGGTGGCCGCACCGCCGGCCTGCCGGACGCCAGCGCGGAGTGAGGACGAAGGCTGGCCATCACGTCCGGGTCCTATCGCGACGCCCAACGGATCGAGTTTCGGACGGACAGGTTACTTTTTTATGGTCAGCCTCGAATGCCAACATTTCTGGAGGGCTTACCGCTGCAAGCGGGCCTCTGCGGCATGCCAATGCGAGGCAGCAAGACCATCGGGGCAGCCTTCCTCCTCGTAGATTTGATGCGCCACGACGGAGATTTCCTCCTGCGTCGGTTTGAGACTGAGATCGGAATCCTCGGCTGGGTCGGGCTTCACCGGAACGAATCGTTTGTTGGTTTTCATGTGACAGATCAATCGGTCTTCCTTCGAGTCGTGGTCGTATGCCGTTCAGTTTATCTCGCCGCTTCAAGAGCCGTTCAAAAACTTGTGTAGCCGTGTTCCCGGTTGCGAGTTCAGCGGCGCGGAGCGGCGGTGGAACGCGACCTCCCGGGCGCGTTTCCCGGATGGAATGCTTGCGCCCCGCCGAAGAAGCGTGCCGGGAGGTCACGCTCCACCGGGCTCGGGTTTCAATCCCGGCTCCGCAGCAGCTCGCGCAAGCGATCCAAATCCACGGGCTTGACCATGTATTCGTCGAAGCCGGCGGCCTTCGCCTCGGCCCGATCCTCATCGCTGCCGTAGCCGCTCATCGCCGCGAGGAATGCACCGGCCAGCTCTGGCATGGCGCGCAGCCGGCGTGCGACTTCAAAGCCGTCCATGCCGGGCAGGCCGATGTCGAGCAGCACGACTTCGGGCAGAAATTCGGCGGCGGCAGTAACGGCGTCCGGGCCGGTGAATGCGGTGCGCGTCTCGTGGCCGCGCCGTTTTTGGATGAGCACCGCAAACGCAAAATGGCGCCGGCTGGTAGGCCGGCGCCACTGCGTTGATGGGTTTCCGTGCGTGGACTACTTCGACGCCGTGCCCTTGGCACCGCCGAGGGTTTCGAGGAGCGTCTTGGCGTGCTGCAGGTGCGTCCGCAGGCCGGGCAGCGTGTTGCTGGCAAATGCCTTGAGATCCGCATTCTGGGTGGTGCCCGAGAACTTCTCGAACATCTCCACACATTTCTCATGGCTGGTCACTGCCGCGGCGACGTAGGTGCGGTCGAAGTCCGCATCCGTCTTCGCCTTCAGCCCGTCAATGAACGCCTGATGTTCGCCGAGGTCCGAGGGCGTCTTCATGTTCATCCGGTCGGCGAGCGTCTTCAGGTTCTTGTTCACGTCCGTGTGATCCTTCTCGATGCTCTTGGCGAAGTCCTTCACGGACTCGCGCTTGGTCCTGCCCTGCGCGATGTCGGCGGCCTTGATTTGCATCAGGCCTCCGCGGGTGACGTGATCCATGAACTGGGCGTCGGCGGTCGCCTGGGCGGCGGTGGAGCGCTCCGTCTTCGCGTCATCAGCCGCGAAAAGTGCGGGAGTCACGGTGAAGGTGAGGAGTGCGGTTGCGATGGTGGTAACTAGCGTTGTGTGTTTCATACACCCCAAAATCGGCACAGCGAGGAGCATGGCCCTGTCGGATGTGAGATAATTTCGTGGAGAAGCACCAGGCAGGCGGATTCATCCGTCCGCCCGGTTTTATTTCCGGCTGCGGAGCAGCTCGCGCAGCTGATCCAAGTCCACGGGCTTGACCATGTAAAAGTCGAAGCCTGCCAAATTCGCCTTGGCGCGATCTTCATCGCTGCCGTAGCCGCTCATCGCCACGAGGAATGCACCGGCCAGCGCGGGCATCGCGCGCAGTCGGCGCGCGACCTCGTAGCCGTCCATGCCGGGCAGGCCGATGTCGAGCAGCACGACTTCTGGCAGAAATTCGGCGGCGGCGGTAACGGCGTCCGGGCCGGTGAATGCGGTGCGCGTCTCGTGGCCGCGACGTTTTTGGATGATGGCCATGCTGCGCGTGGAGTCCTCGTTGTCATCCACGATGAGGATGCGCCGCGGCGTCTCGCGCGCGACGGGTGCGGGGGATGAAGGTGCCGCAACCGGGCCGGCGAGGATCGGGAGGCGCACGGTGAATTCGCTGCCGAAGCTGAGCCCTTCGCTGCGCGCCTCGACGCTGCCGCCGTGCAACTGCACGAGCCGCCGCACGAGCGTGAGACCGATGCCGAGCCCGCCGTGCTCGCGATCCAGCGAGCGGGTGGACTGCACGAAGAGATCGAAAATATGCGGCAGCAGCTCGGGCGCGATGCCCATGCCGTCGTCGCGCACGCGGATGATGGCCTCGGGCGGCTCCATTCCGGCGGCGCGCTCAGCGCTGACCGTGATGTGGCTGCCGGTGTAGCTGTATTTGCAGGCGTTCGTGAGGAGATTGCCGAAGACCTGCTCGAGCCGGGTGGCGTCGGCATTCAGAAAAATCGGCTCTGCGGGCAGCGAGAGCGCCAGTTCCTGACTGCGCGCCGTGATGCCGGGCCGCGCCACGCTCGCGGCGGCGGCGAGGATTTCCGCGAGCGCCGCGGGCCGCCGGCGCAGCTCGATTTTTCCCGCGGTGATGCGCGAGACGTCGAGCAGGTCGTCGAGCATCCGCGTCATGTTTTCGATCTGCCGGGCCATGATGCCCTGGGCCTCCGCGCACTCCGCGGCATCCGCGCCGGGGGTGCGGAAAATCTCGGCGGCGTTGCGCAGCGGCGCGAGCGGGTTGCGCAGCTCGTGCGCAAGCATGGCGAGGAATTCGTCCTTGCTGCGATCGGCCTGCGCCAACTCCTCGGCGCGCGCCACCAGCGCATCCTCAAGCACGCGGCGCTCGGAGATGTCGCGGGCGATTTTCGCTGCACCCACGATGACGCCCTGGCTGTCCACGATGGGAGAAACCGTCAGGGAAACCTGGAGCAGCGTGCCATCCTTGCGGCGGCGCACTGTCTCAAAGTGTTCAATGCGCTCCCCGTCACGGATGCGCTTCAAAATGCCGCCATCTTCATCACGGTGCTCGGCAGGGATGAGCAGGGCGACCGGTTGGCCAATCGCTTCCTGAGCCGTGTAGCCAAAGAGCGTTTCCGCGCCCGCGTTCCAACTAGTGATGATGCCGTTGAGGTCTTTGCTGAGGATGGCGTAGGCCGAGGATTCCACGATGGCGGCGAGCCTGGCGCGGGCTTCCTCCGCCTGCTTGCGCGCGGTGATGTCCTGCTGAAGACTCACAAAATGGGTGATCTCACCGAGGGCATCCTTCACCGGCGCGATTGTTTGCTCGGACACGTAATGGTGCCCGTCCTTGTGGCGGTTCGTGATCTCGCCAAGCCAGACTTCGCCGGCGCACACGGTCTGCCAGATGGCTCGATAAAACGCCTCCCCGTGGATGTCCGATTTGACCAGGTTCGGCTTCCGGCCAATGGCTTCACCACCGGCATAACCGGTGATCTTGGTGAACGCCGGGTTGACGTATTGGATCACGCCTTCGCGGTCCGTGATGAAGATGGCATAGGCGGCGGCTTCCATGGCAGTGCCCGCCAGCAGCAGCGATTCCTCCCCCTGCTTGCGCGCGGCGATTTCCGCACGGAGCTGCGCGTTCAGGTTCTCCGCCACCTCGGTGAGTTCGTGCTGGCGCAGCGAACCGAGCAGCAGAGCCTCATTCATCGCGACCGTCTTTTCATGGACCTGCGTGGTCTCGATCACCTGGATCATCACGCCCACGAGCCCCTTGTCCGCCAGCACCGGCCAGATCGTATAGGACCAGAAGATGGGATGGGCTTTGGAGTTTTCGGTCTCCGTGTGGCTCTCGGGTTTTCCAGTGCGAAAAACGCGGGCGAGCATCTTCGCGCAGTGATCCTTTTCCGGCAGCAGTTCGTCGAACGGTTTGCCGACGAGTTGACCGCTCGGTTTCTCCATCAGGCGGCAGAAGGCGGGGTTCGCGTAGCGCACGATGTGGCGGTCTCCCTCCACCGTGACCATCGGCAAAGGGGAGTGCTCCGCGATCGCGATGCAGTGCCTCGACAGGTCGGGCGAATGATCCGCTGATGGGATGTCCGCGCGCATCCTTTTACTCCTTTGCCTTTGGCTCCGGCGCGGCTTCTTCCTTTTGCGCCGGGCGCGGGCCGGTACGCATGGGGATTCCGGTGGTCAGCCCGTTGTAATCCGTGTTCCGCGGGTGGATGACGACCACGCCTTTGTCCGTGATGACGTATTCGCGGATGTCCTTACTGTGATTGCCGCCGCGCATTTTGATCACGACCATCACCTTCCGAAGCTGGCCGTCAATTTCCACATAACGAAACCGGATGATGTCATCGGTGAGAAACGAAATGGCGTAATGACTGAACGACAGCGCGGTAAAGGTGTCCTCCACCTCGACCGTGCTGAGAATCGTGACCCCGGCTCCCGTGAGCGCGCCGATCATCCGGTAGAGCGACTCGCGAAAGTCCGTGCGGAAATTGGGCGCCAGCGCCATCTCAAAACCGACGAGCGAATCAATCACCACCCGTTTTGCGCCGACCCTTTCGACGGCATCCAGAACCTCCTGCATGGTTTCATCCACCGAGAGATCGAGCGGACGAAGGTAAAGGATTTCGAGTTTCCCCTTTTGCTGCGGCGTATCCAAATTCAAACCAAAGCTGTCGGCGCGATCCGTGTATCTTTGCGGGCGTTCCTCAAAAATCGCCATGATGGCCGGTTCCCCATTGCGAAGTCCTTCGGCGATAAATTGCGTGGCCAGCGCCGATTTTCCCGTCCCCGAAGGCCCCGCCACGAGGAGGCTGTCACCTTCGAGAATGCCGCCGCCCATCATCTTGTCCAACTCTGGAATGCCGATGGAAAGCTTCCGTTGCCGCCGCGCCGGGTTGATCTTTTTGCCGACGAATCCCAGCGTGCGCGAGAATGCCTGCAACCCGCCATCGGTGATGCGGATGGTATGCAACCCCGGCACCGATGCCACTCCGCGCAGTTTGAAGATTTGCAATTTCCGCACCACGGAATTTCTCTCCGTCACCTGCGAGAGCCAGAGGAGGCCGTCGGCGACGGTGAAGAGCGGATTGTCGCGCATCTCCTCGGGGACATATTCGCCGACGAGAAACGTCGTGGCCTGCCAACTGGTGAGAAACTGGGCGAGGCGCTGGATGAAGGATTGCATCTGCGTTTCGCTCGCGTCGGCCACCGTCTTGCGCACGACGGTGCGAAAGGAATCCACCACTACGATCCCCGGATTCGCCGCCGTGACCTGCCGGATGATTTCCTCCAGCACCGCGTTCAAATCCTGTCCGACCACCATGTCGCTCAGATTGATGAAGCGGATGGCTTTGCCCAGCTTGGATGCGTCGAAGAAAGAATACTGCTGCTGATAGCGCAACATCTTCAGCGCGGGTTCGCCGAGGACGGTGAAATAGAGCGCGGGTCTTTTGACGGTCGCATTCGCGAAAATGATCTGATGCGCCAGCGTGGTTTTGCCGCAACCCGGCGTACCGGCGATGATGTTGAAGGAAAATTCCGGGAAGCCTCCGCCGAGGATGTCGTCGAGTCCGCGCACACCGCTCGGCATTTTCCGGATCACGACCTTGGCAGGAAAGCTTGCGGCTTTCGCCGGCAGTTTGCGTTTCGCGGCGGCATTTTCTTTTTTCATTTTCTGTCTCCCTTTTCGAAATCCAAATCGTTGAGGGAAAGTTTCGGCCACACCTCACGCACCATTTGCAGCGTCAGATTTTCACCGATGAAAGCCACCAGCAGTCCGAGCAACTGCGCGACGAGCTCCACGCTGCCCTCGGCGATTTCCGCCGGGTTTCCCTGCGCCTGGAGTTCCTCCAGCCCTTCCAAAGAGCCATCCGCTTTCACACGCACCGGGCGCAGCGACGGATCCTCCGTGCTGGCCAGCGAGAGCGCGCGCATCAGGAGCGCATGGAAGCCGGTGCGCATGGAAGCCGGTGTTCCCCATGAGTGTCGCCAGATGCGGACGCAGCTTCCCAAAGACGTGATAGACCGCCGGGGCATTGGTCCCGGAGGATTTGCTCCTCCTCGTCTCATCAGCAATGAGACGCCCGGCGAAAGCCCGCATCATTGGAGAGGCCCTGCTCATTTTAGAAAACCACGATGCACATGGCTTCAGCGTGCAGGGCGAAGGGCGCGGCCGCGAGGGGAAAGATGGAGCAATCCCGCGGCGGAATGACGAATGGACGGCGGCCATCCCTCATTCGTCATCCGACTTTCAATCCCGCCCGCGCCGGCGGATCGCCCGGCATGTCGCGTTGGATCGCGTTCTCCATGCAGGCCGGGCAGATCACTTGGGAGAAGTCGGCACCGCTCTCTTCGCCGTCGCAGGAGTCTATCTCGTGCCATGCGCCGCCGCGGCCTCGCACTTTTCCACAATACGTGCAGATCGGCAGAAGCCGCCGGAGCTTGCGGGATTCCTCATGCGCGTCTTTCAGTTCGGCGATGCGTTCCCCGCAGCGTTTCTCCATGCCCAGCACGCGCTCCCCGCAGCGCAGGCGGGCGAGGAGTTGCAGGCTGTCGATCGGCTTGCTGAGGAAGTCGTCCACGCCGGCCGCAAATGCCGCGAGCGCGTCGGCGGCCTCCGTCTTTGCAGTGACCATGACGATGTAGGTGTAAGGGTTCGCCGGGATGGAGCGCACGGCCCAGCACACATGGATGCCGTCGAGCCGCGGCATTTCCCAATCAATCAGCGCGATCTGCGGCGGGTTCGGCGCGAGGAGGATGTCTATCGCGGACTGCCCGTCGTTCGCCACGGCGACCTCGTAGCCGTGGCGCTCGAGCAGCCGGACGAGGCTGGTGCGCGAGCTTTCATTGTCCTCCGCCACGAGCACGCGGGTCGGCCTTGGGCTGGAGTTTGGAAAAGTCGGCGTGTGTGTTTTCATCGCCCCATAGATTCGCAGCCGCCGCGCCGGTGCGTGTGCGGAAGTGGCATTGAATCGAAATTTCTCAGTGCAGCTTCGCGAGCGCCTCGCGTCCGTTCCGCTTGGTCTCGGGATCGTCCTTCTCCACGTCCGGCATCGCGAGGCCCTTGGCGATGAGGCGCCGTGCGTCGTCCTTTTTCCCCATCTGCGCATACGTGCGCCCGAGCTCGATGTGGTGCATGAGGCGCGTGGGATTGATCGCGATGGCCTTCTCGAAGCACGCCACGGCGGCTTCGTTCGTGGAGGAGGGCAGCGCCCCGTAAACGAGCGAACCGAACGCGCGCTTGACCCCGCCCACCTCGGCCACCGCCCTGTGCCAGCGCCCGAGGATGTGCCATGCCGTGTCGTTGCGCGGATCGAGCCGGATGGCTTTGTCCGCGGAGAGCTTGATGAGCGAGGAGACCGCGACCTGCTCCTTGGTCCCCCGAAACGACATCATCTTCCCGTAGGTGATCGCAGGTGCAAGCTGCGCTTCGGAATCATCCGGCGCGACCGCCGCCGCGCGCAGCGAGTAACCCAGCGCAACAGTGCCGAGCGAAACCTTCTTTTCGCGCACCGTGGCATCGGTCATCAGATGGCGGTACTGCCGCGCGATGCTCACGAGGAGGCGCACATTCTTCGGCTCCAGCTTTAGCGCCGGGAGATAAAACTCGAGCGCCTCGGTGGCGTGGAAGGTCTTGTCGAGGGCGTTGCCCTTCACGATCAGATCGTCGGCTTCGGATCCGGCGCGGCACGCGACGCATGTGAACAGCAGTGCTGCGGCTGCGGAAAATAATTGGGTGAAAATGGAAGAGTTCATGGGTGGGATTTGTTGAGGCTTCTCAGCGTCTGGCCTCGATGAGCCGGCCCGCATTGAGAAGCTGCGCCTCGCCAAGCCGCGGGCCGACGAGCTGCAGGCTGGTGACAGGGACGAACTTGTCACCCACCGGAATGGGCAGCGCGAGCGCGGGATTGCCGGCGAAGTTCACCGCCACGGTGCCCTGCTTGCGGAGCACGAGCGCCTCGAACGCGGGAGAACCGCCCCAGAACGGAACTTTCGGCGGCAGCGTCCTGAGCGTCGGCAGCGCGATGAAGTCCACCTTTCCGAAGACTCCGCGCAAGGTGCGCTGCCACTCCGCCCGCCGCTCCAGCGCGTCGGGGTAGAACATTTTGTATTGAAACGCACCCAGCGCGAGGACGGATTTTGTGAGGGCGCTGATTCCCGCTTTGGCAAAGTATTGCCCGTCACTCAGCCAGCCGCTTGCGGAGGCGACCGTGTCCCCGTCCTTCTCCGCCTGCTCCCACTGCGCCTTGAATTCCTCGTCCAGCACGATCACCCTGAATCCCCTCGCGGCAAGAATGTCGTCCACGGCGCGATCGATCCTCGGATCCGTCCCGTCCACGTAGAGCCGCCCGATGCGAATGCTGCGGGCCGAAGGCTTCGCCGCAACCGCGCCCGCGTATTTCCCCGCGAATCCCCGCTGCAACAGATCCATGCCCTGCACCAGATGCGCCACGTCCTTTGCCATCGGGCCGACGGTGTCCAGATATTTTGGCGAAATGGAATGCACGCCTTCGAGCGAGACGAGCCCGAAGGTCGTCTTCAATCCCGCGATGCCGCAACACGCCGCGGGCACGCGGATGGAGCCGCCGGTGTCCGTCCCAAATGCGACATCCGCCGATCCATTCGCGATCGCGACAGCAGAACCGCTCGACGAACCGCCGGGAATGATCCGGTGTCTCCCGGCCACGCGGTTCCTCGGCGTTCCGAAGTAGGTGTTGATGCCGGACACGCCGAGCGCGAGTTCCGCGAGATTGGTCTTTCCCACGATCTGCACATTCCGCTCCCGCGCAATCGCGAGGCACTTCGCATCGCGCGCGGCAGGCGGATTGTTCTTCGCAAAAAAGTGGGACCCTGCGGTCGTCACCACGCCCTTCATGTCTATGAGATCCTTCACCGCGAGCCGCAGCCGGTGATCGTCCGTGGCAGGCGGCCAGTACGCGATGTAAGCGCGATCCGGGGACTTGCGGGCAGGGTGATTTTGCAACGGCGCGCAACCCGCGAAAAAACTCACCAGCACGGCCATTGAAAACAAACCCACGGCCCGCGTGCGTGGCTTTTGGTTCATCGCATGCCGCGCCGCCGTGTCGCGCTTCCGGACACAAGTGTCGCGAAACGGGACGTGAACGCCCCATTGCGATCCCGTCCGACAGAGGAAGCCGCGCGTGGCACGGCGCAAGGTGGTATGAGGTGCATGAACAAGCGCCTCAAAACGTCCCACCCTCACTCCACCCTCACGCTCGGCGATCTCATCCTCGCCGTCTCTTCCTCCAGCCGCAACAGCCGCGAGACCGCAGCCACCATCACCGATTTGCTGCGCAGCGGCCGCGTCGGCTTGTCCGACCGCCGATGCAAACTCCGCGTCGCCGCATAAGGTGCGCAAGCCGCGGAATCTCCCCTGCCGTTCAGACTCGTCTGTGAATCGCATCATGTCGCACTACCGCCGAATGAGAATACCGGCGACGAAACCAACAGCAATCGCCGACAGCAGCGCCTTGAGCGGCTGCGCGGTTACAAAGTTCTCCGCCCTTCTCCTCAGCGTGCGCGCACCTTGGCACGCATGATCGTAAGCCTCGCCCGCGGCCTCGGTCACCCTCTCCTTCGCGTCGCCGACGGCTTCCCCGACCCGCGCCGCGGCCTCCGAGACCTTCTCGCGCACGTTCTCCCCGAGACCCATCGCGGACTCTTTCATCCCGTGGAGCAGATGCACCACTGCGTCCTGGGTAAGGCCGAGCTTCGCTTGCAGCCGGCCAAGCAGTTCCTCACCCCTGCCCTCCACGAACAACAGATCGTCGTCGGCGAACTGCGCATACTTCTGTTTCAGCTTGCCTTTGATTTTGTTCCAGGAGCCGTCGAATGCGAATGTGTTCATGCCCGCTAATCGCAACGCGCGGCGCATCTGGCCGTGCTGAATGTGGAAACGGGAGAGGCTTTGATCGCCAGAATCCGCGCCGCCGGATCACTCTGCAAATAAACGCGATTGCCTACCGCCAGCCTCGCGACGGCGCACGATTCTGCGGCGAATTATGGATCCCACCCGCGAGCCGAAAATCACCTCCTCGTCCACCGATGCCTCCGTGCATCTTCTGATCGCGGATGACCACGAGCCGACGCGCACGGCGCTGCAAAGCCTGCTTGAGTGGAAGGGCTTTTCCATCACCACGGTTTCGGATGGGGAAAGCGCGCTGGAAGTCCTGGCCTCGGAAAATGCGCCTTCCATCGCACTGCTCGATTGGGAGATGCCCGGCATGAGCGGCCTCGACATTTGCCGCGCGGTGCGCAGCAAGCCGGCCAGCCATTACACCTATCTGATCGTGATCACAGCACGGGAAGGCGAGGAGGGCATCGCCGAGGCCATGGCCGCGGGTGCCGATGATTTCGTGCGCAAGCCCTTCGGAGTGCCCGAGGTGGTGGCCCGGATTCGGAATGGACAGCGGACGCTGAAACTGGAGCGCAGCCTCGCTGCGCGCATCACGGAGCTGGAACACGCACTGGAAACAGGCCGGCAGCTCAAGCGCCTCCTGCCCATCTGCGCCTATTGCAAAAGCATCCGCGACGACTCGGACTACTGGCAGGAGATCGAGCAATACATCCACAAGCACACCGGCACGGATTTTTCCCACGGCATCTGTCCGCCGTGCATGGAAAAAGTCCTCAAGGAGCAATTCGGAGATCCCATCGCCGCAGTCCCCGAGGATGGAGCGAAAGAAACCGTTCAGCAGTAACGGCCAGGACGCTGAGAATGCGCGGGGTGTGATCAAAAATGCTGCCTAACGCCAACGGCGTTTCGTCCTCCAGCACAGGCTTGCCGAGTCCGCGAGGCTACTCTCGGGTTTGAGTCGGGAATCGGCATCAACCCCACCGAAAACCTCTGCAAAAGTCGCTTGTCGTCGTTGTGCTAGGAAAAACTGGACAACTCTACAGAGAAGACCGGCCAACTTTTCATCCGCAGACTGAAAACTCAGGATTTTTGCAGAGATTTCCGTTGGTGTTATGCACCACTTTTCCTCTCACCCACGAAAGCCGCCGCCCGGTGGAACAGCCGCGTGCGCGCATCCCCTCAACTCTCAACTTCCGCCTCACTCCCTCGCATTCGCCGACTCCGCAAGCCCCTTGCGCCGCACATGCACGAGCACCGGCAGCGACGCCTGCTTCCCGGATTCGCGCGACACCGCAAACACGAGCCGGTCCGTCTCCGGCACCCACGGTGCGGCCTTGATGAAAATCTCCCCCGCGTCCTGTCCTTCCAGCAGCGTGATGCCGTTCAGTCCGAGATTGTCCACCACGACGCCGTGCGGGAGATTCTCGACATCAAATTGCAGCGCACCCTTCGCGCTCCCGCGCTTCAGCACGACCCACGCACTCACCGTCTCACCCGGAGCGATCGTGATCTCCGCGGGCTTCTCCGCATCACTGCGCGAAAATGGCGGCGCATCGTTGCTCACACCCGCAGGCTGCAGCGACACGATCATCGGTGCTTCGCCCTCCAGCTTCACGCCCGCGATTTCTCCCGCGGCGTGCGTGATCTTTTTTCCGCCGACTTCCGCATTCGCGGAAATTTTTGCGGCGCTCCACTTCGCCGCATTCGGCAGCGCGGAGATGCTGCCCTTCGCCACGAGGTGCCCGGCCTGGATTACGATCGGGCTCGTCACGCGCCAGCCCTCGGGCACGCCCGTGATCTCGCACACGATGTCCCCGTCGAAGCCATCCTTGCGATCCGCCGTGAGCGTGAAATCCGCGCCGCTCCCCACATTCACCACGCCAGCGGGCTCCGCCAGCTTCACGGAAAAATCCGGCCGCGCCTCACGCGCGATGAGCCGGTATGCGAAGCGCTCGCCCGCCGCCCCCCGGCTCTCGCGCACACGCACGATGAAGTCGCCATCCTCCGGCGCGGTGAAGAGCAGCCGCGAATCCGTGTCCGCGACGCGTGTGCCGTCGTCGTCATTCTCGTAGTGCAGAGTGAAGACCGGCAGGCCGTTTGCCACGAGCTTCGTGCCCGGCGCGTGCGGCTCCACGATGTAGCACGGCTCGTCGAGCGCGTGCGCCGTTGCCGAAGTGTCGAAGTATGCGATGCGCTTGGCGCCATTCGTGTAAAACACAAACCCGCTGTCCGGCCCCTCGGGCATCCGGAAAATTTTCGTCACCTCGCCCTGCATCCACATCAGTTCGTTCAGCTCCATCTCGCGCCAGTTCTCCACGCGCGCTTCCGACGCAGCCGAATCAATCGGACGAAACGTGATCGCACTGTCGCGCACCGCCTGCATGAGCAGCCGCTCGACGGGACGCCCGTCCGGCCACAGCACCGCGATCTTCGTGTCCGCCGGCGAACCGCGCCGCGCGGCCTCCGTCTCGATCGCATACGTCACCCCCTTCTTCGCCGTGAACCGGAAATGATCCGCCTCGCGCGCCGAAAGAAAACGCCCGCTCACCGAGAACGGCACCGCAAGCTTCTGCGCGCCAGCCACCGTGCCGCATTCTTCCGATGCCACAAAATTTGGCACCTCGCTCACAGGCAGCGACGCCTGCGCGCGGCTGCGAAATTTCTGCGCATCAATCTTCACAGGCACCATGCCGCTCGCGCCGGACTTCACGCTCACCGTCCGCGCCGCCGGATCGGACGGAAGATTGTAGCCGACCAGTTCCAATTTCGTCTCCGCATTCGCCGGCACACTCAGCGGAAAGACAGCCGCGACAAACGGCAGCGCACCGAGCGTGAGATTGTAAAAATGCTCCGCGCTGCCAGTCATTAGCGCATCGCTCACGACGATCGTAAAGCGTCCGTCCGCCGCAAATTTGTGCGCGATGAACGGATCGCCGCCCGAGTCAAAACTGCTGTTCGTCGCAAGGACGCGTCCCGCGGAATCCGTCAGACTCAGCACCGCCGCCGCCTTCGAGCCGAGGGACTTCGCCTGGCAGTCGAATACCATCGTCACCCCCGCCTTCGCCGCAAATTCATACCGGTCGCTCTCCCCCGCCTTCGCGAGCGTGCCCCACACATTCGCAGGCAGCGTGGTCAGTTTCGTCATCGTCGCATCGCCGGGAAAAGTGAGCACCGCGATGTCCTCGATGCGCAGCGTCGCGCGTCCGATCTCCTTCCCGTCCGCCCCGCTCGCGACAATCGCATAGCCGCCGCGCGGCAGATTCGCCGGAGTGGAAATCACCAGCGGCACCGCATCCTTTTCCGGCGCAGCCGCAAACACGCGCACGCGCGCATCCTCGCATTTCACCGAGACGATCTCCGGGAGGTTTGCGCCCGCAAGTTTCACCTCGCTCATCTTCCCCCGCTCAATCCCCCGCGGAGAAATGCCCGACACCACCGGCCCCTTCGGCGGCTCTGCCGGCTTCTCCACCGCCTTCTCCGCCTGACAAAAAATCCTGCGTCTCCGCACGGAACTCGGCTGATCAACTTTGGACGTTGGACGTTGGCTCGCGTAAAGCCGCGTGGTCGCGGCACGCGACTTTACGCGGTTGAACGTTGGACGTTCGCTTCTCCCGCTCTTCGGAGCCGCAATCACCTTCCCCGTCTTCGCATCATAAAACGCCACCGTCCCATCCGCCCGCCCCGTCACGACCGCACCGCCGGAAAACGCCAGGGCCGTCGGCCAGTCCGGCTGCTTCTCCAGCAGCACGCGCTCCTTCACCTCCGCCGCATCCCATACGCGCACCGTGCCGTCCTGCGCGGAACTCAGCATCGTTGCGCCATCCGCGCTCCACACCAGCCGCAGGATCGCCTGCTCATGCGCAAACCTCGCGAGCACGAGCGGATTCGTCGTCTCCTTCGCATCGGGCGATACGCTCCACACGCGGATGCGATTGTCCGCACCCGCCGCCGCAAGCCGCTTCCCATCCGCACTCCACGCGACTGCAAACTGCTCCTTCCCCGGCTGGCTCAGCGTGTCGCGCCGCTCGCCGCTTGCGACATCCCACAGCTTCACCGTGCGATCTGCACTCGCGCTTGCGATCAATTTTCCATCGGGACGAAACGCCAGCGCGAACACCGCGCCGTTGTGCCCGTGCAAAGTCTTCCGCTCCGTCGCATCCGCTACATTCCACAGCTTGGTCTTCTGATCATAGCTCCCCGTCGCCAGCGTCTTCCCATCCGGCGAAAGCGCGAGCGCGTAAATCACATCGCGATGCCCCGTGAAAGTGCGCGCCACTTTCGCGCTCGCGACATCCCACTGCCGCACCTCGCCCTCGATCGCATTCTCGCCGGATGCCGCAAAAAGCTGCGAGCCATCCGCCGACCACACGAGCGCGTTCACCGCGCCGCGATGCCCGCCGAGCTTCTTCACCGCAAGCTGCGAGATCGGGTCCACGAGTTCCACCGTGCTCCCGCGCCCGACCGCCACGAGCTTCGCCTCCGCAGAAAATGCGAGCGCATTCACCGCCGTGCGCGGTGCGACTTTCGGCGCGACCTTCGGCACCTCCACGATCTTGCGGCCCATCTCGCGCTGCGGCGGCTTTGCGCCCGCATCAATCCACTTCACAAATTTCTCCACCTCGTCCGCCGACAGCTTGTCGCGCTTTCCCGGCGGCATGAATCTTTTCTTCCCGTCCTTCGCCACCTCGCCGCGCAGATATTTCACCAGCAGGCTCTCCGCAGATTTCCCCGCGACGAACGCCGCACCGCTCTCGCCGCCCTTCAAAATGTCCGCGTGTTTCTCCAGCACCAGCTTGCCATCCGGATCATCCGCCGAGTGGCAGTCGAGACACCGGTCCTCGATCAGCTTCGCGACCGCCGGAAAATAATCCGGCTCCTCCGCACGCAGCGGAATCACGAGAGCGAGCAGTGGAAGGAAAATGCGCAGCTTCATGCCGGATGATTCGGGGAAAAATCGCGGCATTCAAGATGCGTCTGCGATCCCATTCTTTGCCGCAATCCGGTTTGATTGGGCCTGATTCACGTTGATTGGCCTTGATTGGCCGCATCGCCATGTTTCTCGCGGAGACGGTCATTGGCTGTGAGGCAGGCTTGGATTTCAGGAGGCAGCGCATTGGCCCGCGGTAGTAAAAACTCATCCAAGTGGGGGAACATCCGCTCCCTCAGTTGCTTGGATTTCACCGCACACTCGGCGGCCTTCCTCTTTTCTTCGCGGGCCTCCTCCTGCTCGGTCTCCCATCGCTCGCGCTCCAGCCGCATGCGCTCCGCCTGCGCATTTCCACGGCGAAGCTGCGCCAGTTGCTGCGCCACACCCAGCAGCACCCGGCCCTGTTCCGGTCCACCCGAGGTTGCCGGGGCATCGCGCAGCAGGCGGCCCAGGCCGACGAGCACCGGTGCTGTCAGGCGCTCGGCCAGCGGGATGGAGCCCGACTCCGCCCTCAGTGCATCCTCCTCCTCGGCGAGCGATTGCACCCAAGCCCGTGCCTCCTGATGACGCAGCCAGTCCTCGAAACCGCCCTGCTTCCAATCGCTCAGGTTTTGCTCGTTGATGGGCCGTCGGCCAAATTCCGCCGCGAGTACCGCCTGCACCTCGGGCAGCGTGTTGAGCCAATGGACGAGGCGTTTGCCGACTTCGCCATCGGAGAGCCGGCGGTTCAGTTCCTCGCGAATCTGGCGCGGCAGCCGGGCGATCTTGCCGAGGCGCGTCATGGTCAGTAGTTCCCCCGGAAGTAGAGGTTGAAATAGCGCCCGGCGGACGGGGCGTTGAGCAATCCGGAGTAGTGGTGCGCGGGCACTCCCCGCAGTGTGTAGGTGCGCCCGGAGCGGAACGTGAGCTCCAGGGTGCGGGAGCCGGGTTCATACTCGGCCCGTGAAATGACGGATGATTGGAGTGACGGCATGGCGGTTGGTTGGTTGGTGCTGCCCAACTCTCCCTCCGGGTCCGCTGGCAGACAATCCCAGCACTTGCGCGGCTTATGCCGCAATGCCGCGCAAGCCGTCAGTCGGCCCTGCCAAACCGCTCCAGCGTATCGGTCACCGCGCTGTGCAGCCGCGACTGAAAGGTGGAGCGGCTCTTTACTGACCGGTGCCGCCAGATGTTCTGCAGGGCGGGCGTCTCGCACGTCTCCGCGGTTTCCGCATCCTCCAGCATGATCAGCGGCACGATGACCTTCCGCGACCACTCCCGTGCGGTCTTCTGCGTGAGCGGGGGAAGGGACGGCAGCCGCTGGAGGATGGGCACGACCTCCGGCTCGGGCTCCGGGTCGGGAAATTCCCACCAAAAGCCGTAAATGCGCTGGACGAAGTCCCCCGGTTTGCGGATTTCGCCCCATTCGATCATCCTCTCGCGGAGAACGTGCAGCCGCCAGACCTTCGGTTCGAGATAGCGCAGCAGCGGGGTTTCCGTGCCGCGTTTCTTTCGCGGGCCGACATTCAGCGGGAAATCGGCTCCAAGTTCGAGTCGCTCGGCCACCCGCTCAAACTCGGCCCGTCCGTCGAGGTGATGCGAGACAATCATCGGCCAGCCGTGCATCTGCCGGGCGCTGTGCCGGAGGTGCATTGGAAATTCTTCCGCCAGGCCTGCTAGAGCGGACACGCGCAGATACGTGTCCCATGCAAACGAGTCGGGAAAAGTCTCGGGGCCGGGATCGACTCCCGTCTTGGTGTCGTCTCCGGAGACCTCCTGGTAGCGCCGTATCAGGTGAAGTGCCTCGTACCCGTCGCCCTGCGTGTAGATTTCTGCAAAGGCGAGGAGATCCACACTCCGCGTCTTCTCGGCGCGGTGCCGTACATTCGACATGAATTTTACCAGCAGATTGGACAGCGCCAGATCCACGTCGTCCCGCACCTTCGCCAGTTCCCGCTCTTCCGAGCCTTCCGGGTGAACCTTTGCGTCGCCGAGCCAGTCGAGTTCCTGCGCAAAGCCGGTCGCAATCTCGACCCACGAGGCCATGGTTTTGAACTTCTCCCGGATGGCTTCCGCGGTGAATTGCGGCTTGGCGGATGGCTGGGGTTCGTCGGCCATGGCTGGATGGGGCTCCTAATCCTTCGCCGAGGCGCGTTCGAGGATTTCGCGGATTTCTTTCCGCGCCGGCCGTCCCGCGTCGTAGCCGGGGCCGGCTGCCGCGCCGCGCGCTGCCGCCGCCTTCACCGCGGCGACCACGGCAGGATCGGGGAAAAAGCAGTCTGGCACCATCGCCATGCTGATGGATGAGCCGCGCATCGTCAGCCCAAACCAGCGCGCGCTGAAGTTGAGCGGCTTTTCGAGCATCCATGAGAGAAAATCATCCGGCGGCTCCTGTACGGGCGTGCCCGTGGCGCGGAAACCTTCGTCGTCCACTTCCAGCGAAGTGATGCGCAGCAGCCACGGCGAGCGGCATTCGTAGATGATTTCCTGCTCTTTCATGTGTTCGATAATTGGGCGGATGATTTCTCGCGCCGCCTCCTTCAGCCCCGGAGTGCGCAGGTCGAAGTGATAGCCTTTGCGGATGCCTTCGCGGAGTTCTTCGGGGGTGGGTTGCTTGTTCATATTTGGATGCAGTCTTCAGTGATGAATGCCGCGCGCTCTTTCTCGGAAAGCGGCAGGCCGGGCGGGGTGATGGGTTCCCCGGCTTTTTCCTTGGCGGCAAGTTCGAGGTTGAGGGCGAGGAGGAAGGCGAGCGGGTCGGCGGTCTTCGGCATGGCGTAGGCGGTGCGGACAGCGGTGTCGAGGCGGGCGTGGGCGGTGCGCAGCGGGTTGTCGCCGGGTTCGTCGAGGGTGCGATAGAGGTCGCGCAGCGACCAGCCGTGCGCGGCCATCACTTCGCGCCGCAGGATGCGCAGTGCCACCGCCGCGGCGGCGACTTCGGCGATCTCCCCTCGCTTCGGCTTCTGCGGCCACGGGAAGGTGTCGAAGACGGTGAAATCAGAATAGCTGCACCGCATAATAACTTACATCTAGTCTTGACCCTCAGTTTCACCTTCGTCCTCATCGGATGTTCCTGCAAATTCAGCGAAACGCTTATCGGCCAGCTTTTCGAGTCGTTTGGCTTGTGTAAGGAGTGTGGTGCGGAGCCCTTTGGCAACCTTGCGCTCGCTGATGACGCGAGCAAGTGCAGCAATGGTGCTGGCCCGGCGCGCAATACGAATGTCGGGGTGTTTCCGATGGGGAAAGATTTCGGCGGGGATAATCTTCCCGGTGTAAGCTATGGGCAGCGTTACAAGTTCAGTCTTGATGGGAGGCTTCTCGTTTAGGACAGCCTTGAAGGAGGATTCCTCAACAACTTTGACGAAGAGCGTGTATTCAGCGCGATCTAGCACGACTCTAATTTCGTCCTTTGCCGCTGTAATCTGTTTCTTTGTATATGAGGCAAACGGTTCAATCGGCCAGACGCGGATTTCGGCAACCTCAAAAGGATCAAGGACGTTCATGGCAACTGCATCGGTCCGATGATTGGTGAGGTGTCGGCCGATTCTAGATCCAAGCCCCTCGAAAGTCTGCCCGATGTAGATCGGTTCGCCGTCGTAATCGTAGAAAGCATACACACCGCACTTCGCGCTGCCGATTCTCCGCCCTCGCTTATCCGGACTCCGAAGGAAGGCTTGAATTTCACCGCGGATCGCAGCGACGTCGCTGGGCTGTCCTTCAGGCTTTGCTCGAATGCTACCGTGGTTTTTGGGGTGCTCCGTAACGGATGTTGCGGCTTTGCTTGGGCGTTTCTTGGGCTTGGGCATGGAGGTCTTGAGCGAGAGGGGTGAGATAATTGTCTGCGATCCATTTGACGGCTGGGACACAGACAGCATCGCCGAATCCGAAGAGCGCCTGATTGAGTGGCACGTTGAGACGGAAATCATCGGCCCCCATTAGACGGGCGCATTCCCGGGCAGTCAGCAGACGAACGGCGAAACGGCCTCTTCCGGCGACGAAAAGAATCTGACGCCCGCTACCACCGCGTGGGGTGCGGAGACAGCCAGCAATTCCGTCTGTGCGCAACTCAGCCATCGAACCAGCCGCACGGACACGGCGGAAAACGGTTGCATAGGAACGGAGGGGTGCATGGATCATCGTGTCCGCTTGCTCCCGGTGCTTTGGGCTCATCTGGTTTAGGAGATAATCGCAACGTTCCTTGCTCCACCAAGCGGCAGAGTTTGGTGAAAGGTCTTCGAGAATATCGGCAAGCTGTGCCTCTCGCCTCGGTAGCGGAGGAAGCGCGCGCAGGTTCCACTGAACATCTGAATGCCAGAAGATGAAGTCGGCTAGCGCCGCCGGACGCAACTCGTCTTGAAATATTCTTGGGTCTTCTGCGACGCGGGGAGTGATGTCACGTTGCCCTACAATGAAAAGACGTTGGCGGCTTTGCGGGACGAATCGCGAGGCATCAATGATGAATGCATCCACGACATAGCCGAGTTCGTTGAGAGCGAGCAGTGCTTCGTGAAGATCGCCTCCGTCATTCGATGTGAGAAAGCCCGTGACGTTTTCCAAGAGCACGAGCGGTGGGCGCCGGGCACCCATTTCCTTGAGGATGCGAATGAAGCCCCAGAATGCCGACGAGTGCTCGCCAGCAAGACCTTTGCGCGCACCTGCAAGCGAGAGGTCGTTGCAGGGAAAGGAAGCAGTGGCGAGAATCGTCGGTGGCACACTGGCTTGATCAATGGCGTGGATGTCACCAACCACGAACTCCGGCGATGAGCCGAAATGATGGCAATACATCTCGTGTTTTTTCTCATCAATGTCGTTGGCAAAGACCGTGTGCCATCCGCCTTGATCCAATCCCATTCGCATGAGGCCGATGCCTGCGAAGTATTCCGCAACAGTGAGCGCAGGAGTTGTTGGCATGAGTGAATGTATCGCGCGAAACTTATTGGTGAAGCAAGCTAAAGCCGTCGTCAGGCATCGCCGACGAGGAGCTGGAGGATGAAGCGCTGCGCGCGCGTGCGGTCTTCGCCGCGTTCGAGCATTTTGCAGAAGACCTCGGCGAAGGTGTCGGCAGCCTTGCGCGTGACTTCGACGCGGTTGTTGCCGAAGTGCGGCTTCTGCGCGTGGGGCAGAAGGAAGTTGAACGCGGTCGCGCGGTCGGACAGTTCGCGCAGGGACACGCGCTCGACGGGATCGAAGAGCTGCTGATTGAAGTCGTAGATCCAGAATTCGTCGAAGTTGCAGAGGATGACGTAGGTCGGGCGGTGCGGGACGATGTGCGTCCAGTAGTCGAAGGCCTGGTCGTAGTGGCGCTCCAGCTTTGCGCCGCGGGACTTCATCTCGATGAGCACGCGCTCGGGCCAGAGCAGGTCGGCGAATTTCTTCCCGCCCTTGCCAAGGAGGGGCGGTTTCAAACCGCCCGTCCCGGTGATGAGTTCGAGCTGTGCGGTGCCGGGCTTTTTCGCGATGCGGAACTCGAAGGTCGCGCCCGCCTCCATGACTCCCTCATGGCCGAGCGCGCGGAAGAAGCGCTCCAGAAACCCCTGCGCCTCGCTCTTCTCGTCGCCATGCAACGAACGCGCGAAGGCCGCGAATTTTTCGAGGGAGGAGCGAAGTTCAGCCGTGGCCACGGGCGAGAAGTGGCAGGGACGGGGAAGCGTTGCAAGCCGCAGGCCGCAGGCTGCGGAACGGCACGCCAGCACAAGCGTCCGCGATATTGGCGACCGCATCGGCGTGGATCTCGCGGGCGCCGCCGTGCCGCCGGTCTGGTGGCAAATGCTCGCCTCACGCTCGGCCTTCCACTTCGCGAACCGACACCTTGTCCATTTCCACCTTCGGCAATTTGCGTTCCTCAAGAATCTTCATCATCAACCTCTGGACGGCATCTTTCTGCTCCGCAGTCGGCGGCGGGGCAGGCGGGTTCTGAGCCTCCGCCATCACCGAGGCAGTGAAAGCGGAGAGCATTACAAATGATGCGCGCAGCTTCATGCCGGATGATTCGGGGGAAATCCCGCGGCATTCAAGACACGTCTCAGCCCGGCCTCGCGCCGCCCTCGTGCTCTGTCCGTCGTGATTTGATGGTTTCTGAAAGTGCTCAGTTCTCAGTTCTCAGACAAGGCGCGCGTTTTTTCTGAGCACTGAGCACTGAGCACTGAGCACCGCGTCCAAATGCCATCAATCCACGACTGACAGACCACTGGGCCGGTTTGTGCGGGCCCTTTGACCCGCGTCTCGGAAACGGAGTGACTCGCGCGCACGATTCCATACCCTCCGCTCGCATGTCACCCGAACAGCGCCTCGCAGAACTCCACCTCGAACTTCCGCCCGCACCGAAACCCGTCGCCGTTTACAAGCCGCTCGTCATCACCGGGAACCTCGCCTACGTCTCCGGCCACGGCCCGCTGCGCGCGGACAAAACGCTCATCACCGGCGTCGTCGGACGCGACCTCGATCTCGAAGCCGGCAAGGCCGCCGCGCGACAGGTCGGCCTCGCGATCCTCGCGACGCTCCGCGCGCAACTCGGCAGCTTGGATCGCGTCGCACGCGTCATCAAAGTGCTGGGCATGGTGAACACTGCGCCGGATTTTTACGATCACCCGAAAGTGATCAACGGCTGCTCCGAACTCTTCGCCGAAATATGGGGCCCCGAGAATGGCATCGGCGCGCGCAGCGCGGTCGGCATGGGCCCGCTGCCCGGCAACATCGCCGTGGAGATCGAGGCCATCTTCGAGCTGCGCTGAGTGCGACGAAATTCCAAAACCCAAAATTCAAAACACAAACGACCACTCGCACCCGCCCGCATCGCCCCGCCCTTTGCGCTTTGTCTTTTGTAATTTGTCCATTTTTCCTCCCTCCCCATGACCCCACAGGACTGGACCCTCATCACCCTCGCCCTCACCGCCGTCGTGTTGCTCGTCGTGCTCGTCACGCGGTTCAAGGTGAACGCATTCATCGCGCTTGCGGTCGCCTCGCTGGTCGTCGGTGCGGGTGTCGTCGTGATGAAAGTCACGCCACCGAACGCGAAGGAGCCGCTATCCCTGTTCGCGGTGACCGAGCTTTTCGGGGTCGGCCTCGGCAAGACGCTCGGCAGTATCGCCGCGCTCATCAGCCTCGGCACGATGTTCGGCAAGCTGCTCGCGGAAAGCGGCGGCGCAAACGTGATCGCAAAACGATTCACCGAGATTTTTGGCCCAAAGCGCGTCGTGTGGTGCGTCATGGCCCTCGCAGTCGTGGTCGGGCTTCCGACGTGGTTTGCCGTGGGCCTCGTGCTGCTGCTTCCGGTGCTCATCAGCCTCACGCACGAGACAAAGCAGCCGTTCCTCGCGCTCGCCATTCCGCTCATCTCGTGCATGAGCGTGATGCACGGACTCATGCCGCCACACCCCGGCCCCGTCGCCGCGATGGGCGCATTCCGCGATGCGCACTTTGATCCAAACATGGGCAAGATTCTCCTCTGGGGATTCCTCATCGGCCTGCCGACTGCATTCATCGCAGGGCCGATCTTCGCGCGGCGCGCCGTGCGCCTCGTGCCGGCGGAAGCGCCGCCCATGCCGGTGCTCAAGGATCGCAGCGACATCACCCCGCCCTCGTTCGGCCTCACGCTTTTCACCGTGCTGCTTCCGATCATGCTCATGCTCGTGGACACGCTGGCCCGGATCTTCATCC
>Ga0194043_1000384_pt1 | contig 24230 bp, 29 predicted proteins | sample JunL4415m_MetaG_FD_161274 | JGI IMG/M metagenome (GOLD analysis project Ga0194043, IMG submission 161274) | Anoxic zone freshwater microbial communities from boreal shield lake in IISD Experimental Lakes Area, Ontario, Canada - Jun2016-L442-15m | ecosystem: Environmental > Aquatic > Freshwater >...
GTTCGCGCTGGTGCTGAGGAAGAGCACGACGATGACCCCAATGCCGCAGAATACGAAAAAGAGCTGACCATTCGTGCAATTCAGACCGCCTTCGCATCAGGTGCCGCTGAGAATCACAACTGCGCCGACCAAACCGCCGAAATTCGCCAGCAAATCATGCAGCTTACTGCTGAACCCGATCGCATGAGTGCCAAAAACTTCATGAATCGTCGCGGAAACCGCATCAATGACACCTACAAGGACATGCCTGACAAGTTGCGCGATTCCATTGCTCAGCGTAGCCCCTTGAATGCTGGTAGCAGCGCCGGTTGCGGATTTGAATCCAATGAAGTGGATGGCATGCAGGTCAATGTGTGGCGATGCAACACAAACCAGTTCAGCCAATCGCACGGATTTCAACGCGGAGACTTGATCGTGCACACCCGCACTCGCATTCCCAGCCCTCAGCAGCAGTTGCATGCGCGTATTCCTTGCACCACGGGCTCAGAGACGTTCAGCACGCAGCAAGAGGACGGTGCAGTCGTCATTGGCAATGGCGGATACAGCATCCCGCTGGCAGTTAAAACCTCGCACGATGCGGCTCTCATGCAGATGAACCTGTGCGACTTCATTCGCGAATCGCAAATTCAGGATTCGTTGCAACGCCCGAAATGCGTGACTTCCAATCACGGAGGGGTGCATGCTGCGCATGATGGTGTGTCGGAATGGAAGGGCATTATCGTCACAGTGGAAATTCTGCAGGCACTTCAACGCGGCGGCGCAATCTATGAATATATCAAGCGCGAACACGGCACAACTCTGAAAATCACAAAAGTGCTCGGACGTGAACTCAAGTCGCTGAAGAACATGGGCAACGCGCGCTTGACCAAGATTGAATGGTCCTAAACCCATAACCCATATTAAAAATATAAACCCCAAAAACAAAAAAAACATTTTTTTTCTTGTTTATCATATTTTTCTCTCTTCTCATCAATTTATAACCCTATTTTGACCCCTAAGTACGCGGAGTTGGGTGAGTTGATGGCATTGAACAGCGCACGAGTGTCATGCACCTGTATCGGTGGCGACTTGTTCTGCTGGGCCACAACGACGTGTTCCGAATTCGCCTCTACGACTAGCGCCACATGCCCGTATTTCAATTCGTCCGTGGGTTTAGGAGCCCAGAACAGCATGGTGCCTGGGCGCAAATAATACAGGGCGGGCCTAACATAAGGGTAAATACACGTTTGCAATGACACGTGCGTTTGTGTTGATTGTGTTGGAATCAATTCGTGGATGCGATGAAACATGTCGGTGGCATCCACAACAGATGGGAATGTGAGACCGCGGGTTTGCATGAAATACCGTCGCACAAATTCCACGCATTCAAATGGAATGCCGGCATTCGTTTTATACATTTTTCCATGGTCCGATTTCACATAAACATTTACGGGCGAATTCATCTCAAAATTAAAATCCGAATGTTGTTATTATTATATATGACTATAATATAATGACGCATATGTATAAACTAATGCACAAACGGGACAAAGGTTCACGAAGACGCAGCGGTTGCCGCACGCATCGCCGTGTGCGCAGACGACTGCAATCAAGACGTCGCAATGTGCGCAGAAGATATGGCGGAAGTTGGGGGGTGCCGCCCGAGTCCTTTAGAGAAGTGCTGCTTTACAAAAATTATGGGGCAAATAACAGGTTCCCGCCAAATCTATCTGAAAATTTTAATGAAAAAGGAGAGATTACAAATACCCAACTAAATGAAAGGTTACATGAAGGACGCGGACTCCGGAGCCCCGGCCGATTTGTAATAACCAATATTCCGGGTATCACGCACGCAGAGAGACAAAACAAACTTCTAACCTTTTATGCAGGTGACGAGCAAATCGGAAGTATAATTATTCATGAATTGGCAACCAATGATCGCGAGGATAAACCGGAATGGATGTCAATTCTTTAAGTATTATTTGAAAAAAATCATAATAAACACTATTCATATAATATACGCACTAACGTTCATGGCAAGCATTCCTTTAGGCAAGTACCGCAAAAACGTTCCGTTTGATGAACGCAAATTGAAGGCTTCTATCATATTGAAGCAGCATCCGGACCGCATTCCAGTGGTGGTGGAATGTAGCGAGGAGTTGCAATCCATACATCCGCTTAAAAAAAACAAGTTCATCGTGCCGTTTGAGCTGACCATTGCGCAATTCATGTTTGTCATTCGCAAGCACATGAAACTGGATCCTGAATACGCCATATTCGTGTTCATCAACAACAAACTGCATCCCGCCACGTCACTTGTCGGCAGCATTTATGCGCAAGAAAAGGACGAGGATGGCTTCATGTACATGGACGTGTTTCAGGAATCCACATTCGGAGGGTAATGCAAAACACAATGCAAACCCATTTAAAGCCATTGCGGCATGATGAATCAACGACCCACAAACCACAACCCACGCATCAATAACAGCATGTCTTCCCCCTCTTTTTATCCCGTCAGCATGGACGATTCGCGTCTTTCAGGCATTGACTCCAATGTGCACGACGGCATTGCGGCGGTCATCAAAACCACCAAGCAACGCGAGTCATGCGCGTGGACGTATTTGCACGACAATCCGCCATCCGAACGCACTGGATACATGTTCTCAGACAATCCCATGTTCGCCGTCATAAACGGCCACATGCAGGTGGGGCATTCTGGCTCATCTTATGCATGGACCATGCGCAACTTGCAGTACATTGCAACACACGGTCTGGATGCATACATTGCTGCCGCATGCGCACCGACACCAAGCAACTAACAAATCAAAATTCAAAAAATATAAAAATATATAATGCAGATGTATTATATAACCAATAACAAATCATGGCAACCCGAAAACGAAATAGTGCGACGAAAACATCGTATGCAAGATCGCGCCAATACTGGAACCGCGTTCACAAGCGAATTAAGGGAACCAAGTGCGCGATGCAGACCACTAAAAAATACCTCACGCGCCCCAGCCCGCCGTATCCCGCAAACAAATGCTGCGGCAAGACTATGACCGGCAATGATGGCTCCAAATACATTGCCGCACCAAATGCATTTGGCATATGCGCCTGGAAAAAGGTTTAGGGCGGTTGAACGCAATACAATGATTATAATAATTATAATAATTATATACATACGCACAATAACAATAAGCAACGATGGCGTCCCAAATCGCATCACTTGGTGATAAGACCAATTTAAGAGACATTTTCAAAACATTGGAAAATCAGAACTCTGCCATCTTCAACGGCGACCATGACAAACACAGTGCATCCATCACCACCTGTTTAAAAAAATTGGTAGAACTCATTTCACCGGATGACAAGGATTATTTAGAGGATTTAAAGTATTTCATTCACAATGGGGTTTGTCGTGTTGCCAATAATTATGACGCTGATCCCAAAATAGTCACACCCGTTGTTCTAAATTTTTTAATGACCGCCATAAGGTCATATAATCATATCAATGCTTTGTCCAAGTCTTCACCCAAGGCTTCTCCCAGAAGCAGAGTACCATATCATGTCACATTGGAAACATGCCACGGATTGTCTGACACGAGCAGTGCATTTTTAATGCAAGTGCTTGCACCACACATTAATTCGGGTGCGCGACATGTTTTCCCAGTTGACACACCTCTTAATTTTAATGTTGTGGTAAAAGAAAAGTTCATTATAAGGTCTCCGTCGCCGCTGAAAGGGAATAGGGTTGGATCGCTTGCCACCCCTGTTCCTTTTGGTGAAGCTCTTAAAGCTCTTAAAAAAGCAAATAAAGCAAATAGATCACCAAAGGGAAACAAAACACCAACAAAAGGAAACAAAACACCAACAAAAGGAAACAAGTCACCAGGCAAGAGTTCAGACACGGACAGCTCAGGCAGTCGCAGTGGTGGGAAAACCCGCAGACATATACGCCGACATTCAACCCGAAGATAATGATTCATCACATGCGGTGCATCTATTTAGAACAGTTTGCGAAGAAGTGTTTTGGCCCGTTTGGCGATCTTGTAATAATGCGATTCTGCGTGTTCATATTATTTTTATAGTTATAATATACATTACATCTATACACACATAACACAATTAAGGTTGATCATAAAATGTCCATTGCAACATTAAAGCGCAAGACCATGCGGGGAGGCAATCCGCGCCTGGACCCCGTGTCCGGCATCGGGGCAAATGGCTTTTCTCTCAGCGGTGGTTATCGCAACATCGGCGCAGTGGGCCAGTTTAGAATGGTGTCCAACGTCACGCGCACGCCCTTCCGCGGGACGCAGCCTATGGGCAGTGGCGGATCCGGAGGCACTTATTACGACGTACCCTGCAATTCCGGCAGCTGCTGCACCAACGATGACGCAATCATTAAGCACTCATCCCTCACCACTGCAGGCATGTTGGACGAGAAGTACAAGTGGACCAAGAGCCAGTATCCCCGCTACTGGGTCAAGGATGATGATAACTCGTATCGCCAGACGAAGACGCAAGGCCAGCTCACGGGAGCCAAGACGTGGGCGGCAGGCGCGTGCAACTTTGAGAAGGCCGCCAATTATGACCCCAACAACGTTTGGCAATGCAAAGGCAAGTGCGTTTACTGGATCGGCGGCAAGAAGAAGTTCCTGTATTACCCGTATGCCAAGTGGCTCAATACCACCAAGGTTCAGTCGCAGGGCATCTACATTAAGGCAGGTGGTGTGGCCCGCAACAACTGTTTGCCCACGCCCGCATGCATCCAGCCTTACCCCATGATGCTGAATGCCAACGGATGCAATTCAAACGTCGTCACGTGGCAACAAGCGCAAGCTGTCGGCCTCTTACCGCCGGACTACCTCAACTGTGATAAAAGCAAACTGCCAATCAACTAATTCAATGTGAAAATAAAAATCATGTAAATGCATATTATATAAAACATTTACACGATTCATCACATGATTGTTGACCACCCGGAAGATTACAAGCTCGTCGGGTTTGAGCGCTCCCACGTCCGGGGTAAAAAATACGATGCCATTTTGCGTAACAAGAAGACGCGTTCTGAAAGGCGCGTGCCGTTTGGCGCCGTGGGATACGAGCAGTTCAAAGACTCCACCGGAAAAGGGCTTTATACGCGTGTAAATCACGGCGACCCGAAACGCCGGCGCAACTATCGCACCCGCCACCATGGCGAGAATAAGCGCAAATTCAGCAGCGGCTACTTTAGCTGGAAGTATCTGTGGTAATCGGGAAACCAAGGTTTCCCGAACCCTTCCTTTTTCCCGAACCCCTCCTTTTTATTCCCGAACCTTTCTGCCACAGATGTTCAATGTTTTCTTGATTTCCTGACTTTGCGCTTAATGGTTTTTCTTTTTTTATAAGATCCACCTTGGTTTTTGGAGGGGGGATGATCTCCTCTCACAAACGGTTTGACCTCTATCTTAAAATCGTCGTCGTCATCACTGGACGCATCCATTCTGGATGATGCAGATGCGGATGCGGCATGTGAGGCATGCGCAGCATGTGAGGCACGCAAGCCTTGTGATGCATGTGCGGCATGCAACTCATGCAGGGGATGTAATGCCGGTGATGCACGTGGTGGTAAATGTGGTAAATGCATTCCAAAGACCGGTTCTCTGCGTGTCGGATGAAGACGCGATGGATAAATTCCAGCAGGGTTGGTTTGAGCCATCCCAGCAGCCCCTGACCGATTACGTGCCAACCTCATTGAAAGTGCACTAGGAAATGCCCTATCCCTTAACCCAACCAATTCAAATTTTTCAACTGTGAGGTGAAATTGATCATTGTGTTCAACGACCCGACATGTGCAAAATTGACCTTTTTTATCACCACCACACAATGCAACGGACCTTCCACTCATTTGGGTTTCAAACGTGGGAGTTTGTAGATCTGCAAAAATTCTAAGTGAAGGTGGCTGATCTCTGACTGATGCATCCTCCAATAATGCACAAACCCCAAAGGCTGGTTGCCGTGTTGCACTTTCCAAATTTGCAAAGCAACGAAAATCAACAGGCAACCCCACGTCTCTCACAGGACGTGGTTGCATTACACCTGACGCAGAAACATCAACCTCAAATAATGTGAGAACATTGGCGCTCCCGTGAAGTGCAGTAAAATGAAGTGGTGATAATAACCTTGCAGTGCTAGGTGGAATTGGATCGTACCCGGGGGCACCCGTCCTCGCTGCATGACGGCTGGCATCTATTCCAATGCTCGTCATATCCAATTGTCCGTCCCTCGCAAACGCACCACGATTCCATTCAAGCAGTGTTAGCGTTTCATGTTCATCATTGTCTGTGTGAATGACAGAAACCTTATCATCATCACATGCCAATGATAATGGAACTTTTACATTGGGGCTATACCTTACATCACTAGGCACACAACGGTGTGATCCCAAAACATTCCCGGATCGGTCAAGTGCCAAAATTGAATCCTCCGTTGCGACAAAAAATACATTTTTGGATTTACATGCTGCAATTTTATAATTACCATGTGACGAACGACGTTCAACTGTCAGCCGGCTTAATGCATCTAATTTCAAAAGCGAAACATCCTGAAAATGTGTGCATAATAACGTATCACCAATCTGTGCACATTCTGGTTTGAGATTAAGATATCCCATTTCAGGAATGGGAGTTCCCGCACGAACCAACAACCTCATTGGTGGGGGTTTCAGTTCATTGGTGTATGCTTCTGCTACCATCCTTGGATGTAATTCCATAAATGCCGCGTTTAATGCTGCACCTGATGCCGCGTCTTCTTCTGTTTCACTTGACTTGTGACGTTTTGGTTTAGATTTATCCTGCTTTCTATCCATCGCACAATTTGGTTGTTAATTTGATTATAATAAATGATGAGATATTATTTATTATAATCATTACACTCATGCATTCATATGCATTTATCGCGGGATTTTTACTCCCAGCGCATTCTGGATTTTGTTGATGTGTGCAGCATTGTAGACACCACCACCGCGTTCCACTTCGGATATGATCGCTGCATCCATGCTGCATTTATGCGCCAGTTCTTTCTGCGTGAGCTTTTTTTCACAACGGGCCACCTTAATTGTGTCCGACGTGGCCTTGCTCACGTACTTCGTCTTTTTTATGTCATCATCGGATGCCGCCTTGTACACCCCCACATTTTCCAATGAAGATGCTGTTGTAACCGGTTTAGTCGCATTCGCATTCGTGGTCGTCCGCTTGTTGAATGTGACAGGCGTCCAATCTTGGCAATCTGGAACCTTGGACATGAGAGATATTCGTTCTAATAATTCATGATACACAATTGTATTTATATTCTTTTCCTTTCATAAAAAAAATATTTTTTTGGTTTTGTTTTGTTTTTGGTTTGTTTTCCTTGGGATGAGACAGTAAACTTCCCTCCTTTTAAACATTGGTATTATCCACTGACATGTTCATCATCATCATCATCATCATTATTGTTGTCATCGGCACTGTCATCATCATCATCGTTCGTATCATCAGTGTAATAATCTGAATCCGAATCCGAATACGGATGCAGTTGGCGACTCACAGGAACGGGATCAGCCATGAGTGGCATGAATCCCTGACACGCAACCTTCATCGGGCCAAACACCTCATCGTCAGCTGGGATGAGCATTTGCGGTATCCTGTAAAATCTCGGATTTGCAACCACGCGCAGGTGCAGTTCAGGCGTCATCATTTCGGGACAGTGTCTCCCCAGCATGTATGCCGAGTGTTCAATTCCCTCTGTCGCCATGTACATCAGCCGTTTGATGTGTGCCGCATAGAAGCCACTCAGATTCAGCACGCATCGCACATTGGGATCATTCACCATCCATTCAATTCGGGAAATAAACCGATACAGATCCACCAAACTTGTGCAACGCTCCATAGTTATGGCATTCGAATTGTTGACCGCAGCCATTTTCGCCGAACACAACTTGATAAACGTCGCCATGAAATCCATGATCCACGTGTTTTCAAGAACCACTGGACGTTTCGCGGTCCAGTCCAGCATGGCTGACGCATCGGGGTCCATGGGTAGAACGACGCGTGACTGATTTTTTTGTGCAACGGCGCTGCATTCGGCCAGGAATGCGTCACGATTTTCGGCAGTGTTCAGCAGGTTGAAATGGGCAACGAGTGCATCGGCATCCATTTCATTGATGTGGTTTTGCACGGTGCTATGACGTTTGACACCGACATTGAATGCGCATTGAAACTCGGGCATGGACCATTTGACATGTGCGCATCCGTCTGTGCTGTTGGCGCGCTGAACAACGCACCGTGCACCCTTGAATTGATGCCATTGTCTTTGTTGTGTGGGGTCTCGGTTGAGCCGGCGGGTCAATACACCCAGAATGGCGCCATGTGTGAGGTTGCGAACACGACTGCTGGCGGTCAGGTGCTTGAGTTGAATGCGATTGGGCGCAAACACACATGATATGCCCTGTATGCCCTGATATCTGGTCGTCTCTGGAAGAAGCATGATGCAGGCGGATGCACGCGCAGCAGCAATTCGCGCAGCATCAATCCGTTTGCAGCCTTCGTCGGGGGTCTTGGTTGGTTCAATACTGATCATAAAATCATCCACTGAACCGTCGTTGTCTCCGGCAATGTTAAATCCTCGGTGTAATGTGACCATTTGTAACTAGTAACTAGAAGCACTAATATGCATCACATCACTTCTCAAATGCTTTCAATTTTTTATTTTTCATATTGATTTTGCAATGACATCGGATCCCTTTGAGCCAGCTTAAAAAAAGGCACCAGGTTGTATTCTGTAGGATGTCCCGAATTCGGGGAAACTCATTCCCCGAAAACACGTTTGCCCGTTTTGGGCACATCAACGCAAATGTTTCGGTGAAAACATTCTGTTGGATGTCCCTATTTTGGCAAAACTCATTCCCCGAAAACACGTTTGCCCGTTTTGGGCACATCAACGCAAATGTTTCGGTGAAAACATTCTGTTGGATGTCCCTATTTCGGCAAAACTCATTTCCCGAAAACACGTTTGCCCGAAATCGGCACTGTTGCAAGGCATTTTGTTCAAATAATGTGAATTTTCTTGCTAGGAGTTTTTTACATATTTTTATTTTTATATTATTTGAGAGCATATATGATGTGCATAAATAAGCTCTCAAAAAGTTCCGCAATTTACCTAGTGCGCGTCGAATTTTCCCAAAAGTGTTTCGTCGATCTCATTTTTGGACATCGATTCTTGTCCATTTTCTTAAAATTTTGTCGAGTCTTGTGCAAACTCATTTCGAAATCTAACAAATTTAATTTACATAATAGTAATGTATTTATGTGAGCATAATGGTAACACAAAAAAATGGATAAAAAAATGTCATTTTTTGGACCAAAAAAAAGCTTGAAAAAAGGAACCAACTTGGAGGGTCGTCGTAAAATGTGTTATCAATAACAATGATAACAAAATGATAACATTCTCGCCGAATTTTACGAGAACATTTTAAATCATGATTTTTCGCATGCTAAATGATGTCACAACATTGCTCCCGGCATGCATCTGATCCCCTAGATGATAACAAAATGATAACAAAATGATAACATTTCGCCGAATTCGGCGACGAGATATTTTTCATTTTTTGCGAGCATATTGCATGTCATTATTTGGCATGTTTGAATGTGTGATGAAAACTCACGTAATGTTGCATGTCCTGATTTGGGCAAATCATTTATTTTTGAAATAAGAAACCCTGTTTTTGGGGGGTGTCGTATAAATGTAGTTCATTTGGATTGCATTAATATTGAAATTGATTTAAACTCATTAGGCTCGTTATTAACACACGACAAAATGCACGAAGAACATTGTGATGAAATTAAATGTAAGGCGCATGCTCGTTGCGTTGAACTATGTTGTACGAAGAGTGCCCAAGGCAAAACCGATAAATGCATATCACATGGCGGTGGAACACGATGCGTTGAACCAGGTTGCACGAAGAGTGCCCAAGGCAAAACCGATAAATGCAAATCACATGGTGGTGGAACACGATGCGTTGAACCAGGTTGCACGAAGAGTGCCCGAGGCAAAACCGACAAATGTGCATCACATGGTGGTGGAACACGATGCGTTGAACCAGGTTGCCATGCATGTGCCCAAGGCAAAACCGATAAATGTATATCACATGGTGGTGGAACACGATGCGTTGAACCAGGTTGCACGAAGAGTGCCGCAGGCAAAACCGATAAATGTATATCACATGGTGGTGGAACACGATGTGTTGAACCGGGTTGCACGAAAAGTGCCGCAGGAAAAACCGATAAATGTAAATCACATGGCGGTGGAACTCGTTGCGTTGAACCAGGTTGCCATGCATGTGCCCAAGGCAAAACCGATAAATGTATATCACATGGTGGTGGAACACGATGTGTTGAACCGGGTTGCACGAAAAGTGCCCAAGGCAAAACTGATAAATGCAACTCACATGGAGGCGGTAAACGATGCATTGAATTGGGTTGCCAAGCAAGTGCCATTGGTAAAACCGATAATTGTGTAGCACATGGTGGTGGAACTCGTTGTGTTGAACCAGGTTGCACGAATAGTGCCCGAGGTAAGACCGATAAATGTATATCCCACGGGGGTGGTTCACGATGTGTTGAACCAGGTTGCACCAAAAGTGCCCAAGGCAAGACCGATAAATGTGTATCACATGGCGGTGGTAAGAGATGCCCTCATTGCATAGATTGGATAGATTCAAGATCTGGTTCAATTGCATACGACGGACATTGTGCAACTTGTTTCAAACGAGCATTTCCTAATGATCCACGCAGTAAAAAAATATACACTCATACCAAGGAAATTATGGTAAGGAACCATGTCAACGCTAATTTTGAAGGATTCATTCATGACACTCCATTATACACGGGTGGTTGCAACTGCACCCATCGTCGTCGCATAGACCATCGCAAATTGATAAACAATACCATTTTAGCAATTGAAACCGATGAATTTGGTCATCGTGGATACGACCAAAAAGACGAAGAAATTCGGTATGATGACGTTTACATGATGCATAGTGGAAAATGGATATTTATTCGTTTCAATCCAGATTCCAATGCAAGCAAAATTGACATTGATGATAAATTGGATAAATTGGTAGAAACAATAAAAGAATGCATTGACCGAATTGAACGGAACGAAAACTCAGAATTGGTGGAAATAATAAAGTTGTTTTGTTAAACACTGATTATGATGTTAATAATGACATAATGATAATATTATGATAACACTTTCGGCGAATTTTGCAATCTAACATTTCACGTGCGAAATCTCACACGATGTATGCATTTGCAATTTGTGTCAAATGCAATCAATGGTCACTAGATGATAACAAATGATAACATTTTCGCCGAATGTCGCCGAATAATGCATTTAGCTGATTTTCATTTAAATATAATATGTTGCATTGTATATCGTGTGTCCATTCCTAATGGATTTTCATTGCTCATTATGCAATTTTGTATGTGCTCATAAATGTGATTATGACCGTCATGTTAATGCTCAAAAACACAAAAACAAAATTGCTGGACAAGGACAAGGACAATCCATTGTCACAAATAGCATCATTTATGGATGCGACGTGTGTGGAAAAACGTATAAATTCCGATCGGGTCTAAGCATTCATAAAAAAGTGCACTCGCAACAGCACCAACCACCGCAACAAGAATTCATGAGTGCATCCCCTCACGACAAGCAGTTTTCGGATTTGATTGAAGTGGTCAAGGATTTGATGGCGCACAACAAGGATGTCGTCTCTCAGAACAAGGACATGATCAGTCAGAACAAAATACTGGTGGACGCGATTCAGACTAAGATGGCGAATGACAGCACGTTGGCGCTAACCATGGCGGGTTCGGCCGGAGGCATTGGTAATCGCATCACTAACAACACGAACAACATCACCAACAACACGCAATTCAACCTGCAGGTGTTTTTGAACACGGACTGCAAGGACGCCATCAACCTGAGCGATTTTGTCAAAACCCTGAAAATCACGCTACAGGACCTGGAATTCACGAAGACGAACGGCATCGTGGAGGGCGTCAGCTCCATCATCGTGAACAACCTGAAGGGCATGGACGTGCACAAGCGGCCGATTCATTGCACGGATCTGAAACGTGAGACCATGTACGTGAAGAACGACGAGTGGATCAAGGACGACCTGCACGAACACATCAACAAGTTTATTTATCTGACGTCGTGCTACCAGACCCGCGTCATTCAGGACTGGATGAACGCGCACCCAGGGTGGGAAACCAAGGAGCGCATGCACACCGAATATCACAACATTTGCAAGGAGCTGTATAAAAAGATAGAGAATGACGAGCGTGCCAATAAGAAGATCATCAAGGCGTTTCTCAAGGAGGTGCATTTGGCCAAGAACGGTACTGAAATCATATAAATTAATGCAAATTGTGTAAATTTATATTTGACCAAAAAATATTAAACCCAATGTTATAAATGTGCAATAACAATAACAATCACATTTTCTCTCAGATGTATGAATCAGGAACCCGAATCTTGGACAAGTATGTCCTGCGAGCGTGCATTGGGTCAGGTGCGTTTGGCGAAGTGTGGAACGCGGACAGTTTGAGCACGGGCCAATCAGTGGCCGTGAAAATGGAACGCATACAGGGCAACCCTGCGCCAACCCTGCAATACGAGTCCCGTGTGCTTCAACTGCTGCATGGATCACTTGGTATTCCACGCCTTAGGTATTTCGGTCGCAAGGATGACATGAACGGCATCTTCATGGTGACCGATTTGTTGGGACCATCACTGGAAACGGTGGCGATATCGCCTAGATTTGATTTGAACGCACATGACCTGCAAAATCCACCACCGCACCATGAAGCATTCATCACGGCCGTCGGGCGCCAGATGATGCAGCGACTTCGCTCTGTACATTCGCACAGCATGTTGCACCGTGACGTTAAACCGGACAATTTTTTGTTTGCGCGCAACCCCGAGCTGGATTTGTCCCGGAGAGCTTTACAAGCGCCGATTCCGCTTTTATATCTCATTGATTTCGGAATGGCCAAACGTATCACACCCATCCTCGTCAAGAAGGAGGGGTTACGGGACGTGCCGTTGATTGGAAGCGCGCGATATGCCAGCGTGTTTGCGCATCGGGGGGAACCCTTGGGACGCAGAGATGACCTCATATCCATGATGTATTCGCTGATTTACATGGCATGTGGCGGCGCGCTACCTTGGATGAATCATGAAGAGAGAGAAATTTACTATATAAAGGACAATATGACACCGAGCGAGATTTGCGCGGGATTATCGCAGCGTCATGCGACCCAATGGCCCGCCATATTAGAACTGCTGCACCGCATGCATGCGCACGATGTGCCGGATTATGCGACCATTGAGTCACTGATATAAGCACATCGTGTTGGGTTGCATTGTGAAATGATTATGATGATATATAATAAAGATTGTGTTGTTATATATATAACTTGAATTTCTCTCAACCATGCAGACTGATGATTTGAAATTGCTGGCGACATACGCGCTGTTCGGCCTTCACACCATCAACGATGCGAATTTGGAGAATGCAGCTCAGGACAAGTTATCCGAATCTTCTAAATCCCGATTTGGCGTGTTTGTCACCCTGCATCGCAATGAGAACGAGATCCGACTGGATGAATCGGATGAGCGCCAAATTCACGGCTGTCTCGGGCACTGGAGCGCCAAATATCAGTCCATGACTCCTGCCGAGCTGGTTACAAGGATGCAGCAATTAATACAAGACGTGCGCACAAAGGATGACCGCCGCATGAACTTTGACACCGACGTGGATCAGGACGCGTCGGCCACCATTGAAATCAGCCTGATGAACCTGCCGCTGCGTGAAATTGATGATTTCAGTCCGGAGACTCAATCCCGATTTAGTAATAAAAATCATGGGATTTTGGTGGATTCGGGCAGTGGAAAACGGGCAACGTATTTGCCGGGTGTGTTTCCGAATGCGAGCTGGGCCTACATATCGCAAAGCCTGCGGCAAAAGGCGGGACTCGGCCGCACTTCAGCCGCACGATTTTATGCTTATGATACCACTGTTATAACATTTCAGATTTACAACACACTGTTTTCGGCGCCATCGGTCTCGTATTTGCGGACCGATGTGGCTTTTTTTTATTTGAAGCAATATGCCGACTTTGTGCCTTATGAATACAATACTGTCACCAAAGAAGCCAGAGTTGATATGGGTGAGGCGGTGCGCAATGTGGCGTGCATTGGAGACGTGATCAGGTTCGCACATGATTACAAGATTGTATTTGAAAGTAAGCCCATTCTTCCCAATTTGGAGCACTACTATCAGAAATGGGTCAAGGCTCCACGCGCATACCGACAAGCCTCCATTTTCCTTATTCGGGCGTACAATCGGTTGGGGGTGCATCGGTCACGTGTTCAGCTCATGAGCGTACAGATATACGGTGATTTAGAGCGCAATTTGCTGGAACCGCGATTTGAAATGGGTGAAGCGGTGTCCGTGCTGGCCCAAGTGGCAGTTCCTCGGGTTAAAGTGCTGAAACACGCGCTTGAACTGATGCGGGGGCGGGTGGATGACATGCTGCACACCTCCACCACTCCGCTGGACAACGTGTTTGAATTGAACTGGCAGAGCCAAAGCGTGCACCAATTATTTAAACTGGAAACAAGCACAAGCGCACCCAAGGCGTCTAAAATGTACGTGGATCATGCATTGTCGCTGTTTCGCGTATTCATGAAAACGGCACAGCGCACCATTGTGCGATTGGACTCGCTGGAGACTAATTATTTGGCAGTCATTTACGAATGCTTGTCAAATCTGGAGGCGGTCATGATTTTGTCGGAAATGCACACGGCGGCAATCAAATCGGTCAACTACACACAAACTGCGATGGCACACGATGAAATTCGGAACCAGCGGCTACGATACTTTGCTGCATTAGCCGAGACCCGAAGGGGGGAATACGGGCTGTATTATTTCAAGAACGGTAAGACCGCCCGACTGGACATCACAGGGCATGTATTGGATGCGCCTTAACAATGTAACACATTAATACAAAACAAATTTAAAGACATTGTCCGATATGTTATCAGAACGGAAACAACAATGAGTGAAACCAACAACAGCAACGACAAGACGACCACGCCAGTTGGTCCCGCGGACTCCACAAGCGGTAGCGGACCTAAACTTACGGGCCGAGTGAAGTGGTTCAACAACAAGACGGGATTTGGGTTCATCACTGCGCTGACAGAAAGCGATAGTGTCAAAAAGGACAGCGACGTGTTTGTGCACCATTCGGCGGTGAAGGTGTCGCAGGAGCAGTACCGCTATTTGGTGCAGGGAGAGTATGTGGAGTTCGTGCTGTCCAAGCTGGTGAATGCAGCAGACGCTGCGGCATCAAAGCACGAGTTTCAGGCGGTGGATGTGAGCGGTGTTAAAGGGGGCAAGCTCATTTGCGAGACGCGTTGGGAGAGCCGATCAACATCTGGCACAGGGTTTTCAGCTTCGGGTTCAGGTTCAGGCGCGTCAAGATTCAATCGGTCAAATGAGGGGTCTGGATCTGGCGCTGGTTTTGGCGCTGGCACTGGCACTGGTTCCTCGGAATGGACCACAGTTGGTGGCCCCAGAAAGTCATCATCATTCGTGCCGCGTCAGGGTTCAAGCGAGTGGCGCCGTGGTGAAAGCAGTGGGCGCGGGCGCGGCCGAGGCGGAAGGGGAGATGTGCACATTGAGTAATGCTTGCCATGGTGCACAGACCCCGCATTTAAATGCATAATTTCATTAGTATTGATTGATTCAAATACTAATGATGTCAATTTAACTTCGCGACATGCATCATTAGTCATAATCTCATAATTAAATGAATGAAAATAGAATAAAAAAAAATAAAAGTATAAAATATAGATATTTAACCATTTTTTAAAATGTGCTGGAATTGGAAGGTATCCATTGTAACATTTGCACTAATCAGCATAGTATCATATAAGTTATTTACAAGAGGACACGCAAATGACAAGTTTCTTGCAGTATGGATATGTTCATATGGGTTTATGCAACTGTTTGAAACATTTCAATGGTTGGGGCAAACTCCAAACTACGAGTATCTAAATATTTTCGGTTCATTTTGCGCGGCACTGTTATTATATTTTCATCCACTTGCTGCGATGATAGGTATGTCAGTTGACTCGGCATACAAATCTGTCATAAATACTAATGTTTTTAAACTTTTATTGGCTGCTTCAGCATTCATGGCAATTTTTGGAATATACCGTGTTTCAACTGCATATATAAATAAAACACATGCGTTTATTTCAAAACCGGATACTATATCAAAACATATGGTTTGGGAATTTCCAACCGATTATATTAGTACCATAGTAATCATGTTAGTTACTGCGGTTATATTTATTGCACCAAAATTTTTGTTTCTTTTCGTGATACTACTTATATATTATCTATTGCCGATATTAGTTATACTGTTAACAATAACCGTGGATGAGAAAAATCGTCTAAAAAACTATGCAGGTTCGTATTGGTGCTGGTACGTGGCTATGTTTTCTTTTCTATTCTTATTTTTGAATTAGAACTGAACTGAATGAATGTGGGTGTGGTTAATTGGGTCGCGTATCATGGGCACTTCACTGAAAAATGATAGCGTTTGTGTTGGATTGGCAGAATGATGGGTTGCATTCAGCACATTTCTTATGTAATATTGGATGAGTTTAGTGTATTTCATATCATCTTTGTTTTCATCGGATGCGATGATTTGCACCAAACACGCGCACGGAATGCGCGTTTGATTGGAGAGCATGAAAATGAGGAACATGTCTTCATTGACGACATGACTGCTTATGTGATTGATGTTGTCATCATCCTGTTTTAAAATGGTTTCGTGCATAATGTCACTGGAAATGATGGAAATAGGGCGATGGGTAAAGACACTGGTCTGAACCAGGGTTTGATCGGCAATCACACTGGCAGTCGGCAACCCGTGCCGTTTATAATTGTGCACGCGACACGAATTGAATTGTGCAATGGATTCATTGCCATCATTTTTGTAAGAAGCGCCGCATCCCAAATGCACGATGCCGCCATTGATATTGTATTTCTGAATTAGGTCAGCGACGTGCTGCACAAATTCATGAGCTTTGTAATTCTTTAGCGGAGCGTGTTTCAAAAACAGGTAGTACGTGGAATTGGTGCGATACATCATTTCGTGCTTATTGGAATGCAACTGTTCAAATGGAGAAGATGTGCATTTGTTTTTAAGTTGATAAATGATTGAAAAATCCCATATAATGCACAGCAGGTTCGGGATGGAATGCGAAATGCATGCATTTATGGGTTCGGGTGAAATGGCGAATTCTTTGGTGTATGCAAATAAATCCAGCAAGTGCGCGTGTTTGCTAATGGGTTCTATGCGGTGCGTGAATGGACTGTTAATCCATCTGTAGCATTCAGATTCAATGCGGGTTGGCGGCAAAAATATGAGTTGTTTCGGGCCAGTTAGAAAATCCACCGGAAATTTTGTGTTATTTATTGTTAGACCCACCCGGCACGGAATGGGGGCGCCTGTATCATTGTAGAAATAATAATGGTAGCCATGCGGTGTTTTTGCACTTACGGTGGTTTTGGGCAAATAGTGCTTTATGGGCTTATCATCCATGCCGACAGCACCAGTGAGTACCAGCGGTTCATTGGAATCAATGTCAAACACCATTACATTTTTCAAAAATGCGGCCAATGTGTTTTTATTTGTGAATTTGTAATTGGATGGGTTAAGTTCATGATTGGGTTTATTAAAAACCATTTTCTTATTGTTAATATAACCGTCAATGTTCATATTGATGATTTCCCAGTTCATTTCCGGGTTCAGTGTTCGGATTTCTTCTCCATCTTTCAATTTTTCAAATGCTGGTTGCAATATCATCTTCTTGTAATAATAGTCGCTTGACACGTATGTGTATGTTAGTAATGCAATTATAATCACAATGAGACTTGCATAGATAGCATCAATTTTCATGTGAGCAAAATGTATCAACTAATGTGTTAAATCGTATAATATGTACGAAGAATAAAATTGTCCAGATGTCAATTCAAAAAACAGTAAGAATAAAAAAAATTGAAAGCAATTTTGATTTTGCTTTTGTTGGTCAGCGTTTCCAAACACAACAAGCGATACAACATGACTACTCAGACGAATTCTACTCCAGCCCTTGACGTTCTCCAACAATTTGATGCATTGTTGAAGAATCATTCCATTGTCGTGACCGACCGTGAAAATCTCACAAAGCTCTTTCAGAACATTGTGGATTTGTGCACGCAGATGCCCAAGACGAAGCTCAAGGCAGCCATCAAGGCCGCAACCCAGGAACCCAAGACCGCCAAGCCCAGAGCAAAGGCTCAACCCAAGCCCAAGATCCAGCCCAAGGAGACAATGGTGGGACCCGAAGGCGCTGCTGATGCTCCCGTGATTTCCGACATTGTCGCAGCCACGGTTGCTCGCGGACGTGGCCGCCCTCGCAAAGCTGACACCGTGACTGCACCCGTGGCTGCCGCGATTGCCGATACAAACCCCAATGCCGAAACGGCTGAAAAGAAGAGACGTGGTCGTCCTAAAAAAGACAAATCCGTGACGATTTCGTCCAATGATGACGAAGATGCGTTGATCAAAAAGATGATGGCCGATGTGGCCTCCATGCAGAAAGATGAGGACGTGATTGCTTACCCTGCCGAGGCAGTTGCAGCAGTTGCAGCAGTTGCAGCAGTTGCAGATGTCGTGATTGCGGATCCTATCACTGATGACGATGAGACCGAGGATGAAGCCTCCCCCTACTCGCCAATCCAAACATTCACCGGACCATTGATGCGTTGCGAAGAAACGACGCCAGTCGCCGCTGAGACAGAGTCATTGTCGCCTGTGGTTCCAACTTCGTCACCATCCTCATTCCAGACGTTTGACTTTGAGGTTGAGGTTCCTGCTCCCAAGGCCCCTGCTCCCAAGGCCCTGAAAGCTGCAAAGGAGCCCAAAGCCAAGGCTGTAAAGGAACCCAAGGTGAAGGCCGCTAAGGAAGCCAAAGCCCCAAAGGAAGCCAAAGCCCCAAAGGAAGCCAAAGCCCCAAAGGCCGCAGCTGCAAAGAAGGACACAAAGGTTGTGGCTGTGGCTCCTGTTGCGAAACCCCTGGCCTCGTTTACTGCGACCCCAATCCATTCGGACTCCCGTCAAGAGAACCAAGAGACCAACGGCGGGATTTACCTGATGTCCTCAGTTCCCACCACCTCGTTCTCCTACAACGGAAAGTCATACCTGCGCACTGAGACTGACAACGTCTACGACAACCTCACCCTTGAGCTCATTGGCGTGTGGGATCACTCAAACCACGAAATCATCAGTGCATTTGACAACGACGATGAGCTCTACTTCTCAGACGAAGAGTGAAGTGGTCGTGGTTGTGTGCGCGCGTGCGCGCGTGTAAATGCGTGTGTTGTAAATATGTGATGACCTGAAAAAACAATAAAAAAATTGAAAAAACAATAAAAAAAACTTTTTTTATGAAAGAATTGTGTAATAAATATATGTGAATTGAATATAACCATATGACCACAACGACCGAAGATGGCTTAATCCGATTCATGTGCAAGGCATTGCACATTGAGCCGGATGAATTGAAAGATGGCCTGATCATTGAAAGAGACATGTTGGTTTCCAAAGAGAAATATGAAGCACTGAAACCGCATATTGTTGAATTGAAAAAAATATTTAGTAGCAAATGCATGACAAGCATGCATGCATGTGCCGAAATCAATCAAAGATGGCCATGCCTTAATTTGGTAAGACAAGTACTAAAACGCATGGGATACGATATTGAGCCCGAACGAAGGTGCGCTGGACACGATCAAGACGGTAAAAAAATATTTGAACGATTTTTTAAACTTCACAAACGAGAGAATGCAACCCAAATAGACCCAGAAGACAGTCTCACGCCACATGTTTTGCCTTTTTCTTTATGATTTTCCTCGGCGCATCCTCTGCGGTTGTTGGAACACTAGAAGCTGCTGTTATGGCCGTTGTTGGAACACTAGAAGCTGCGGTTGTGGCTGGTGCTGCTGTTGTGGCTGGTGCTGCTGTTGTGGCTGGTGCTGCTGTTGTGGCTGGTGCTGCCTTCACTGGTTCAGTGGTTGGTTGAGTTGGTTCAGTGATTGGTTGAGTTGGTTTTGGAACTATTTTTTTTCGGATTGTTTTGGTCTTGATGAGTTCAGCATCAGGCCTGGATTCTTCTGCCACGATGACGGGCTCCGCGACGATGATTGGAGTTGGAATTGGGACATCCGTCTTGGGTGCAACTATTTTTTTCCGTATTGTCTTGGTCTTGACCGCGGATGGATCTGATTCTCGTTCTTCCACAGGTCTTGATTTTTCGGCTACGATGATGGGATCCATAGGCGCTGGTTCTGGTTCTGCATTTGCTGGCACAGAGACTTCAGTCACTGGCACTGTCACTAGCTCTGGCTCTGGTACTTCTTCTTTGGTCACAGCCAAGTATCCAAGCGAATCAATGTTGTCTGTGTCAAGCACCGGGTCCACATGCATGTTTTTGAATTCATCTGATTCTTGTATTGTTTTCAGTATGTCATCTTCAGGTATGCCGTATTTGGCCGAAAACACTCGGACAACACAAATGTGGAAGTCGGCCACGTGTTTGAAAAGCACATGGAGGGATGCAGCATATGCTTCACGGCTCGTCGTTATTGTTACCGGAATGTATGGAACAGATTTTCCGTTCTTCAAAATGTAGGCGGGTTCTTGCATGACAGTAAACTTTCTCCTGATATGCCACCCAACCTGACTTGAAAATATAAAATCAATTTTTTTTATATTCTCTCCGAAAACCCAAGGGTGTTAATATGGAACCATGATTTTGCCGCGTGACCGTTTGAAAAAATGGGTGTAATTTGTGATGACATAGTCAACTGTCATGTCCTTCGCTTTGGGATACAAAATGGTTTGGTATGCCTTTTTGCTGCCAGTTGGTTTGGCAGAAAGAATTGCAACGACTTGAGGGTCGGATTCAAACTCACCTAAAGATTGTGCGGGAGATTGCAGCCTGACAATTTCATATGGTCTAGAACCTTTATAAATGATAACAACCGAGAGATATGATGATAAATCCGTCCATAATTGTTCAAGCGGTTTGTTTTTGCCCCAGCAATTTGTATCAACCGACAGTTTGCGGGATCTGTGTCGTCGTCTGCGAATGCGACTATGCCGACGATGTCGTTTTTTGGATCCACCCTGCATTCCCATTGATTGCTGCATTGGTTGTTGTTGGGCTTGTGCCTGCTGCGCTTGTGCCTGCTGCGCTTGTGCCTGCTGCGCTTGGTATTGCAAGAATGCCTGCAAATGTTCAGATGGATACAAATTGTCATACAATCGTCCCACAAAGGTGTACTCCGGACTAACTTGAATCACGTTTTGTATTGGAGGCTTTGGAAGTTGATCAGTGTATTCAAACAGTTTGCATATATATGCTCCATAACTCGTAATGTAATTTGCATATGTACCCATTGGTGTGATGTCTTCGGGGTCTGCTGGATTGTACCTCTTCATGAGCACTGGAATGGCGTGACTTTCGGTTACTCCAATGGCGGTTAGAGTCACAGTGTACATGTATAAAAATATTTCTATATATTGAAATGGTTGTGCTACTGATTCCAAAATAAGTTTATACACATGACCATTTGCATTGGCAAAACTGGTGGCATATGAATGAGCGCAAACCAGCTCTGCATGAACCATGGTGGGAAATTTTGCCCTTATATCTGCTGATGAGCGTTGCAGATAAGCGTACAACTCAGCCGTGACACTTCCGCACTTTTCAGGTGGGACTGCATGCCCAAAACCATCAACTTGTGTCACACGCGACTGATCAATCAAATGAGCGCGTTCTCTGAGAATATCGCCTGAATCTTCGCCGTAAGGGTTTTCGTCAGGACCATATACACGTATAGCTGGGTTATGCATTTGACTTATTATGAACTGTCCCAATATGAAATTTATTAATGTAGTTTGTGCATAGTCGGGACCTTTGTCAAAAGTTGTGCCGGGAGTGAAACTTGCAAATCTGCAAAATCCCATTTGACTTTGTGACATATAAACTGAAAAAACCAATGGGTTTCCACTTTGCGTTCCGGTTGTCCTTAATACAGGAACTGGATTACCGCTACTTAAGTCATAAGTTTGAACATAAACCAATTCATATGGTTCATTTTTGGTGTTTTTTACAACGAATGCAGGTTGACCGGTTGGACCACCTATCGTTTTACGGCCAACGATGTGAAACCCATATTTTCCCAATGTGAATGTGGCGGTGGACATAGTTAGTGGTATATAAATAATGAAAGAAAAAAGTGTTAGAGGTGTTAGAGTTTAAATTTTGTTTATATTTTTGTTTAAATTTATATTTTTATTTGAATATGAATGTGTTGTGACTAGCGTGTGGTTAGCGCCTGTGGTGTGGAGTGAAAGGAGGGAAAGTAGTTTCAGCGAAGGAGCGAGTGGATGGTTTGAGAATGTTTGCGAATTTGAAATCCAAAGTGGAAAGGAAGAGTGTTTTGGAAGGAGTGGAATGGAAGTCTGAATGAATGAGTTCAAGTTCAGAATTGGCATAAGCCTTGAGGTGGAAGAGTTCATTGGCGAAGAGGGAACCAATGTGTTGGCATTGTTGTTGGTTTGTGGTGGCTGATTGTGTTTGAATTTCATGGTGAAAGCGAAATGCAATGTCAGTGGCAGCCTGAACGACCGCATGAATGATTTGTGTGATGTTGTCATTTTTTTGTGAAAGCACATGATTGCGAAGAATGGTTTGCTTGAATTTGATAAGAGTCAACGAATTGGCAACAAATGCTTTGCGAGCATTGAGATTGACGTTGACGCGGTCAACAGCGAAGCGTTCCAGGTCATGAAAATGCAAATGAGGGATGGAATTGAGCATGATGGAAATGGCGCCAAAGTTTTTGGCGAGGTCCTCATTCCATTGTTTGCGGGACATGAGAATGAGTTGAACGGCCGCCATGGTCTGATGAAGCTGAACGAGAAAGCGTGCATCAATTTCGCGTCCGCACAAGACCTCGCCGGGTTCACGTGGCATACCGCCGGCATGATTTTCACGCATCCACTGGAGGTAGTGAGGATTGTGTCCGCGAGTTTCAAACTTGCCAGTGTTCCATGACCAAAGACGTTTGCATTGCGTGCAAAACATTTGATCGCATCCCTCGGTCTTGTGAACGGGAATCTTGCAGTTTGGGCATGGTTTTGTGTCGTTTTTGAGAAGGGCAACAGAAGCGACCGAGTCAGGATTGCAAACATGGTCGGGATCATCGCGATTTGCCTTGAGTTCCCTGCAGTGGGCACAAGTGTGTTTTTCGCAGATGCCGCACTTCCAAGCGGAAGAGACGAAGCCGTTGCAGTCGGAATCAGCGCAGCGATGAATGAATTGATCGGCGTGATCGGCATCAACCGCGGAAGGATCATGACGCTGCAATTGTCGTTTGGTTTGTATGAGATCATTTTTGCGCTCGGTGAGGGCTTTGATTTGTGCATAGACCTCCCTGATTTGATCGTCAATATCCTTGACGAGCTTGTCATGAACGACGGCAGCTTGTGCGGCAGGAAGCATGGCTTGTTCCTGGGCAAAGAGAATGTCTTGTTGATGCTTGGCGAACTCGCCAGTGAGGAAGGACTTGGTAAGGCCGAGGTGTTGAAGTTGAGATTGGGTGAACTGAGTGCTGCAGAAGAGGCACTTTGCAACCGAAACATCATCCCCACACAGGAAGGTCTGGTAGCAAGATCTGCAAGCGGTCTTGGCACAGGAGTCCAAAGGGCAGCAAATGGGTTTGCGATTGGAGGCATTGAATGCGTCGCAACAGATGGAACAGATGGTATCGGTCATATTGATCGTGGGGGGCTGAAAGATGAAAAGGGGAAAAGAAAAGAAATCAATTTTTTTGAAAGTAATATAAAAAAGAAAAGAGATCGGATTGCGAATTTGAGAAAAGAAGATGTAGTATGACGGGTAGTCGGAAAGCATATAAGTGGTACCTCACAATGGTAAACATTCCGAAAGCCATAAAAAAAAAGTGTGTGTGAAAATGTGAAATGAAAGAAGGCCCCCGTGCCGAAGAACGGGATCTGCAAGTGTGTAAG
>Ga0194043_1000388_pt1 | contig 24084 bp, 18 predicted proteins | sample JunL4415m_MetaG_FD_161274 | JGI IMG/M metagenome (GOLD analysis project Ga0194043, IMG submission 161274) | Anoxic zone freshwater microbial communities from boreal shield lake in IISD Experimental Lakes Area, Ontario, Canada - Jun2016-L442-15m | ecosystem: Environmental > Aquatic > Freshwater >...
CACGGTGATCGCCCGCAGGAGCGCCTTGCGGACGGGCACGGGGAGCGGCAAGAGTTCGGGCTGAGGCTCGGCGGCGGCCGGCGCGGCATGCGCCGCGGCGATAGCCCGGGCGGTCCCCGCGGCGGCGGCGAGCATGTCACGGCAGGCAGCGAGTTCGAGCACGTCGGCCGCAGCGTCGTAGTCAAAGCCGTCTGGCCCAGTGATTGCGGCCTGAAGTTGGTCTGGAGCGATCCGGTCGATCGCGGTCGATTGATCGCCGGCGATAGCAAACATGCCTTCGAGCCGCGCCAGCAGCATCAGCCGCACGGCGTCCGGAGCAGTGGCGCCAAGCGCTGCCAGATCGCGGGCCAGATGAATTGCCTGCTGACCGCGGGCGACCCGGGGCGAGAGATCCAGCCGCTGGAGCCGGCCGGCCTCTGGATTCAAGACATATCGCTCCACCGTCTTGCCGCTACCCGCCATGGCGGTGGCGGGATCGGTCACCGGCTCGACAAACAGATGGTCAGGGGTCGGCAGGCCGTCGGTTGAGAGAACGCGGTCGAGCCGGCGGGTGAGCAGCGCGATCGCGTGGCTGGCGGTCGGTGGCACACTCTCAGTGGGCACCACGCCGGGAGGCGTCTGCTGGTCTGCCACTCGCTTGAGCAGATTGATTGCGCGGTCGCGGGCTGCGGGAGGCACGTCGGGGACGAGCGCCGGGGCCAGCAGGAAGTCAGTAAAATCGATCGGGTCTGCAGCCGTGTCGGTGGCAGCGAGCGCCTCGATAACGCCGGGCCAGTGATCCACATCGTCAGAACCCAGCCAGGCCAGGAGCGGCTGTCGCGCCTCGGGGCCGAGGTTACGAATGAGCTCGCGGGCGAGTGACCGGGCCCGGGCGTCGGTGGTGGCATCAGCCTGCAAGACGTCGACAAGCTCGGGAAGTGCGTCGACGCCCACCCGCGACAGCCGGTCGAAGGCCACTCTCCGCGAGGCGGGGGAGCCGCTCGCCAGGTCGGCAGCCGCCTGCTTGAGCCGGGGCGGATCGCGGCGCCGTAGTCGCGAGGCGTCCCCAATCGCCTGCACGATCGGCCGCACGTCTTCCTGGCGGTCGCCGAGGATGCGATCAAGCCGCCGCAGGCTGGCCGGATCGGTGGTGTCGCCCAAATCGGCGAGCAGGTCGAGGCGATCATCGCCCGCCTTCTCCAGCAGTTCAGCGAGTCTGGAAAAATAGCGACCAGCGACGTCAAGAGCGTCAACATCGGTGGCCCGGATCGCGGCATCGAGCAGTTCCGCCACCGTGTTCCGCGGCGGAAAGGCGAGCGAATCGATCACGGCCTGCGCCAGCGGATCGGCCAGCGGCCGCAGGCCGTCGGCGGCCCAGCCGGACCGCATGGCAACGGCGACGAGTGCGACAGCCAACAGCCAGCGAGAGCCCACCCGGAAAACACTCGTCACTTCCACCGTTCGCCCCCGCGTCAGGCGTGGGCGGCGGCTCCCAGCCGGCGCTGCCACGCTGCTATTTGGTCGGCAACCCGAGCCGGAGCGGTCGAGCCGAAACTCACCATCCGTTCAACTGCCCTGGATGCCCCAAGTGCACTCCGAAGGGCGGTGTTCCAACCGGCATAGTCTTGCGAAAACTCCTGATCGGTAAGCTCTGCCAGCGAGACGCCGCGGGTCATCGCCCGCCGAACACACGTGCCGACGAGTTCATGGGCGGTCCGCTGCGGGACGCCAGACGCGATCAACGCCTCCATAAGGCTGGTGGCATCGAGGTGGCCGCGGTCGATCGTGGCAGCGAGACGATCGTGGTCAAACGACGTGCCCATCACGAGGGGCGCGGCCACGCCGAGCACCGCCTCGAGCGTGTCGATTGAGTCAAAGATCGCTTCCTTGTCTTCCTGAAGGTCGCGGTTGTAGGCGGTGGGCAGACCCTTGAGCAGCACGAGGAGCGACTGCAGATTGCCGATTGACCGGGCCGACTTGCCGCGGACCAGTTCCAGCACATCGGGATTGATCTTCTGCGGCATGATCGAGCTTCCGGTGCAGAAGCCCTCGGGCAGCCGGAGAAAGCCGAATTCCTGCGTGCTGTAGAGGATCCATTCCTCGGCCCACCCAGAGAGATGTACGCTGGCCAGGGCGATCACGAAGGCGAGTTCGCAGACAAAGTCGCGGTCGCTGGCGCCGTCGAGGCTGTTCGCGGCAACGCTCTCAAAGCTGAGCGCATCCTTGACGTGGTCACGGTCGATCGGCAGGCTTGTGCCGGCCAGCGCTCCCGAGCCTAGCGGCAGCACGTTCGTCCGCCGTCGACAGTCGCTGAGGCGGTCGCGGTCACGGGCAAACCGCTCGCACCAGGCTAACAACTGGTGGGCCGCCAGCACCGGCTGCGCTCGCCGCATGTGGGTGTAACCCGGAATGACCAGCCCTTTTTCGCGGACGGCGAGATCAAGGAAGGCACGCTGGAGCTCAAGCAGCCCGCTGTCGATGCGGTCGATGGCCCGCCGGCAGTAGAGCCGGAGGTCGGTAGCGACCTGATCGTTGCGGCTCCGCGCGGTGTGGAGCTTGCGACCGGCATCGCCGACCCGGGCGGTGAGGGCCGCCTCGATATGGAGGTGGATATCTTCCTTCGAGACAGTGAACTCAAACTGGCCGTCGGCGATCTGCCGGCGGATCTCTTCGAGCGTCTGCGAGATGGCATCGGCCTCAGGCACAGTCATGAGTCCGCAGGCTGCGAGCATGCGGGCATGGGCGATTGAGCCGTCAATGTCGTCGTCGGCCAGGCGGCGATCAAAGGAGATACTTTCCGAGAAGGCCTCGACCCGCTTGTCGGTCGGCTCACGAAAGACACCGCCCCACGCCTTCTCTGGTCCCTTGGATGCTGACACGACTGCTCCTTCGGAAAGAAACGAAAACGACCCGCTTAGTTGTACTTCGCGACTCTTAAAAATCCATCAGAGGTGCTGCCACCGCGACCCCGTGTCTGTCGGCTACATTGAGGTTATGACGACTCCCGACGAATTGCTGTCGCCCAGCGGCCGGCTCGCTGCCCGCCTAGCGGGCTGGGAGTCGCGGCCGCAGCAGATGGCGATGGCCAATCTGATCGCTGAGGCAATTCTCCAGCGGCAGCATGCGATCGTGGAGGCGGGCACGGGCACCGGCAAGAGCCTCGCCTATCTTGTGCCCGCCGTGCTGGCGGCCACCGCCGATCAGGTGGAGGCGGATCCGCCGGCTGCCGCCAGCGCTAGCGGTGCTCCCGAAGACAATAACGACGACAGCGACGATGACAGCGTGGCGGCGACGGCTGCGGCGACGGCTGTCAGCCGGCCACGGCGGATTGTAATCTCCACGCATACGATCGCGCTGCAGGAGCAACTCGTCACAAAAGACATTCCGCTCGTGGCCGCTGTGATGCCGCGGGAATTTTCCGCGGTGCTCGTCAAGGGCCGCCGCAACTATGTGAGCCTCCGGCGGCTGGCGCTGGCACGTGAACGGGCCGGCAGCCTGTTTCCAGATGACGGCGAAATACACCAGCTCAACGAACTAGTCACCTGGGCGAAGCACACGGCCGACGGCTCACTGGCCGACCTGCCGTTTGTGCCGCATGACGCTGTCTGGGACGAAGTCTCAAGCGACGCCGGCAACTGCATGGGCCGCGCCTGCCCCCTGCATAAACAGTGCCACTATTATGCGGCCCGCCGCCGCATGGCCCATGCGCAGGTGTTGATCGTGAACCACGCCCTCTTCTTCTCCGATCTGGCGCTGCGGCGGGGCGGCGCGAGCCTGCTGCCCAACTACGACATCGTGATCTTCGATGAGGCCCACATGATGGAGAGCGTGGCGAGCGACCACCTCGGCATCAGCTTCTCAAGCGCTGCTGTAGACCGTGTGCTTTCCAAGCTCTTCAACGAGCGAACGCACCGTGGGCTCGCCGTGCATTACGAGCTCGAGGAGTTGCAGCTGGCCGTGCTCCGGTGCCGGCGGGCTGCCGAGGATTTTTTTGGTAGCGTCCGCGGGCTACTGGCACCGCGCGGGCAGTCCCCCTGGCGAGTCACCGCGCCGCAGATCGTGCCCGATACCCTCGGCGATCCGCTCCGGGGCCTCGGCCGTCAGCTGCGAAGCGCGGCGGAGCAGATCACCAGCGACGCCGAGCGGCACGACCTCATCTCGCTGGCCGATCGACTGGCAGGGCTGGCTGGCAACCTCGACATGTGGCTGGGGCAGAACGAGCCCGGCTGTGTCTGGTGGGTGGAGGCGCACCGCGGCCGGCGGGGCCAGGAGCGGCTGATGCTCTCAAGCGCGCCGGTGGATGTTGGCGAGATGCTCAAGCGGGAGCTCTTCGGCCGCGTGGGCACGGTCGTGCTCACAAGCGCTACGCTGGCCGTGGGGGGCAAGCATCAGCCCAATGCCGACGAGCCTGTGGCGGAGGAAGCTGCCGCGGCCGACTACGCCTACCTCCGCCGCCGGCTCGGCGTGACGCAGGCTCGCTGCCAGCGGCTCGGCAGCCCGTTTGACTATCCACGGCAATCGCAGCTGATCCTCGTTGACAGGCTCCCCGATCCGAGCCAGCGCGAGGCCTACGACCGCGCGGTAGTGAGCATGATCCGCCGCTCTGTCGAGCGGAGCGGTGGCCGAGCGATGGTGTTGTTTACGAGCATTGCATCGCTGGCGAAGGCGTCGTCGCAGTTGGCCGGCTGGTGCGCCATGAAAAACTTCCGACTGGTGAGCCAGGCGGATGGCTTGAACCGGTCGCGGATGCTCGACGACTTCCGGGCGGGGCCGGGGAGCGTGCTCTTGGGCACCGATGGCTTCTGGCAGGGGATCGATCTGCCGGGCGACCAGCTCGTGAATGTGATCATTACGAAGCTACCGTTTGCCGTGCCCGACCGTCCACTGACTGCCGCGCGGATCGAGGCCATCAAAGCAGCGGGCGGCAATGCTTTCGCCGAATACCAACTACCCGAGGCGGTGCTCAAGCTCAAGCAGGGATTCGGCAGGCTGATCCGCACTCGCGAAGACCGTGGCTCTGTGGTGATTCTTGATCCGCGGATGCTGACAAAGCCCTACGGTCGGATTTTTCTCGACAGCCTGCCACCCGCGCGGGTCGTGATCGAGAAGTATGCCGATGGGGAAGCGGGACTCTGACGCATATCGCCTCCTTGCGACGCAGTCTTACGTCTTTCGTGGGATACTTTTTCTAACTTGTCCGCTGCACGCAGGGGCATCGGTCTACAAACCCTGCCGGGCCTGCTCGTAGACGGTCAGATAGTCGCGACCGCTTGAATTCCACGACCAGTCTTGGAGCATCGCTCGCCGGACAAGGTCATTCCAGAGGTCGCGATTGGCATGGGCATCGAGGGCTCGCAAAACGGCATTCTCAAGCGACCACGAGTCAAACGACTCAAATACAAACCCACTCGCCGTGCCGCGATTGAGCGTGTCGGCGTTTGTGTCCACAACCGTATCGACGAGGCCGCCGGTTGCCCGCACAAGCGGCAGCGTGCCGTAGCGCAGGGCATAGAGTTGCGTGAGCCCGCACGGCTCAAACCGGCTGGGAACAAGCATGATGTCGGCGGCTGCCTGCACAAGATGGGCGAGCCCCTCGTCAAATCCAATCAAGACATCGAGCGTACCGGGAAACGCCGCGGCCACCTGGCGAAGTGACTCCTCGATATGGTTGCTGCCTGTGCCGAGCACCATGAAGTGAGCCCGTCCGCTGCCCGCCATGCGGCCCAGCAGGTCGATCACCAGATCGACCCCCTTCTGCTCCGCTAGCCGGCCAACAAAGGCGATCAGCGGCCGCGGGTCGGGGGCCGCATGCCCGAGGCGAGCAGCAAGGGCGACGCGGGCCGCATACTTACCGTCAGCAAAGTCGTGTTCTGAATAGTTGCGCGGAATGTGGCGGTCGGTCCGCGGATCCCAGACCGCTGTGTCGATGCCGTTGACGATGCCCGTGAGCGATTCGCGACGCGACGCAAGCACGCCCTCCAGGCCGCAGCCGCCCGGTACCTGCTGGATCTCCCGCGCATACGTCGGGCTGACCGTGGTGATTTGGTCGGCAAACACGATCCCCGTCTTGAGGAGGTTTAACTGGCCGTAAAACTCCATCTGCTGCCAGTTGAAGTATTTCCAGTCGAGACCCGTCAGCAGCATGTCCCAGTTCCAGAAGAGACCCTGGTAGGACATATTGTGAATTGTCATCACGGTGCGGGCATGCTGCACCGCGGCAGCCGACTGGTAGGGCAGCTTCTGGTACGCGGGCAAGAGGCCGGTCTGCCAGTCGTGGCCGTGGATGATGTCGAACGGCCGCTCCTGCCGGCTGGCCCACTCCAGCACGGCCCGCGTGAAGAAGATAAATCGTTCGGCGTTGTCTGGATAGTCCTCGGAGCCACCGTAGAGCGTGGGCCGATCGAAGAAGTCGTCATTGGCCACCAGCAGCACCTCGACCCGCGAGCCTGGCGGCACGCAGCGGAAGATCCGCGCTGGCACCTGCCGGGTGCCGATCGGCACGTCGAAGCTGATACCGCTCGGCTCGATCGACAGCCCCTTTGTAAACACCTCCTGATAGGCCGGGATCATGAGCGTGACGTCGCAGCCCAGGCGGGCCAGGGCGTCCGGCAGACTGCCGGCGACGTCGGCGAGTCCGCCAGTCTTGGCGAAGGGGGTCGCCTCACTGGCCACCTGCAATACACGCATCGCTACGATTTCCCGGATTTCTAGTGTGCGGTCGGCAGGCCGCGATTCCGCCTCTACTATATAGTTTGGAAAACCTCGCCATGTGTGCTCTCGTCAATCCCGCTGCGCTCTTTCGGTTTCGCCTCCCCTGCCGGCGGCGGAAGAAGCTCTGGCCACCCACCGGCTGGGATCTCAACGAATCCTGCCGGCTCCCGGCTTTGGCCGCGGTCGCCAGCGTGCCTAATTTGCTAGAGCTCTGGCTGGCCTGGAACGAGGAAGGGCTGGCAGTGCGGGCCGTGGCCCGAGGCGTGGGAGCCACACGGTGGTGCCAGCCCACCCGCCCCGAGGACAGCGACGGCCTGCATCTCTGGATCGCCACCCGCCCCACGGGCGAGAGCCATCGGGCCGGCCGCTACTGTCGGCGGCTCGCGCTCTTGCCCACGGGCGGCGGCCGCAGCGCCGACCAGCCCGTGGCGATCGCTGGGATGATCCCCCGAACCAGTGAATTGCCTGCTGATCTCCCAATCGGCTCCGTGCAGATCGAAAGCCGACTCACCGCCGACGGCTGGGAAATTGACGCTCAGATCACCGCCGCTGCCCTCCCCGGCTGGGATCCGCTGGAGATCACAAAGCTCGGTTTCTTCGCTGCGGTCATCGACCGACGGCTCGGCCGCGTGCCCGCCTTTGGGCCACCGGAGTATCCCTGGGAGAGCGACCCGACGACCTGGGCAGAACTCGAACTGATGGAGCTCCCGGCCTAGTCTTTTCCGGTTGAGGCGAGTTTTGAAAGCTTCCGAATGAAGCAGACAAGGACAAGTTGGAAAACGTATCCCAGGAAAGAGCCGCCGCTGAAGGCTACAAGGTAAACAACCAGGGCTACGTTGGATTCTGGGCCCCTGTCAGCGTCACCGCAGCCATCTCGAGCGTCGGATCGTCGAGACGGTGCACCTTCACCTGCCCAGCCGACACGGAGTAGAGGAGGTCGCCGATGCGGATGCTCCGCTGGACGGGTGTGTCGTGTGTGATCTGGCCGAGGTTTGTGAAGCCGCCGGTAGAGGAGGGATCGACCTTGAAGACAACCAGCCCGGTGTTCCCGTTCCACCAATCGCCCTGCTGCACTGGCAGCGCCAGGATGCCGTGCTCGCCAAACCATGACAGGGCATGGTGATCCCAGAGCGCCGCTGACCACGACTGCCAGCCTTCGCCGGCGAAGGTGTAGGTCGAGGTCCGCTTCGGTGTGGCGGGATTACTGACGTCGAAGATCGAGAGCTGCAGCCCGAGCACGCGGCCGGTGGTGGGGTCCACGTCGCGGCCGATGCCGAGCAGGTGCGTGGCGTCGAGCGGATGCAGGTAGGAGGAAAATCCCGGCACCTTCAGCTCACCGACAACCCGCGGCCGGGCGGGGTTCGACAGATTGATAACAAAGAGCGGATCAATCTGCAGGAACGTGCTCACATAGCCCTGCTCGCCGACAAACCGGACAGAATAGATCCGTTCGCCGGGAGCCAGCCCCGTGACACTGCCGATTGTTTGCAGGTTGCCCGCGGCTGCCGCCAGCACAAAGACACCGCTCGAAGCAGCGGTCCCAAATCCGCTGGTGGTTGCCACCCGCAGGAGGCCGTCGTCACTCTCGTCGAGCGAGAACTGGTCGAGCGTCATCCCGGCAACTGCGCCCATCGCCGTGAGGTCCACAGTCGCGTCTTCAAGGCTGAACTGATAGATGTTTGTGGTTGTGCCGGTGTCGGTTGAATCCCACCAGTTGCCCCAGTGCGTTGCGGAGACGTAGAGGTTTGAGGTGGAGGCGTAGACGCTGCCCGAGACGCCGGCCACGGACGTGGTGGCATCGGGGCCGGCGGTGCTGTCGTCAACGTTGAACGACGAGACCGACAGCAGGGTGTTGTCGGTGGGGGCTTGCGGCACGTAAGCATGGCCGGCAGTGACGAGGCTGCCGGTGGTCGTATCGCCCGAGGCAGTGACGTGAAACTGCGGGACCGCGCCATCGTCCCAGGCCTTTTCCAGTCGGGCCCGGTAGGAATCGGCGGTCTCATAGACATACCGTGTGCCATCGCCGGGGCCGCCGTCGATCAAGATCGGCGCCACGATGCCGAACTGTGGCCCCTCGACTGTTACCGGATCAGGCCGCGGAATGGTGAGGATCACTGGGGCGGGAATGTCGAGGCTGTCTTGCGAGACGACGAGCACCCGGCCGTCGATCGACCGGGCGTCGATCAGCCAGCCGTCGAGCCTGGTCTTTTCGAGCACGACCGGCTGCCCGGCAGCGGAGACGTCGATGACCGTCACGTTGACCTGGGGCTGCCAATGGCCATACCAGTCTGAAAACCACGGGCTGATCCGCGACGACTGATTGGGGAGTGTCGTCCAACTGTCTTCCTGCGAGATCACCGTGAGCCGGGTGCCGTGGAGAAAGAGCGCTCGTTCGGAGCCGTCGGTGGTGATATGGCTTACGACCGAGAGCGAGTCGGCCGGCCAGGCATTGAGGATGTCGACGCCGTCGCCGGCCAGTACGTAGAGATGCTGCCCGTCGGTCTTGACGATGTCACCCTCATCGACACCGGCGACCTGGTTATTGGTGCCTGAGAAATCACCAGACTGCCCCGGCGAGACCGCTGTCGAAGCCACTATTGATGTCGATGAGAGAGTGCCCTGTCCACTGACTGGGTCGTAGGTGAGCGGGAAGCTCCACCAGTCCCAGGCGTCCTTGCCGAGTTGATCGCCCCACTGCTTCATTGCCGTATCGATATACCACGCCTTGAGTTGGTCGACGTCGTCGACTGAGTGGAGAGGATTTGTGCTCTCATTACCGATGAGCCGCTCGCCTTTTGCCAGCCGCGCCGAATCGGTTCCCTTCACTCCATAGAAAGTATCGATACCGGCACCACCATTGAGCTGGTTCTTGCCGCCACCGCCGCGAAGCGTGTCGGCCCCCGCCTCACCATACAGGCTGTCGTTGCCCGCACCGCCGACGAGCGAGTCGTTGTCGGCGCCACCGGAGAGCTTGTCCTTACCCTTGCCACCGTTGAGAGTGTCATTGCCGGGGCCACCGTAGATCTGGTCGCTGCCGTCGCTGCCGGTAATCGTATCGTCGCCCCGGTTGCCGTAGAGCTGGGTCTTCATCCGGGTGTTACCGGGGATGCTGATCGTGATCGAGTCGTTGCCCACGCCGCCGATGACATGGAGCGTGCCGACCTTCGCCTCCAGCCGCCTACCGACAACGACACCATTGACGGTGGCCCGCAGCAAGGCCGCATTGGCAGGATCGCGATCGACGATGATTGTGTCGTTGGGGGCGGCGGGATCGGTGTCGCCGACGATGGCCCATGTGCTGTAGGCGGCGGTGCCGACGGCGAGCGCATGCCGCGGCTCCAGCGACTCCACCTGGGCAAGGAATCCCAGGGCCTGACGGCGGGCAGTGCTGCGGCGGGAACGGCTGGTCTGACGACGCATGAGAAAAGTCTCCGAAAAACGTTTGCGGTCGGCGGTCAGAAAAACCGCCGGGGGATAAACGCTACACTCGCTCGCTGGCAGAAAACAAGGTGGCCGCCACCAAATCTGGATAGTTGGCATCCCTGTCACTGCCTATCTTGCCTAAATTAGGTGGCTGCCACCTTTTCAAGCTTTTCAAGCTGGGCTGGCTGCATGTGAGAATGCCGGCCAGGGCAGGGGAGGTGGGTGCGGTTGGTTTCGCAAACCGAAACAGTCGGTATGAGAAGCACACACTTCCTCCAGGTTCTGTTCCTCTGCATGGTCTGCGGCATCATGGGCCCAGCGGCCTCGGCCGCTGAACTCAAACAGGCAGCGGGCTGTCGCAGTTGCGGCCCCTGTGGCGGCGTTGGCGGCACGACCACGCCCTATGGCGATACCGGCTGCGGCCCACGGTATTGCGGCGCGAAGCACGACGAACCCTGCGGCCCCGATCCGTGTGATTCGTGCAACCGCTGGCAAGGTTGCAATGGCGCACGGGAGGCGGCCGACATGCTCGCCCCCTGGCAGCTGCCCCCGGGCCGCGGCTTCCGCACGGCGGCCGACGTGGGCTACGCCGGAAATGGCGGCGGTGGCCCGTGCCTGGAATGCCGGTCGCCTCGCTATCGGCTCTGGTGATGTTCACTGCGGGCGGCGATGGCCGCGGCGTAGGTGATCTCATCGCCGCGATCCTGACAGGCCTTGAGGAGTTCGTCCCACGAGTTGGCGGCGGTCGCCAGCGCCACCAGTGACGGCAGCATGCCGCTGGCCAGCATCGTGCTCGGCATGGCACTTTCCGCTGGCCTTTCTAGCGCAGCATGGAGCGCCTCTTGGTGGCGGCCCAGCCGAATGAGCAGGAGGACGAGTGTGTCGGCGGGGAGCGTGCCCGATTCCTCAAGCCGGGCCACCATGGCGGCGCGGCGAAAGCTGCCGATCGCCAAGTCGACGTCGTGGCCGATCTGCCCGCCAAAGAAGAGCCGAGAGGCTTTCCCCACATCCTCAAACGGCGGCTCCCCTGGATAGACAAAGTCGCGGGGCAGCCGGCAGGCGTAGCAGGCCAGTTCCCAAGCCTTGTGGATGACATCGCGATCGGTGCAGACTCTCGCGATCCGCAGCATCGACTGCAGATGTGAGACATCGACATGGATCGAAGGGTCGTCTGCGCCTGCGGCCTCGCGGAGGCTGTCGAGGAGCGGTATCAGCGAGGGCGGTGGATCGATGGCGGCAGGGAATGGGATCCCGCGCTGCTCGAGATCAGCCGCCAGCCCGCGGGCTACTTCGGCATGCAGATGACGCACGAGCACCGCCGCTGCTGGCTGCTGCCGCGACGCGGTGAGCCTCGACACTGCCTGCTCGTAGGATGTGATCGCGTTGCAGGTTCCCTGCGAGCGGAGCACCAGAGCGATTCCAAGGGCCGGATCGACGCCGTCCCAGAGCGCCACATGCAGGATCTCCTGAAGTTGGGTGGCAGTCGCCTCGTCGTCGGCATTTTCCGGTGTTATGTTGGCGGTAAGCCTGTCGGCAATGACGGCCAGCTTCTCCGCGACCTCGGCCGGCGTGGCGGCGGCCCGCAGATACATCCACCCAGCAGCGACGTGCCCCTCATCAAGCAGTGGCCAGCCCACCTCGCGGCAGGCGGCCAGCGACTTTTCATCGAGCTGATCTCGCTGTGCCGACGAGACGTCGCCGAGGTCGCCCGTGGTCGGCAGGCCGAGCGACAGGCGGGCCGCAAGCAGTCGTAGATCAAAGAGGGCATGCCAGCGGCGATGAGCCTGCAGCGAAGCAGCCAGGATGTCAAACATCGCAGTCGGGCCAGCTGTGTCGGCTGTCATCGCCAGTTGGGCGAAGATGTCGCCCGGGTCTGGGCTGGGCTTGGACGTGGTGTCTGGTGTGGCATCAGTCATGAGCCGATCTCCTGTTGTCGCAGTGCCTCATAAGCCAGGACGGCAGCCGTGGCCGACACATTCAAACTATCGGCAACTCCATGCATCGGTAGCCGTACCGACTCAAAGTCGAGTGCGCCCGCCGCACCGGCGGCCTGCCACGCCGGCGCGATGCCGTCGGCCTCGCTGCCGAGCAGGATTGCTGTCGGGCCCGCGAGCCTAGCCTGGTGCCAGAGGAGTTTTCCGGTGGGCATGGCCGCGACAACGCGACGGCCGTGGGCCTGGCACCAGCGAATCGTTTCCAGCGTGGTGGCCAGCGCCAGCGGCACCGTAAAGACCGTGCCCAGGCTTGCGCGGATTGCCGCGGGGTTGGCCGGATCGGTGCGGCCGTTGCAGACGATCACGCCGCCTAGGCCCGCGGCGTCGGCCGTTCGCAGGATCGCGCCGAGATTGCCCGGCTTCTCGACGCCCTCGACTAATAACACAGGCGCATCATGCTGCGGCGCAAACGCTTCGAGCGGCCGCCCCGCAAACCGTACGACCCCCACGCAGCCCTCGTTACGACTGCCGAAGGCAATCCGCTGAAACGGTTTTTCGGAGAGCGATACGATGCGGGTGCCCGCGACGGCGAGGCGGTCGAGCCAGCCGTCAGCAGTGAGTTCTCCCACTGCCTCGACAGCCACAAACACCGCCTCGATAACGACGCCAGCGGCCGCAGCGCGGGAGAGTTCGCGGCGGCCGTCGATGAGTGTCAGGCCCGTCGCGCGGCGGGCGTCGGCATCCCGCAGTCGGGCTGCCTCGCGGACCTGCGGATTCGATCCGCTTGTGATGGTGTCGTGTGGAAGCATGGGCGCGGGATATGGCGACGGGTGGTCGGTCAGATAGGTGGCAGTCGGGCGAAGTCGCCGAGATCGATCGTGCGGCCGACGGCGTCGGTGCAGGTGAGCGGGCCCGCTTCGATCCGGCGGCGTGGAAACATGAGAGAGAGGGTCTCGCAGAGTCGCTGGTGATGCCAGCCGGGCGAGTGGCAGGTGAGCAGAATCGGGCCGCTGTTACCTGTGAAGGTGGGGCTGTTGGCGGTCGGCGTGGCAGTGAGTTTCGCCAGATCGGTGAGCAGCGGCAGGAGATCTCGGTCGATTGAAAACGCCTGCCCCTTCGGACCGTGGCCCCACGAGGGCGGATCGAGGACAACGCCATCGTAGCGGGTGCCACGCCGCAGCTCCCGCGTTATAAAGACTTGAGCATCTTCGCAGACCCAGCGGATCGGCGTTGTGGCAAGGCCGGAGGCTGCCGCATTGCGACGGGCCATCGCGATCGCTGGCCGCGAGGCATCGACATGTACGACCGTGGCTCCGGCAGCGGCCAGCGCCAGTGTGGCGGCGCCAGAGTGGGCGAAGAGCGAGAGCAGCGTCATGCCCGGGCGGGCCGCGCCGGCGAGCCACGTCCATTGCTCTCGCTGCTCCAGGAAGACGCCGATCTGGCCCGACGGGGCGGGCCGGACCTCGAGCGACAGGGTCGCCGTTGTCAGCGGCACCGCTACCCGCCAGGGGTCTGGCAGGGGGGCCGTGAACTTCCATTCCCCAGACCGGCCGGCATCCGCCTGAAAGATTGCGGCGGCGGCGCTCCAGAGGGGGCTCGTACGGCGGGGCAGGCCGGTGTGCTGGAGCGGCCGGTCGACGAGCACTTTTCCAAGGAGTTCCAACCGCCGGCCCAGGCCGGTGCCGGCGCTGCCGAAATCGACGAGGGATGGATCGCGAAACTTTTCGAGAGCTGGGGCGTTCATGACAGCAGCAGCATACTCGTACGTCTTGAGAGACCCTGTCGCCGCTTGGCAACCAGCGGCCAAAAAATGCCTTCAATCAGGAGAATTTGCAATGAATATAGCTTTGAAATGGCTGGCCGTGGCTGGGTCTTTGGTTGTGTTGACGGGCGTGGCAGACAGAATGCATTTTGCGCGGGGGGCCGACGAGGGGCCCGCCCCGGAGCGGCGTTTGGAGGCGGGCGACACGGCCGGCCGGCTCGACCGGCTGATCGAAAAGCTTGACCGGGTCGTTGATCGGATGCAGGCCGAACGCCGGGGCCCGCCCGACCGGCCTCAGCACGGCGGCCCAGGTGGCCCAGGTGGCCGACGTGGGCCCGGCGAGCGTGGTGAGCGTGGTGAGCGTGGACCAGAAGAGCGTGGTGAATATGGCGAGCGCGGTGAGCATGATGGCCCCCGCGAGCAGGGCGGTCCTGGCATGCGGGGCGAAGGTCGGCCGGGGCGTCCAGACCGGCCAGACCGGCCAGGCCAGGGGCCGTGGGCAGACGTGCCTCCGGAGGTGCGGGAGATGTTTCAGCGGCGGATGGAGGAAGGCCGCAAGCGGATGGAGGAGGCCCGCGTGAAGTTTCAGGAGATGGAGGAGCGGATCAAGAAGCTTGAGGCCGAAGTCGAGCGGCTGAAGAACACGTGAGAGGAAACGGCGCCAGGCACTGAATGTGCCCGCGTGTGGAACCCGCTGACTTCATTCGGCTGATGGGGCTTTACCGGCACAAGCTGGATCTGGCGGATGTCGCAGGCGTCGGTGGACCGCGTCCAGAAGCCGCCACGCGGCGAGTCGGGAAAACGCTCAAGCTTCGCCGCCAAGTTAGAAAACTTATCCCACGAAATGCAAAAGACGGCGTCGCAAGGATGCGACGCGAGCACCAGCAAACAGTGTTTGCCGAGCGAAACTGGCCTGGAGGGCCATGTTTCGCGTGAAGACGGAAAACGTATCCCACGAAAGACGGGGGCCGCTACTTGCGGCGCTTGCTGGCCTTCTTCCTGGGCGTTGTGGCAGGCTTTGTTTCTTCAGCCGTCGGCACTGTGGTCGCGGCTCCCACGCCCGGCAGGGTGCGCGGCACGATGATGCAGTTGTCGCCGAGTTCGAGCTCTTCCTCGTCCACGATCGGCTTGCCGCGGTCGTCGAGTTTTACGTCGGCTTCGGCCGTCTTTTTCTTGGCGACTTCCAGGAGCTGTTCGTAGAGCTTCTCGCGGTCGACACCGTTGATGACCGAGACGGCCGCCGCCACCTCTTTCAGGTATCGCAGGAAGATGCTCCGTCGCTGGCCTTCCTGCGCCACGCGGAGCCGTTGCCGGAGATACATGCCGAGCTTGCGGCCCACGGCCTGCAACGCCAGCCGGAGTTCCTTCTGGATCTCCGGATACGAGGCGATCGCCTCCTTCGACTCACTCGTAAACGGCACCCAGACGCTCGCCACATGCACCATCACCGTCACCGGCCCGCTCGGCAGGCTGCCGCGAGACTGCGATAGGCCATACGACCGCCAGTTGGTTGAGAGGATCGTCTGCGTGACGGCGCAGGCCGCTGGCTGAAACTGCAGTGGCACGCGGTTGGCATACCGCAAGACCGTCATGTTTTGCCCCTCGTCGGCGTTGACATGCTGCATCGCGCCGTGCAGCGCTGCCAGATCGGGCTTCTTGAGCTTCGACGGCGACTGCCGCGGCGCCAGTTTTGCCGCTTCGAGGATCTTGTCGGCCGCCTCACCGCCCAACCCAGAGAACGTGCTGGTGAGAAACTGCCGGAGGCTGCGGGCGTCGCTCTCGCTCGTAAACTGAGTCAGCGATTCAAGCGTCACCTTCTGCGTCGACGGGCCACCGCCATAGGCCAGCGCGGCCTCGATCACGAACGGATTGCCACGGTAGACGGAAGGCGGCCGCGTCGCCGCGGTAAAAAATTCACCCGGCACCACCTGCCGGAGGCCCGCCAGCAGCCGCTGCTCGCCGATCGGCACCACGCAGTCGGTGGCCGGTGGTGGAATCTTAGTGTCTTGAATGGCCTTGAAGATGGCATCGGCCTCACCGCGGCCGAGCTTGCCCGTCGTCACGCGGGTAGAGACTTTGGCGATATCGCAGATCCGCTTTGCCGTGCCGTGCGAGACCCGCGAGAACGCCTGCGTGAGGAACTGCGCGAGCGTGATCTTCGGATACTCCTGCAGCATTGTGACCAGGCGGCCCAGTTCCACGCCATACGGATGAGGCTTGATCTCCTTCGGCTCCGGCGGCAGGTCGTCGGTGGAGCGATCTAAAATTCGCTCGGGTCCGTCGGGCCCCTGAAAGTGAAGGCGGGCATGTGGATTGGAGATCGCCGTCTGCTCGAGATATTCCTCGACGCTGCCGCGGCCGCGTTGAAACTTTGCCTCCATTTCGATCGTCACCCGCGTACCGTGCTCAATCGATTCGCCTCGGTCGTTCTCGGCAACCCACTCAATGCTGTGTTTTGCCATGAGCTCGGCGCCGCCCTTGCCCACGGGGATGTCAACGCCTTCCCCTTTGCCGTTCAGGATCTCCGGCTGGTTGGTCTTTGTGTCGATCCGCAGTTCTGAGTAGTGGGCCGGATGCTTCGCGTCGATTTTTGAGATGATCTTCACCGGCTTGCCGGTAGTCAGCACGCCATACATGCCCGCCGCCGAGATGCCGATTCCCTGCTGGCCACGGCTCATCCGCAGGCGGTGAAATTTCGAGCCGTAGAGCAGCTTGCCGAAGATCAGTGGGATCTGTTTGCTGACAATGCCAGGGCCGTTGTCCTGCACGCCCATGCGATAGCGGGAGCCAGAGTCGCCGACTTGCTCGATGTGGACCCAGATTTCCGGCAGGATGCCAGCCTCTTCGCAGGCGTCGAGCGAGTTGTCGACCGCCTCTTTCACACTCGTTAACAGCGCCTTGCGTGGCGAGTCGAAGCCGAGCAGGTGGCGGTTTTTGGCGAAGAACTCGCTGACGGAGATATCCCGCTGGCCGGCCGCGAGCGACTGGGCCGTGGCCCGCCGCTTGGCCGGAGCCTTGGCTGGCGGCGCATCGGCCGGCACAGCCTTGGATAGCTTTTGCTTCGATTGTTTCGGTGGATTGCTGGATTGAGCCATGGCGGGTGGTTTCAAAACTGTGATCGGACGGACCAGGATTGGCAAGAGGGGCTGAGTTTGCCGGTTACGAAGGTGTTTTTGGGGGCATCTGCGTCTCAGACTTTACGTGCTGGGCGAGGATGAAGGTGCCCTGAGTCCCCAAGTGATAAGGCGGCCGCGTGTCTGCCGAACTTCCCAATAAGGGTCGTTTGCGACCGCTGCCCAGCCTGCGGCTGACAGCCCGGAGAAGAGAGCCCGGAGGTGTTTCGATGTGGTTTTCCTTCACGATGTCGACCATGCTCCCAGCATTCATCCGCGGCGGCCTCGTGGCCGTGCTCGTGGCCGTTGCGAGCCAGGCCTATGCCGCCCCGATCAACGGCGGCGTTGAGGCTCCTACACCCGACGTCTTCTACAACTTCTGGGTGCCGCCAGTGCCGGCCGGTGCTTATCCAGGCGCCGGAGCGCAACTCTATGTGGCGCCCCGTCCGGTACCGCCGCGGGTCGGCCACACCTGGTACACGTACCCGCCCTTCATGCCCCACGAGTTTCTCTACAAGCACCGCCGGCACTATGTGCGCCCGGCCGGCGCGATGGGCATGCGGACGGACGTGAAGGCGTATTGGTGGTGAACTGTCGGCGGCGGCAGCTTATCAGGGAGCAACACTCAGGAAGGCAGATCGTTCATGAATCGTTTTGTGGGCCGGGTGATCATCGCGACGCTGTCGGTGGCCTGTCTGGCGGCAGCGACGCGGGCGGCTTTCGCCGGCGGTGAGGGCGTCTACGATAAGCGGTATTTCCTGCGGAGCCAGGGGAAGTCTTGGCATAGTGCCTGGTATGACCCGACGGTCGGTCGGCCGCTGGCGCTCGTCGTGCCGCCAACGGCGGAGTTCACGACTGAATACGGCTGGGGCGTGCCGAGCTCACGCGTGGCGCCGATCTATCATCAATACCGACGGCCCTATCCGGGCGCAGGGGCAGTGCCAGGTGGCCGGGCCTTCATGCCGACGCCGAATCAGCCCAGCGACACCGTTCAGTTTGGCGTGCACTACAACCGCGGCCCGTGGGGCTCTTACTAATATCGTACGAAGAAGGCTGCAGGGTGCCCCCGTGGGATAAGTTTTCTAACTTGTCCTCTTCATCCTTTTCGGCAAGTTGGAAAACTCGCCTCCACTGAGGAAACGACGCGGTTCAAAAATCGTCACACCGAAAGGCACGCCACTTAGCGTCTTTCGTTGTCGCCTGCTGAGAGCCGTTCGCGGGCCATGGTTGCCCAGGGGCTATCTGGCGTGAGCCTGAGAAACGTTCGCAGGTGCTGGCGGGCCTCGGCCAGCCGGCCGACGTCATGGAGCACGCTCGCAATATGCCAGTGAGCATCGGCATAGTCGGGCTGCTGACGCAGCACGCCGTCGAGCGCGGCAAGTGCCAGCTCGTGCTCGCCGAGTTCGGCCAGCACACAGCCGAGGCTTGAGCGGGCCTCCAAATGGTTGGCGTCGAGTTCGACGGCGGCGTAATACCGCTCGCGGGCAGCAGTCAGGTCGCCCGCGCGGTAGAGCAACTCCGCCAGCATAAAGACGATCTGTGATGTCGGGCCCGCAGCCTGCAGCGCCGCCCGCAAGGCCTCGGCCGCCTCCGTGAGGCCGCCTGCCGCTTCGAGATCAGCGGCGAGGTCGAGTAACTCACCGACTGTGGCGAGGTCGCAGGGATCGTCGGCTGTGAAATCGATGGCAACGCAGCGGTCGTCTCCTGCGAGGCTTGGATGTGGATGCGTAAAAGGCGGCTCGGCATCGGTGGCGGGCTGACCGATGGTTGTGTCGGCCGCAGTGAACGGGGCGGTATAAAAGCCCAGCTGCAGTTGGCCGCCTGCGCCCACGAGGCCGTCATCGCAACGCATGCTGAGCCGCCGGCCGTCGACGACGATGCGATCGGCCATCCGGGCCGCCTCGGCGGCGCCCCCTGGGACAAGTTCGGCGAGCTTGGCGTCGATATCGCGGAGCGACAGACCACCCCTGAGTAGCCGCACCAGCTGCCGGCCGATGACGAGCTGCGGAAACTCAAACCACTCAATCCCGCCGGCCCGCCGCGCTGGCTCGATCAGGCCGCCCCGCAGCCAGTGTCGCACCGCCGACCGCGGCACACTGAGCACATCGGCCATCATCGCGACGGTGTAGAGCCTGCTCACGCCAGGATGATCGTCCTCGAAGAGCGGGGTCGATCGCGCCGCTGCCGCAGGCCTTCCGGCACGGATCGGCACAGACTGCCGCGGGCTGGCAACGTCGGGCTGCGGGGGTGAAGGGTCGTCCGTGACCTTGCTGGCCATGCTTGAATCCTTAAGGATGACAAGGATGACGAGAATCTATCCGAGTCTTGGAGAGAAAAAAGGGGACGCAGCCAATCCTGTTCGGCGCAGCAGTTGTTGCTCCCCGTGGGATAAGGGTTGAGAGCTTCCCAATCCGTGTTGCGACCAACTATGGCACTGCACCGCCGGGCCGGCAGAAGTTAGCCTTCTGCACGCAACACACGACTTCGTGTCGTTGTTGCTTGGCGAGCCGCCGCTCGCTGGTGCTATGCCCGGCATCCTGCCGTGCCGATTCCGGCTCTCCGGATTCCCTGTGGGATAAGTTTTCCAACGTGTTCGCTTCACGCGGCCGAACAGGATTGGGACGCAGCTCATTTCAGGTCATCGCCGGCCGTTAGGTAGACTCCAGGTCGCACGATTCAGCCGTTTCAAGCCGCCTTGAGGAGAACACCGACCATGGTTCGCTCTTGCTTGCCGTTTATGAGTGTCATGATCGCCGCCGCGCTGCTCTCACTGGCCTTTGCCGTAAGTTTTTCGGCCGCTGCCTCGCCCGCCCAAAAGTCGGGCACGCTGAGACATGTCGTGCTCTTTAAGTTCAAAGACACTTCCACGCCGGCTGAAGTCGACCGGATCGTCACGGCCTTCCGCGGCCTGCCGGCGAAGATCACGGAGATCGCCGGCTTCGAATGGGGCACTGATGTCTCGCCGGAGGGTAAGTCGCAGGGGATGACGCACTGCTTTCTTGTGACATTTAAGTCGGAGGCCGACCGTGACGCCTACCTGCCACACCCGGCCCACAGGGAGTTTGTGGCGACCGTCGGCCCGCACGTCGACAAGGTCTGCGTCTTCGACTTCTGGGCCAATGACTAACTGGCGTCATGTGGCGTCGATTTTTCAACCCGCCGAAGCGGACAAGGTGGAAATCTTATCCCACGTAAGACGGCTCACCGGGGCACCGCTGCGATCCAGCCCTCAAGCGGATCGAGGTCGGGAGGCAGGCCGTAATGAAGCAGCGTGGCCGCATGGCAGGCCTGCGCCGCACAGATCACGGCGTCGAGCAAGTCGCCGCTGCCGTCGGCCAGCAGGCGCTGAGTCCACGCAGTGCTCAGGGAAACCGTGACATTGAGACCAGCTTGGCCGTCGACGACCGCCTCAAGGATCGCCCGGCGGTGAGCCGCCCGCTCTGGCGTCTGGCTGGCCGGCGTGTCGCTCTTGTATGACTTTTTACAGACCTGCCGGGCCGTGAATCCAGGATAGGCTTCCAGTGCGATCCGCTGTGGAAAGGAGGCGTCGGTTACGGCGGGTTGCGGGGGGTGCTTGTGCGCAGGAAAGGAAAGTCCGGCGTCGAGCATGCGGCCGATACCGGCATGCATCATCCAGGCGACCGGAGGATTGGTCCACCGCATTGCCGGGCTTGAGCCGGCGGGCTTGTCGGCCTGCCGCCAGGCAAACTTATCGCCCGCTGGCCGGCTATCGCACCACCGCCTGAATGTGTCGCGGAGTGACTCTCGTGGCTGCCCGCAATAAAACCGCACGAAGGTCGGCCAGTCGGTAGGCCAGCCCTCGTGCTCGATCAGGGTCCGCGATTGGCCAAACGGCAGATCGAAGCCCGCCAGCCACGGCCCATCCTCGCGGAGAAACTGCTCAAAGGCAGTAAGCGTGGTCAGTCCACGAATGTCGGTGACGTCATAGACCGGCAGCGACTCATGCAGCCGCACGTGGCCCACCGCGACGGTGATCGGTTTTCGGGCTGTCGGCGCTGATGTGAAATCAACACCCAACACGGGAATCTCAGCACTGCCCGCAGGCAGCGGAATCACTTGGCAAACGCCCGGCTGCTGGTCTTGTCGGCCGTCGGGAAGTCGGCCGGCACAGGCACGCCTACCTTGCCTGTCGCGGCCCATTCGGTTCCCCGCTGCAGCGTTGTGATAAAGCCGACGCACTCCTGCGAGTCGTTGCCGTGGCCCAGCGGCGTGTGAAAGACATGCCCCTTCCCATAGTCGATCGTCATGATCATCGGTTCGTGCCGCTTGGTCTTCGGTGAGTAGGCCGTCGCGAGCACCTGCATGCTTTCGGCGGGACCGCGAAGGCTGTCGTAGAGTTCGTCGTTGACATGCATCCAGGTGGCGGGCATGCCCTTCGTGATCGGATGTGCCGTGTCGCGGACAATGATCGCAAACGGCGCCTGCGGGCCGTGGCTCCCGCCGCCGCCGGGAGCCGTGTCGCGAACGAGCTTGCCCTCGTCGGTGTAGTAGACATAGGGGCCGCTCTTCTCGTTACGTCCACCCCAGCCACCGAGACCGATCATCTGGTTGTAGGCGGCCCAGTCGGGGAACGAGTTGTCGGCCGCATGCACTGCGACGAAGCCGCCACCGCCACGGATGTAGTCCTCAAACGCGGCCTTTGTATCGGCGGACCAAGGGGCGGCGCCGTGGCCGAAGTTGCTCAACACCACGGCATAGTTTTTAAACTCGGGCTTAAACGCTGCGTCGTCGCCCTTGGCCGCATGGGTGACGACATCGACTGTGAAGAGCCCTGAGTCTTCGAGATACTTCTTCATCATCTTCGTGGTCTGCGGCCAGTTGCCGTGATTATTCTGCCCATCGACGATGAGGGCCTTGATCGGGGTCTGGGGCGCAGGCGGGGTCGTTTCGACCGCGCGGGCCAGAGAGCCAGTGGTCAGGAGGGCGACGCAGACCACGACGATCAGACAGAGCATTTTCATGACCTTCGGGACTTTCATAACGCGACCCTTCAAAGAGGAGCAGGGAGGATCTTCTCGGCGACGCCACAATCTATCCGCTGAACGCTCGCGTCCAAACAGCCGATCATGGCAGAAGACTTATGTGGGATACGTTTTCCAACTTGTCCAATCCGTGTTATTGCCTTAAGTGGCACTGCAGTGCCGGGCCGGCAGAAGTCTCCTTCGCGAGGACTTCCGCCGTTAGGTTCTCTCGGTAGTTCAAGCCTTGAGAGGGCGAAATTCCGACGCTCGTCGAGCTTCAGCCGATCCCGGCTTTCCGGATTAAGTGGGATAAGTTTTTAACCTTTCCGCTCTTGGATTCGGCAAGTTGGAAAACTCACCTCCACGCTCAGGTCGTGTGGCCTGCGACCGGCGGAATCATCCGCAGCAGGCGGCGGGAAGTCTCCGATGCCGGAACATCCTTGAGGCTGGCGGCAGGCGGGGCCGGCTCGACGGCCGGGCCCGACGGAGCAGCAGCGGAGGGAATTTGAACGGGTGAATCGGAGTTGAGCGGGGCCAGCGTGGGTGATTGCACAGCGGTTGGAGTCTTCACCGGACCAGGCAACACATCCTGCGCGGCCGGTGTGGGAATTGTCTCAAGCGTCCGCAGTTCGGTGCCGATCTCGCTCGGCTTCTCAGTACGGATCACGCTGGGGCCGCTCCCCGTCGCCTGACTGCCGTCCGCCTGACTGCCGTTGGTGGAAGGCTGCTGCGGATCAACATGCTCACGACTCGAACCGGTCCAGCCCTCGGAAGACTGCGGGGCGGGCTTGTCGCTGAATGTCTTGGTCGGCGAGCTGGTGGCTGGACTGTTCGCAGCAGGCTGCGAGGGAGAAAGCGTGGGTGGAGTCGTGGCGGCGGGAGCCGTGGCAGGCCGAGCGATGGCAGACGGGATCGGGCTAATCGCACTGGTCTGTTGGACGGCCATCGGAATTGGATTGCCGCAGGAATCGAGCGGCACTCGCATCACGACCGTTCGCGGTGACCGCACGGTGTAGCTATAGGGCACCTTCTTTTCCACAACCCGCGGCACCTGCGTGGTCCGCTGCTCGGTCACATACTTACAGACCTGGATACTCACCGGTTCGACCCGCTCCTCGGTCACATACTTGCAGACCTGCACCGGCACCTGGCGGACAATCTCCTCAGGCACCATCCGTACCGTCTGCACCGGAACCTTATTTTCAACACGCTCGACAACCTTGCGAACTGTCTGCACCGGCACCTGGCGGACCTGCTCCTCAGGGATCATTCGTACGGTCTGAACGGGCACCTGCTGGACAACCTGCTCGTCGATGTAGCGGACCGTCTGTACCGGCACTTTCCGGGTGACGACCCGGTTGACCATTGTTGTCTCGGGGACCTGCACTGGCGTCATGGTCGGCTGATAGACGCGGTTGACCTGATTGCTGACCATGCCTGGCGACTGCATCCAGGCATAGCCGCCACGCTGATACTGCATCAGGCCGTTGTATGGATTCACAGTCCAAGCTCCGGGCACATAACCCAGTGACGTCGCGCCTGGCGTAACGACCGGAGTGACTGTGTCGACCGCTTGGCTGCCAACGGAATAGGTCGTTCGCATCTGTGTCACGGGCTCAGCGACCGTGTAGGCCTCTTCCCGCTCACTCGTCTCGTAGACGGGCCGTCGGACAACACTCACCTGCTGCTGCATAGCCGTCTCGTAGACTGGCTTCATCACAGTGAACCGTTCTTCGCGCGAGGCTGTCTCGACAATATCGCGCGCGACATCATAGCTGCGGTCGACAACTTGTGTCTCGTAGACCGGCTTCATGACGGTGTAGCGTTCCTCACGGTTTTGCGTCTCCCACACCGGACGCTGTACGCTGTAGCGGCGATCCTGTGTCTGCGTCTCCCAGACAGGACGCTGGACGGTGTAGTTTTGCGTGTCGTAAACGGTTTCGTAGCTGACGCGATACGCCGTTCTCTGCTCTTCGTCGTAGACCGTCTGGAAGTCGAGCCGATAGGTCTGCGTTGCTACAGGAGCCGCAGCGGGGGCAGCCTGGCCGCAGCACTGCGCTTCAGCCACGCCCACAGCCAACGGAGACTGAGGGGCGAGTACGAGAGCTACACAGAGCAGAGACTGTGTTCGCAGAAAAGAAGTCGCACGGCATGAGCGACATGAGCGGCATGAGCAACAT